>Ga0105044_10004705_pt1 | contig 18729 bp, 9 predicted proteins | sample MAT01_FD_78092 | JGI IMG/M metagenome (GOLD analysis project Ga0105044, IMG submission 78092) | Freshwater microbial communities from Lake Fryxell liftoff mats and glacier meltwater in Antarctica - MAT-01 | ecosystem: Environmental > Aquatic > Freshwater > Ice > Liftoff microbial mat | place...
GCTCCCGTTGGATTCACCGGCAACAGCCCGCCGCTGATGATGCCGCCATCGTCGTTGACACGATACAGCCGCATCGTGACGGCCGGGACTGATTTTGGAAAAGTCGGGTTAGATGGCCCATCCGACTGCGCGAAGACCCGCACGAAGGTGCGCTTGTTTTGAATGAGGGTGACGCTGTTATCACCGCGCTGAATGCCCTGGGTGATGGACAGGCCGGTGATGCGCATGTTGGTATTGGGCAGGGCGGCCGCATTAATCGGCAGGCGCAACACGCGGCCATTGCCACCGCCGACGCTCTCGCGCCAGAACACATAGTCATCGGCCACGGTCAGGCCGCTGACGAACAAGGTGGCCGCCGGATCGGCGATGGTGTAGAGCACATCGTTGCTGGTGCCGCCACCCAGTGCCGCCGAGCGACGCTTGAGCGTGTAGGTGTTGGTGCCGCCAAAGCAGGGCGAGGGCGCGCATGGCTCGAAGTGAATCTCGAAGAAAAAGGTCGAGGACAGCAGCGCGCCGATCTGCACGATTTCCTGCACAGTGTCGCTGCCAGGGGCTTTGTAGAACACCGCGCCCAGCGTGTTGGTGAGGTTGTTGTAGCGGCGCATCGTGTTGCCAAAACTGATCAACACATCATCGCGCACGCCGGTGTAGCCCTGCGCAAAATAGTCTTTGACGCCGGTGGCGATCTGGGTGATGGTGCCAAGATTCGTGCGGCGATACAGCGTGCCGTCGATGAGCCAGTATTGGTAATACGTGCCGGTGGGGCCATTGCTGGAGGACAGACGCGCAGGATCAGCGGGGCCGGCGATGGCGGCCAACCCCTTGCCCTGGCCGATCTTGGAGTAGTAATACAGGCCGGTGATGCCGCTGCTCCAATCCAGAATCAAGACATCACGTGTGTCGGCATAGATCAGGGTCTTGTTGGTCTTGGTGTCGGCCAGCAACACTTCCGGCACATCGCCCGGGTTGGCGTTTTGCGACAGCCGCACCAGCCCTTGCGGCGCAACCCAGTAGAGATAAGCATCATCAGCCGCGATGTTGGACAACACCGTGTTGCCGCTGCACGTCAGATTTCCTTTGGCATAGACCACGCGCACCTCATCGGTTTTGGTGCCGATGCGCTGAATGGTCTCGGTGTAAGTGGCCGTGACCGCCGCAGCGCCATCGGCCGAAGCGACACTCGCGGCCAGTGCGGGCGGGCAGGGCGGCGTGCCGGTGTAGTAGAAAATTTTACTTTTGGCGATGGTCATCTTGTCGACGCCGGAGAACACACGCGTGACGGGTGTTTCGGTGGGCGCTGCGGGCGCGGCCGGGGTGGCGGCGAACGTCGTTTGCGCAAAGGGGCCGGCCAATTGGGTGAGCAGCAAGGCGGTGGTCAGAACAACTTGGATTTTCATAGATTGAAATGAACAAAGCACCGTAAACGACAGAGACCTTGTGTCCCAGTAGTTCTACGCGCTGATCATTTCAAAGACTATGAAGTGGTTCACAGACGGCGCGGCTTGCTTGCGCGAGGCGGCCAAGGGGTGCGGACGATTAGCGGTCGGAGCGCTTTTGTTCGCCAAGAACAGAGCGAGCGTTCAAGCGCTCCGACCGCTGGCGGGTGACAAGTGTTATAGCCGGCAAAACACCCGCGTGCGCCGCACCACGGCAGCCACCTACGACTCTCGATAGTGACATCCGATGCTCTGCTTGTTCGACCATGCGGCCTGAGCGATGATGACGGCGCTGCGCACGGCATTGCGCAGCCCCAGCAATTCGTCGGTGACTTTGCTCTCGCGATAGAAGCGTTCAATCTCGGTTTCGAGGTGGCGCAACTCGCTGAGGGCGCGGTCGAGGCGCGGCTTGTTGCGCACCAGCCCGACGTAATTCCACATCAGGCTCTGGATCGTGCTCATGTCCTGTGAAATGAGCGCGGGATCGGGAATTCCAGCCTCGTCCTCGTCCCACGGCGGAATATCATCGGCGTCGTGCAGGCCGCTGGAGGCCAGCGGGCCGCTGGTGGCCAATTGCCCGACGATGTCATCGGCCGCGCGCTTGCCCCACACGAGCCCTTCGAGCAACGAGGTGCTGGCCAGACGGTTGGCACCGTGCAAGCCGGTGCAACTCACTTCGCCAACGGCGTATAAATCAGTAATCGTGGTGCGGCCCACTTCATCCACCCACACACCGCCGCAGGAGTAATGTGCTGCCGGCGCGATGGGCACCAGTTCCTGGGTCATGTCCACGCCATACTTCAAGCACTGGGCGTAAATGTTGGGGAAGTGCTCGCGAATGCGTTCGGGGGTGATGTAGCTTTTGAGATCGAGATAGACATTGGGGACGCCGTGTTCAAGCATCTCAAAGTAAATCGAGCGCGACACCAGATCGCGCGGCGCAAGGTCCTTCCACACGGCGTCGTATTTATCCATGAACGGCGTGCCATCTGCGTGCACCAACCGGCCACCATCGCCGCGCACGGCCTCGGTAATCAGAAAGCGGGGCGCGCCCTGCTTCATAAACGTGGTGGGATGAAACTGCACGAACTCGCAGTTGATGACGCGCGCGCCGGCCCGATAGGCCATGGCCAGGCCGTCGCCGCGCGAGCCATTCGGATTGGTGGTGTAGAGGAAGATCTGACCCAGGCCGCCGGTGGCTAGCACGGTGCGTTTGGTGAGCACGCGCTTCACATGGCCACTTTCACGATCCAGCACATATGCACCCACACAACTAATTGGATCGTACAGCGTCAGGCGATTTTTGGCGTGGTGATCGGGGGTGATGAGATCGATGGCGGTATGACCGGTCAACAGCGTCACGTTCGGTTCGCGCGCGAGTGCATTGAGCAGCGACTTTTCGATTGCGGCACCCGTGGCATCGGCCGCATGCACGATGCGCGGCAGGCTGTGGCCGCCTTCCAATGCAACCGAAAGGGCATCGCCGTGATGATCAAACGGCACCTTGAGCTGGTCGATCAGAATATCGTGCACCAGCAGCGGACCTTCTTCGCTGAGCACACGCACCGCGCTGGGGTTGGTGAAGTAGGCTCCGGCACGATCAATGTCCTCGGCCAGGAGTTGAGGTGAGTCGTCGTGACCGCGATAGATGATGCCGCCCTGGGCCCAGGCGGTGTTGGTGTTGGCCGGCTCGTGCGAGCGGGTGATGAGTGTGACTTTGACGCCGGCCTGGGCCAGCTTCAACGCCGCCGTGCCGCCGCCGATGCCGCAGCCAATGATGAGCACGTCGGTCTCGATTAATTCATTCATAGAATTGAGAATTGTGAAAAGGATTACGGATAATCTGTCAAAGCAAAGAGTTTGGGTTGTTCCAAGGGCGAACCTCGGACTTGACGGAATTCACAAGCCCAAGCCGTCATTCCCGCGCAGGCGGGAATCCAGGCGTTACTCCAACGTGCCTGTGGTTGGCAGTTCTGGATTCCCGCCTGCGCGGGAATGACGTGGTCACCCAAAGACTTTCCTTTGGCAAATTGCCAGTGCTCTATGCAAAGCAAACACAAAGTCGAACGCCCGATCCTGAATCCGCTGTGGCCGTGATTCCTGCATACCCTCCCCGCTCCATTTCTCAATTCTCAATTCCTAATTCTCAATTTCAATCTTTCTTCCCCGAGCTGCCGATCTTAATCATGCGATCCACGGCATTAAACGCGCGCACGCGAATCTCCTCAGGCACGTCAATCACATATTGCATCGTTTGCAAAGACGTGAGCGTGTCTTGCAGGGTGATCTCGTTCATATGCGGGCAGCGCACACTGCACAGGCGCAGCATCTCCTTGTCGGGGTTGGCGCCGGCCACGTTGTCGGCCATCGAGCATTCGGTCAGCAGCAGGTAGCGCGGCGCTTTCGTTTGCTCCACGTGCCGGATCATGGCCGTGGTGCTGCCGCTGAAGTCTGAGGCGGCCACCACTTCGGGCGAGCACTCTGGGTGGCTCAGGATCACGACATCAGGATACTGTTGGCGCACATCGGCAATATCCTGAACGGTGAACTTCTCGTGCACCTCGCACCGGCCATGCCAGCCGATCATCTCGTATTGCAGATTCGGGTCCGTCGCCTTCATGTTCCGGGTTGGAAAGATGATTTTTTTGCCGGTCTCACGGGCGATGTTGCCGGCCAGGTATTCATCGGGCAGGAAGATGATCTGGCTGCTGCCGAGCGAATTCACCACCTCAACGGCGTTGCCGCTGGTGCAGCAAATGTCGGTCTCGGCTTTCACATCGGCATATGTATTGATGTAGGTGACGACGGGGATGCCGGGGAAGCGTGCCTTCAAATCGCGCACATCCTGGGCGGTGATGCTGGCGGCAAGTGAGCAGCCGGCTTTTTTGGCAGGCAGCAACACGGTCTTGGACGGATTCAAAATCTTGGCGGTCTCGGCCATGAAACGCACGCCGCAGAACACGATCACGTCCTTGTCCGTCGCCGCGGCCTTGCGACTGAGCTCCAGCGAATCGCCGACAAAATCGGGGATGGAGTGGAACAGCGCCGGCTCCATGTAGTTGTGGCCGAGGATCACGGCATTGCGCTCGACCTTGAGCGCGTTGATCTGCGCCGCGATTTTGGCTTTGTAGAACAGCTCCACATCCGGCACCACATCGCTCAGCTTGTGCTTGAGTGCCTCATACATCTCATCGGGGTTCGTGATATTTGAAGTTGTCGTTGCCATATTTTCCTTTGACTGAAGACTGAAGACTCAGGACTCAGGACTCAAGACTCAAGAGTCCAGAGTCCTGAGTCCTGAGTTATCGCTTCTCATCCAGCCACAAACTGATGTCCAGCGCCTTCACCGAATGGGTGACGGAGCCGGTGGAAATGTAGTCGACGCCGGTCTCGGCGATGTCGCGCACCGTCTCCAGGGTGACGTTGCCGCTGGCCTCGAGCTTCACCCGGCCATTGACCAACCCAACGGCGCGGCGCATGTCCTCGACGCTCATGTTGTCGAGCATGATACGGTCGACATTTAAGGTGAGGGCTTCATCCAGCTCAGCGAAGTCGCGCACCTCTACCTCGATGGGGCGGTGCTGGGCATCACACGCGCGCACGCGCGCCACGGCCTGAGCGATGCTGCCGCCGCACGCGGCAATATGATTGTTTTTGATCATGACCATATCGAACAGGCCAATGCGGTGATTCTGCCCACCGCCCAGGGCAAAGGCCCATTTATCCAGCGTACGCAAACCGGGTGCGGTCTTGCGGGTGTCGAGAATGATGGCGTTGGTGCCGGCCATCGCTTTCACAAATTGGTCGGCCGCAGTGGCAATCCCGCTCATGCGTTGCAGCACATTTAGCGCGGTGCGTTCGCCGGTGAGCAAGGCTCGTGTGGGTCCTTCGAGGGTGGCCAGAGTTTGTTTGGGTTCAACCGGCTGGCCGTCTGCGACCAGGCGCGTGATTTTCACACGCTTGTCGAGCAGCGTAAATGCCAGCACTGCTACATCCAAACCGGCAAGCACGCCAGTGGCTTTGGCGACAAAACGGCCAGTCAGCCAGTCCTCGGCCGACACCGTGCAGTTCGTCGTCACATCGCCGTCGCCGACATCCTCTTGCAAGGCACGCCGCACCACCGCTCGGATTTGTGGAGTGATCTTCATGGATAGTGTAGATAATACACTAAAGAGTTACCGCTGCGTTAGAGGCATCGTTGGATGTTGCACATTTGTCAACTGACGCGGCCATGGCCGCCGGGCCATGAATGGCCGGACGTTCCATGACGAGGGTGATTACACTCACTCATGTGAGAATACACGGCATGGACAGCAATTCAATCGGCCTACGCCACGTCGTCATCTTCAAATACAAGCCGGACGCGACCAGCGACGAGATTCAAGAAGTCACCGACGCCTTCCGCGATCTGCAAAATAAGATCCCCGGCATCCGTTCATTTGAACACGGCGTCAACAACAGCCCCGAAGGCATGGCCCTCGGCTTCACCCACGTCCACACTCTCACCTTCGACAGCATTGCAGCCCGCGATGCATATCTGCCGCATCCTGAGCACAAGGCATTTGGCGCGCTGCTTGGCCGCCTCGGCATCGTCGCGGAAGTGTTCGTGGTCGATTACGTGCCGGCCGCCTGAGTCGTGATGTGCAGCGCACTGGCTGCGGACCCATTGGCCGACCGCGCCATGCGTTGTGAAATCAGGAATACCACCAACCCAATCACCGAACACAGCGCAGAAATGGTGAACATGGTTGATGCGCCGCTCCATTGCAACAACTGACCGCCCAACAGCGCGCCCAATCCCCACGCCGCGCCCCACGCCACGCTGGCCAGCAAGCCCTGTGCCGTCGCACCCCAACCCGGCGGCACCAGATCGCGGGCCAGGGTGATCGTGGCCGTCCACAGGGCCGAGAAGGCCAGGCCATGCAACACCTGGGTGGCCGAGGCCAGCATCGGGTCTTGAATCGCTGCACACAACGCTTCGCGCAGAATCCAGGCGGCAAAGCCGGCCACGACCATCGCACGGGCCAGGCCGCGCTGGATCAGCTTGGGCACCAGCAGGAATATGAGCATCTCGCTCACGCTGGCGATGACGAAGGCAGTGCCAAACAGGCTCGACGGCGCGCCGATGTCCTTGAGATACAGCACGAAATAGTTGGAGTGAATGGACGCCGTTAATCCCATGAAGAACATTGAGATGAGCAGCCCGCGCCAGCCCACATTGGCCAGCAGCCGTTTGAGGTCGTGGAACATCGGCGGCGCAATGATCTGCGGCGCAGGCAGGTGCGAGGCCGCCCATGCGCTGATCACATACACAATGGCGTAGCCGTAGGCGATGATGCCCAGGCCCGTGCGGTCGATCAGGTTGCCGATGGCCCACGAGGTGATGCCAAAGCCAACCGCGCCCCACAAGCGCAGACTGCCATATTTGTGGCGGCCCTTCTCACCCAGCATTTCCAAAATCGAGTTGTCGGCCATTGGCCCCACCGGCGAGCCAAAGAACGATTGCAGCAGCACAAAGATGGCCAGAAACACAAACTGGTTCATCTGCAACAGCACAAATACCACGACCGCATTGAGCACCATCGCCAACGGCAACAAAATCTTGTGCAGGCGCAACCTATCGGCCACTGCCCCCCACAGCGGACTGGCCACCAGCGACACGACCGTGGGCAAAGCCGCCAGAATGCCAATGTTGCCGGTGTCCAGCCCCACCGACTCGTAATACAGATTGATGTAGGGAATCAAAATGCCGATCGCGGCGAAGAACGAAAAGTAGTAGAAGGCGGCCCAGCGTGTGCCGTGGGTGGGCGCAGAGGTTTTTGATATGTCCAAGGTGAGAGGGGAATCATACGTGAAGGGGACGCGCAATCGGCACATATGCTCACGCTCGTGACGCCGGCGCCGCCTCTACAATCACCATCCACAAGATGCATATCGATCTCGATCAAACCCCCGCACACCCGGAGTCTCATGATCAACCGGCGTGAATTTACAGTCGATCACGAATACCAGTACGACCACCGTTCGCCGCTGCGTTGGCTGGCCTCGCATATCTGGCGTTATCCCGCGCTCATCATCGGCTTTTTTATAACCACGCTGGCCATGGTCGGCTCGCAAAGTCTGTCGGCCGTCGCGGTCGGCCAGGCGTTTGATGCGGTGGTGCGCGGCAACGGCGTCCCAGCCCTGACCACAGCGGCGCTACTGGTGGTGGCGGCCTATGTCGGCTATGGCCTGTTCGACATCATCAACAGCATGGCCATTCGCATCCTGGCCCAGCGCGTGGAGCGCGATGCGCGCGATGAGTTGTATCTCAGCCTGCTCAGCAAAAGCCAGACCTTCCACGGCCGCCAACGTGTCGGTGATCTGATGGCACGCGTCACCAATGATGTGCAACAGGTCAACCAGTTCGTCAGCCCGGCGGTGGGCATGACCACCGAGTCGGTGTTGACCCTGCTAATCCCACTCGTCACCATCGCCACGCTCAACCTCAACCTGCTGCTGGTGCCGCTGGTGTTTCTAGCCGCCGTCACGCTGGCCCTACGGCGCTTCAACAACAACTTGAAACCGGTGGCCGGCGCATTGCGCGCGAATTTTGGCACGCTGAATGCGGGGCTGGCCGAGACCATCACCGGCATCGAGGTGGTGAAGGGATTTGCGCAGGAGCCGGCCGAGGAGAAGCGCTTCCAGGTCAATGCCCGTGCCTACCGCGACTCGTTCGTGCTCGAAGGTGAAGTGACAGCGCGCTATCTGCCGCTGCTGATCTACGGCATCACGTTAGGGCTGGCGTTCGGGCATGCGCTATTCCTCTTTAAACAAGGCACCATCTCGGTGGGCCAGGTGATCACGTTCATGGCATTGGTCGGCACTTTGCGCTCGCCGATTCACTTTTTGCTGATGACGTCGTCGACGGTGCAGCAAAGCTTCGCCAGCGCCCGCCGCATTCTCGACATGATTCTGACCGAGACTGAGATGGATCAAAACACGGCCGGCGTGAACAAAGCCATGCTCGGCGACATCGTGTTCGATCACGTGAGTTTTGGTTATGGGATGAGCGATGGCCCACAGGCCACAAACGACGATGGGAATTCGTCTGCGGCAGACGCGCCGATGTCGTTGACCGACATCTCGTTTCATGCCCGCCCCGGCCAGACCATCGCCATCGTCGGGCAGACCGGCGCAGGCAAAAGCACGCTGACCAAGCTGCTCAATCGCACGTTTGATACCAGCAGCGGCCGTGTGCGGATCGACGGCATCGACGTGCGCGAGTGGAGCATGGAAAGTCTGCGCGGCCAGATTGCGACGATTGAGCAGGACATCTTTTTGTTCTCACGCAGCATCGCCGACAACATTGCCTTTGGCGCGCGCGAGCCGGTGACGCGCGAACAGATCGAAGCCGCCGCACACGAAGCGCAAGCCGATGAGTTCATCAACACTTTCCCCAATGGCTACGACACCGTGATCGGCGAGCGCGGCGTAATGTTGTCGGGCGGCCAACGCCAACGCCTTGCTATCGCCCGCGCGTTCCTGAGCAATCCACGCATCCTGGTGCTCGACGACTCAACCAGCGCCATCGACAGCAACACCGAGGACCTGATTCAGCGCGCCATGCGGCGCATCCTGGAGGGCCGCACCACCTTGCTAATTACGCATCGCCTCTCGCAGATTCGCAGCGCCGACCACATTTTGCTGATGAAGAATGGCCGCCTGATCGGCCAGGGCACCCACGACGAACTGATGGCCAGCAGTGCGCCGTATCGGCAAATCTTCGCGCCCGACTATAAAACGCCGGTCCACAATGGCATCGTCCAGCACAGCAAGGAGCTTTCATGAGCATCATGGGCGGCCTATCCGCCGAAAACTACGACCGCAGCTACAGCGATGTGCAACTGGTGCGCCGCATTGCGGCTTACTTTCGCCCACATCTGGGCAAGGTCGGTCTGGTCTCGCTGATGGTGACGCTGACCTCGCTGGCCTCGATTGCGACGCCGATTCTGATCTCGCGCGGCATTGATTTGCTGGGCGGCAACCCGGAACTACAACTGTTGCTGGGGCTGGCCGGCGTCGTCACCGTCATCGGCGCGATGAGCTGGGCTTTTAGTTTTATCCAGCAATGGTTTTCCACGCGCGCCGTGGGCAACGTGGTGCTGGCCTTGCGCGAGGATGCCTTTCGGGCCGTGATGCGACGCGACCTGTCGTTCTACGATCAACACGCGTCTGGCCGCATCGTCAGCCGCGTCACCTCGGACACGCAAGACTTCGCCACGGTGGTGACGCTGACCATCGACCTGATCAGCCAGCTCGTGTTAGTGGTCGTGATCAGCGTGGTCATGCTGAGCCAGAACCCGCGGCTCGCCCTCATCACGCTGGCGCTGGGGCCGATTGTCGTGCTTATCGCGCTGGCGTTTCGGCGGCTCGCGCGACGGGTGATGCAGCAATCCCAACGCGCCCAGGCCAGTGTGAACGCGACGATTCAAGAGACGATCAGCGGCATCGCTGTCGCCAAAAACTTTCGCCAGGAAAGCGCGCTCTACACCGATTTCAAATCGACGAATGAGCTGGCGTATCAGGTCCAGATCAGCCGCGTGGCTGTGTTTGGCAGCATCTTCCCGCTGCTCAATACGGTATCAGGCATCGGCGTGGCCGTGATCATCTATGCCGGTGGGTTGATGGCAATTGATAAAAGCATCAGTGTGGGCGAATGGTATTTATTCGTGCAGAGCCTGGCCATCTTCTTCTATCCCATCACGACCATTGCCTCATTCTGGAGCCAGTTTCAACAGGGTCTGGCCGCCAGCGAGCGCGTGTTTGCGCTGATCGATGCCGAGCCGCAGGTGGTGCAAGCCGCGAACGAATCGGTGGGCCGGCTGCGCGGCGAGATCACTTTCGACCACGTCACATTCAACTACAGCACCGGGCGCGCCGCTGTGTTGCAAGACTTCTCGCTCACGATTCCGGCCGGCGAAACACTGGCCATCGTCGGCCACACCGGCGCGGGTAAATCCAGCCTGGTCAAGCTGATGATGCGGTTCTACGAGTTCCAAGATGGACAACTGCTGATTGATGGACATGATGTGCGCCGGCTCGACCTGAGCCAATATCGCCAGCAAATTGGGCTGGTGCCGCAAGTGCCGTTTCTGTTCTCGGGCACGGTGGCCGACAACATCCGCTACGGCCGCCCCGGCGCAAGTGATGACGAGGTCGCCGCGGCCGCACGACAACTTGGCGACGGCAGTTGGCTCGATGACCTGCCGGCCGGCATCGCCACTGATGTGGGCGAACGCGGCGCGCGCCTGTCGTTGGGCCAGCGGCAGTTGGTGGCACTGGCGCGCGTGCTGTTGCAAAACCCGGCCATCTTGCTACTGGATGAAGCCACGGCCAGCATCGATCCGTTCACGGAGTCGCAGGTGCAAACCGCCCTGGCCAGCGTGATGCGCGGCCGCACCAGTGTCGTCATCGCGCATCGCCTGTCCACCGTGCGCGCGGCCGACCGCATCATCGTGCTGCGCGACGGCCAGATCATCGAGGAAGGCAATCACGATCAGTTGCTCGCACAGGGCGGCCATTACGCCGAGCTCTACACGACCTATTTCCGGCACCAGTCGCTGGAGTATCAGCCGTGGCAGGAGACACGTGGGGTGGGGGCGTAAAGCGGGCAACCACGATGCAATTTGCATGTCTTCGAGAGCCGCACCAAAAGGTGCGGCTTTTTTGTTTTTCCATGCTCACCGTCAAAAGAGATAGGTCGGGCCGTTGGCCCTCAAGACCGTGAATCATGGGCTTCCTAGGGCTTTGCCCTAGGCTGGTATGGGCCGGGGCGTTGCCCCTTAAGAGGGCTATGGGCGGCGCACGATTTTGCGAGAATTTTTTCTAACAAGATTTACGCGGCAACACAACCCCATCAAACATGGCACGTTTCTACAAGTTAAATGGTTACCAACGGCGTTTCACGTCACTTCTATTTGACCCTTCGGGCTCGCATAAGCCTTCTTCGCGCCAACGGCGCAGCCCATACCAGCCTGGGGCAACGCCCCAGATGTAGAGCCACGCCAAATCTTAAGGGCCAACGGCCCGACCTATTTCCCTGCACGATCTACAACGAATCACCAACCGCTTATTCTGCGATGCGCTCAAAAAAGCCGATGGCATCCAGGTCGGCCCGAAATTGGGTTTCCTCGGCAGGGGTGAGATTGAACAGCGGCAACCGTGCCGGCCCGCAATCCAGGCCCAACCAGCGCATGATTAATTTTTGGGCGGGCAGGGGCCGGTAACGATCAACCACCGCGCACACATTCCGCGCGAAGTATTGCGCCTCTTTCGCGGCTACAAAATCACCTTGATCGAAAGCGTTCATCACGGCCAACAACACTGGTGCCATGAAGTTATACGTGCTGCCCACCGCACCGCGCCCACCCAATGATAGAAATGCCAGCAGAATTTCATCGCTGCCAGAGAAAAAGTCCAGCGCGCCATGAGCGGCTTGCAATGCGCCGGCAAAATCGGCCAGATCGTTGTGGCTGAACTTGAGGCCGGCAAAGGTGGGGATGCGCTCGCGAGCCGCAGGCACCAGCTCGGCCATCGCGGCCTGCACCCCTGTCATCGAGGGGATGTGATAGTAGTAGAACGGCAGCGCAGGCGCGGCTGCTGCAACCTCAGCCGACCACATCAGAATCTCGTTGAGATCTCTGGGCTTGAATGCCGATGGCGGCGCAGCGGCAATTGCATCGGCACCGATGGACTGGGCGTGAGTGGCAAGTTGTTGCGCATCAGCCAGGCAGTTGTGAGCCACATGCACCACCAACCGCATCGCTGGCCGCAGTGCAGCACGCCAGGCCGTGGCCACCCGCATACGCTCATCCAGCGTGAGCGAGGGATATTCGCCAGTGGTGCCACAGGCGAACACGCCGCGCACGCCTTGCCGTTCGAGAAAACGCGCATACGGCTCAATGATGTCTACGTTGAGACGATGGTCGGGATGCATCGGGGTGAAGGTAGCCGCGATCAAGCCTTCGAACGGTTGTGTGTGCGTGGCGTTTGGGTTATTAGCAGAAGTCATATCAATGTCCTTGATCTCCAGACGGAATAAGATCGTGAAACTCATTTTGTTTGATTCTGGAAATTTTGGTAATGGCTCAGGAGAAGAGAGCGGCCAGCTTCCTAAAACGCACTGCGTCTTCCCAGGGTCTGACGGTTTGATTGAGTAAAGTGCTGACTGCACAATGACTCTGACTCAAACTCAAGCCACCCTCAAACGGCCGCTCAACAGCGCGCCGTTTCAACCCAGCATCGCCTCACTCCATTCAACGCGCATCGCCGAACTGGATGCGCTCACGGCCAACCTTGACATCCCTCAACTTCAAAAATTTTTTGTGCAGAACAAGCTAAACAGTGAGGAACTGACCACTTACTATCTCTGGCGCATCCTAAATTTTGACGAGCACAAACTCAATAGTGTGACCGAACTTAACCCTGACGCGCTGCTGATTGCCCGACAACTGGATGCCGAACGCGCGGCCGGCCACCTGCACGGGCCGCTGCACGGCACGGTTGTGCTGTTCAAAGACAACATCGGCACAGGTGATCAGATGCACACCACCGCCGGCGCACGTGCGCTGCAAACCGCCCAATGCGACCGGGACGCATTCATTGTTCAAAAGTTGCGCGCGGCCGGCGCGGTCATTCTGGGCAAGACCGCCATGACGGAATGGGCCAACTGGGTGTCGGATGCCATGCCAGATGGGTTTAGCGCCGTGGGTGGGCAGGTAAAAAATGCCCACGGCAGCGGCCTTCCTGTAAGTGGTTCCAGCACCGGCTCGGCCGCAGCCGTGGCCGCAAACTTCGCCAGCTTTGCCATCGGCACCGAAACGTGGGGCTCGCTCACCTCGCCAGCAGTCGCCCACGGTGTGGTCACCCTCAAACCCACCCTGGGCCTGATCAGCCGCGATCGCATCATCCCCATCACTGATGCCCAGGACACGGCCGGTCCGTTCACCCGCAACGTGATCGATCTGGCGCTGGTCATGAACGCGATCGTCGGCGTTGATGTCAACGATGACGCGACACGATTGGTGAATGAAACATCTTCGGCTTTCGCTTCAGCCTTCGATCAGGGTCTCACACCCAATGCTGCGCGAGGCATGCGCATTGGTTTGTTGCCGGCAACGCCCGACAATGAAGCGTTGCATCACGCCGTGGCCGCCGTGCTGCACGCCGTGGGAGCGATTGTGGTTACGTTGCCCACACTGCCCAATCTGTCCGAGGACGTCGTCACCGCATTTTTTGAGATCTGCTACTACGGCTTCAAAACCGGCGTCGATGGCTATCTGGCCAACACGGGTGCGCCGATTCCCACGCTGGACGATATCGTGGCGTTTAACCAACAGGATGCAGCCGATCGCATTCCCTACGGCCAGACGTATCTGGAGAAATCGGCCCGCACCACGCTCACACCCGACACCTATGCCGCGGCCGTGCAACGTGTGCGCGACACTGCCCAAAAACAAATCGATGCGCTGCTCGCGACTCACTCAGTGGATCTGCTGGCCGGGGTGAACACGGCATTGGGCAGCATCGTCAATTACCCCGGTGCCGGCTATCCCGCAGCCGTGTTGCCAATCGGGTTCCATGCCAATGGCAAACCGGCCGGCATGATGCTGGTCGGCACCGTCCTGGACGATGCCAGGCTCATCCGTGCCAGCTATGCCATCGAGCAGTATGTGGGTCCGTTGTCGCCGCCCGACTTAACACATTGGAAGTAGCAAGCCATGCTGTAGAGACGGGCCGGTGGGCCGTCTTCCCTGCCTTCTGCATTAGCACCAGATAAAGGCAGAGAAGATGGCCCAATCCATGGGTGTGGTCCGCTAGAACCCCCGTGACGCAAACGGCAGGAAGATGCGATGTTGTGAGGCCGGCTCAGCCTCTGGCGTTGCAGCGGTCGAGAACGGGCCGTAGTCGGTGCGCTTGCCCGTCGTCTCCACTTCTTGCAGCCAGTAGTAATACACCACATCCGCCTCGGCACTCTCATCCACAAACGAATAGACCGCGCCACCGCCGTCATTACCCTGAGCCGGAATCAACATGGTGTTCAGGGCCATGGCCTCCGCGCGATTCCTACTGGTGCCGCGATACAACACAAAACCAAATGTATTGATCTCGCTGCCGGTTTCCCAGGCCAGTCGCACGCCAGCGGCTTCGGGCACCGCCGTGAAGCGCAGCAACGTGATGGCCTGCGGCAGCGACACGTGAATCACGACGTTGCTCGCGACATTGCTGATCTCGGCACTGGCCGCTGTGGCCACATTGGTGATGTTGATGTTGAAGGCCAGAACCACCGTCGAGAACGTCATCACCACCGACTGCTGCGGCCCCAACGCCGCAAACTGCCACTGCAAGGGGTCAGGGCCGGCCGCTGGCACTGGCTGCGCGCTGCCCACCACATACTGCGTGTTGGCCGGCACTGCATCGCGCACACTGATCTGGGTCGCGGTATACGTGCCTGTGTTGTTCAGCGTCAGCACATAGGTGATGAGGTCGCCGACTTCAACGGACTGACCACTGGCCGGGTTGCTGGTCTTCACCAGCGTCAATGCCGGCGCAGCCAGCGGCGTCGTCACCGTTGCGCTGCCGGGGATCGGCGTCGACCCATCATCGTTAATGACAACGACGTTGATCAGGGTCGCGCCGGGCGGTGGCACTGAAATCACCCGCACAGCAAAGATAGCCCGGCCACTGGCACCGCCAGCCAGAGTCCCTGCATCGAGCACACACAGCGTGCCAGCCGGGCTACCCACCGCGCACGACCAGCCCGCGCCACCGGCAAAGACCGTGTAATTTGGCACCGTCTCGGTGATGATCACACCGGTCGACTCCAGGTTGCCGGTATTGGTGTAGGCCAGGGTGTAGTTAACGAGTTGGTTTGGGCCCACGATCGCGGTATCAGTGCTCTTGGAGATGCGCAAAATGGACGCGGCATTGATGCTGTCTGTGTCGGTGACCGTGTGGGTCTGCACAGAGCCAGCTCCAAAGTCCAGCGTTACCGCAGCTGTATTCACCACCGTCGTGGTCCCTGCCGGCAACGGCGAGTTCACCTGCACCGTCACGGTAAAGATCTGTCCGCTCCCGGCGTTCAAAGGCCCGACCGTCCACACCACCTGATTCGCATTCACCACGCCGCCGGCGCTAAAGCTCAGCAGCGTCACTTGCGGCGGCAGCGTCTCAGTCAGCACGCCACCGGTCGCATTCTGGTTGCCGGTGTTGCTGATGATGAGGGTGTAGGTCAACACATCACCCGGCACCACACTCGCCCGTCCATCGCTCTTGCTGATGGCCAGATCGGGCCGCGTATTCACCGGCGTGCTATCGCTGGCGGTGTTGTCATTCAAGTTGCTGTCCGGGCCACTCACGCCATCATCGCCGATGCTCACCGTGTTGGTGATGGCGCGCACGCCCGAGGGCAACGGCGCTTGCACAACGACGGCGAATCTGGCCACGCCGCTGCCACCCAACCCCACAACGGTGCCGACAGTAGTCGTGTATTGACTCGTCGCACCCACCTGCATCCACACCGTCGGCAGGCTGGCTGCAGCGGCAAAGCTGGTGTTGGCCGGCAACGTCTCCGTTAGTGTCACATTGCGGCTGTTGATGTTGCCGGTGTTGGTATAGGCCAGCGTATACACCACGGTGCTGCCCGGCGTCGTTGTAATCCCGCCATCCGTCTTGCTGATTTGCAGATCGGGCGCGGCAATCACCGGCGTCGTATCAATGGCTACATTGTCATTGGGATTCACGTCCGACCCATTGCGGCCATCATCGCCAATGCTGACCGTGTTGCTGATCACCAGCAGCCCAGCCGCCAAAGGCTGATCGACCTGCACTGCAAACGCAATCTGGCCCGAGCCGCCGCGGTCATTGACCGTGCCGGCCACCCACACACACGTTGTGCCAGCAGCAGCGCCATCGGCACAGCTCCAGCCCGCCGTGCTCAATGCAGCCACAAACGTGGTACCCGTTGGCACCACTTCCGTGATGCGCACATTCGTGGCGATTGCGGTGCCGGTGTTGGTGTAGACCAGCGTATACAGCACGTCACCGCCGGGCAGGGTGGTGATGCCGTTGTCGGTCTTGCTGATTTGCAAGTCCACCCACGCCTGCGCGGTGTTGGTCACTGTGGCACTGCCGCCCGGCACATCCGGGTCAAACGGTGTGGCGCTGGTCACGACCGCCGTGTTGATGAGCTGAGTGCCGGTGACGAGGTCCGGTGTCACCGTCACCGAGAATTGCAAGGTCGCAGTCATGTTTGGCGTCAGCGTGCCGATGCCCTCCCACATGCCGGCCAGCGGATCAAACGTGCCGAGCGTGGCCGTCCAGGTGGTCGTGGTCGAGATCAACTGCGTCGGCAGCGGATCGCGCACGGTCACTGTCAGCGCATCGCTGGGGCCGAGATTGGTGATCACCAGGGTGTAGGTGATGCGCTCGCCGGCCACTGCTGGCCCGGGTGTCGATGTCTTCTCGATCAACAGATTGGCTTCACTGTCGCTGAGGTTGGGCCAGGTGGCCGACACGGGCGGGCTGTAGGTCGACTCGGCCGTGGCCACATTGACCAGCACGGTGCTGATCGGCACACTGGGCGCGGCCAGGGCTGTCAGCGTCAATCGCTCAGTCTGACCCACCTCCAGCGTTCCCAGCGTCCACACATTGTTCGCGCCGTTATAGCTACCCTGGGTCACATTGGCGCGGGCATAGGTGAGGCCGCTCGGCAGCGCATCCGTCACCACCACTCCAATCGCCTGTGAGGGGCCGAGGTTGGTAATCTGGATCGAGTAGGTGATTTCGCGGCCAGCAATGGCGCGGAAGGTTGGCGAGGTCTTGCTCAGCGCAAGCGACACCGCGCGCTGCGGCGTGATCGTGGCCGTGGCTGTGACAGGTGTGCTGTTGGCCGAGGTCACCACGGCCGTGTTCGTAATCGGCGCGCCATCCGTCACATCGCTGGCCACATTCGCAATCACGGTCAGGGTCGCACTGTCGCCGACATTCAATGTGCCCACCGCCCACGTCGGCGAGATGAACGTGCCTTGTGATTCAAGGGCCGAGTCGAGGCTAAGGCCGACCGGCAGCACATCACTGAGCACGACACCGGCCGCTTGCGAGGGCCCTGTGTTCGTCACGCGGATTGTGAAGGTGATGGCGGTGCGGGTGCCGGCCACCGGTTGCAACGGCGTGGCGACTTTGCTCAGCTCAAGATTCGCCATGCGTTGCGGCGTGATGATTGCTGTGGCGGTGATGGCGGTGCTGACCGGCGAGGTCACAACGGCCGTGTTAGTGATGGGTGCGCCGTTGGCCACGCTGCTGGCCACATTCGCCACCACCGTCAATGTCGCGCTGCTGTTTACGTCCAATGTGCCCACGCTCCATGTGGATAAGGCGAAGTTGCCTTGCGACATCGTGGTGGTGATGAGGCTGAGGCCGGCCGGCAGCACATCGCTCAACACGATGCCGGTGGCTTGCGAAGGGCCGGTATTTGTCACGCGAATCGTGAACGTGACATTGGTGCCGGCGACCGGTTCGAGTGACGATGCAATTTTGCCCAGCTCAAGATTCGCCACCGATTGCAGACTTGTCGTGACCGTGCTGCTGTTGTTGATCGGATTGGGATCAGTCGTGCTGGTGGTGATGACGACGCTGTTGACGACCGAGCCTGTGGCCGCTGGATCCACCGTGACAGTGAACACGAACGCGCCACTTGCGCCGGATGCCAGCGTCGGCGTGAACCATTGCAAAGTTTGGCCGATGAGCGTCGGTCCCGCCCAGCCACTCGGCGCGCTGACGACGCCGCCATAAATCACGCTACTGGGCAAGGTGTCGGTGATGTAGACCTGCTGCGCATTCGATGGGCCAATGTTGGTGTAGCTCAGGGTGTAGGTGATGACCGTGCCGGCAATCGAGGTCTGGCTGCCGGCTTTGATGATGAGCAGGTCGGCCGAGCGACGCACCTGCACAGTTGCGGTGGCCGTGATTGGCGCACTGTTGGTCGAGGTGACCACGGCCGTGTTGGTGATCAACGTGCCCTCGGCCACATCGCTGTTCACGTTGGCCACGATCAGCAATGTAGCGCTGTTGCCCACATCCAACGTGCCCACGGCCCAGGTCGGCGAGATGAACGCGCCCTGCGACTCGGTGCTCGTGATGAGGGTGAGGCCATTCGGCAACACATCGCTCAGCACAATGCCGGCGGCTTGTGAGGGGCCGGTGTTGGTGACGCGGATCGTGAACGTGACGGCGGTGCCGGCCACGGGTTGCA
>Ga0105044_10004708_pt1 | contig 18723 bp, 13 predicted proteins | sample MAT01_FD_78092 | JGI IMG/M metagenome (GOLD analysis project Ga0105044, IMG submission 78092) | Freshwater microbial communities from Lake Fryxell liftoff mats and glacier meltwater in Antarctica - MAT-01 | ecosystem: Environmental > Aquatic > Freshwater > Ice > Liftoff microbial mat | place...
AAGCCTATTTGCCAAAGGGTAAGGATGATAAGATAAAAACAATGGCTCAAAATATTATAGCTGCACAAAAAAAGGAAATAGAAGAACTAAAGTCAATGATAGCAAATCACAAACCCGCTGATACGAAAGACAATTCAGATGCGGGTCATGCAGCAGGAGGGCATAATGAACTGATGGAAACTATGAATAAGATGATGGATAAAATGAAAGGAATGAAAATGTCAGGCGATGCAGATAAAGATTTTGTAGTGATGATGATACCCCATCATGAAAGTGCTGTAACAATGGCTGAGGATGAAATATCACACGGCAAACATTATGAATTAAAAAAAATGGCGCAAAAAATAATTGCAGACCAGAATAAAGAAATTAAAGAATTTAATGATTGGTTGAAGAGCAAATAGGCAATGAGCAATAGGCAATAAGCAATGAACAATAGGCAACAGGCAATTGGCCGATTTTTTTAAATTATTACTTCAAATTGTACTCTCTTGCCAATAGCTTATTGCCTATTGCAAATTAATAGGAGATTGAAAAACATAAACTAAAACAATGCTCAACAAACTCATTCTTTTTTCACTTAAGAACCGCTTACTGGTCGTTTCATTGGCCGCATTGATAATGGTTTATGGTGTATTTACCTTAATCAAATTACCGGTTGATGTATTACCTGATTTGAACAGACCAAGAGTAACCATATTTTTGGAAGCTAATGGCATGGCTCCTGAAGAAATTGAAACGCAGGTAAACCTGCCGGTGGAAACACAATTGAATGGTGCGCCCGGAGTAGAAGTGGTACGCTCCGTTGCGTCACCGGGATTGGGAATGGTGTTTGTTGAGTTTGACTGGAATACCGACGTCTATAGAGCAAGACAACTGACAGCAGAAAAAATTCAGGGCATACAATTACCAAATGGTATCACGCCGAAAATGGGACCTATCAGTTCCATCATGGGGCAGATAATGATGATTGCCATAACCAGTGATACCACTTCACCGGCAGATTTGAGAACACTGGCAGATTTTACTATTCGCCGAAGATTATTAAGTGTAAAAGGTGTAAGCCAGGTAATACCTATTGGCGGTGAACGGTTGCAATACCAAGTGTTGATTTCATCAGACAAGTTGCGGCAATATAATTTGTCTATTAACGAGGTTGACAATGCTTTGCAATTAACCAACCTTAATACCACTGGTGGTTTTATTGACAATAAAGGCTCAGAGGTGTTGATACGAAATATTGGCCGTGCCAATACATTGGAAGATTTAAAAAGTACCGTTGTTGCAAACCGGAACGGGTCGCCGGTTTTATTACAGCAGGTGGCCGAAGTGAAATTCGGGGGCCCCGTCAAAAGAGGCGATGGTTCTTTTAATGGAAAGCCTGCGGTGATACTGAGTATTGAAAAACAACCCGGTGCCGGCACCATTACGCTTACCGATGATATATTAACGGCTATTGATGATATTAAAGCATCGCTGCCAAAAGATATACATATCAACACAGATGTATTTCAGCAAAAGAGTTTTATTGCAACTTCTCTCACAAATGTAGAACATGCACTGCGGGATGGGTTTATACTGATAATTATTATCCTGTTTTTGTTCCTGCTCAATTTCAGAACAACCATTATAACACTTACTGCAATACCATTGTCACTTATCATCAGTGCCATTGTTTTTAAAATGTTTGATATATCCATCAACACACTTACATTGGGTGGGCTTGCCATTGCCATTGGCGAATTGGTGGATGATGCCATTGTGGATGTAGAGAATGTATACCGCCGGATGAAAGAAAACTGGGCAAGGGAACATCCAAGGCCGCTGCTCAAAGTTATTTACGAAGCCAGCAGTGAAGTAAGAAATTCTATTGTTTATGCTACTATTATTGTGGTACTTGTTTTTATTCCGTTGTTTTATTTACAGGGAATAGAAGGAAAGATTTTTGCACCTCTTGGTATTGCTTATATTACTTCCATCGTGGCATCGTTGGTGGTTTCGTTAACACTCACACCGGTATTGTGTAGTTATTTATTAAAAAAGAAGAAACACTTGTCTCATGTTAATTTAGCGTTTTGGAGGAAGAAAAAAATTAGCAATGAGCAATGGGCAAGAGGCAATGAGCAAGATGCCCTGGCTCCCTCTCCCTCGGATAGGTCGGGGGGTGAGGTTGATGCTGCTCATGAGGACGACAGTCCATTAGTAAAATGGTTAAAGAAGAAGGATAAAAAATTACTTCATTGGGGGTTACAACGACCCAAAGCAATTATTGGAGTTGCCATTGCATTAATTATTGCATCTGCAGCTATTATTCCTTTTTTCGGTACAGAATTTTTGCCCCCCTTCAATGAAGGAAGCTATACGATAAATGTATTAGCACCAGCAGGTACTTCATTAGATGAATCAAATAAATTAGGAACGATAGCTGAAAAACAAATTTTAAAAGTGCCGGAAGTAGCCCTTACATCCCGCAGAACCGGTAGAGCTGAATTGGATGAACATGCTGAACCGCCCAGTTATTCCGAAATAGATGTAACATTAAAACCCGGGGGACGCAATAAGAAAAAAGTGTTGGCTGATATACGTAATAATTTATCGGTACTGAAAGGAGTAACGGTGAATATCGGCCAACCCATTTCTCACCGGCTCGACCATTTACTAAGTGGTGTACGGGCACAAATAGCGATAAAAATTTTTGGAAATGATTTGACAGCACTTCGTTCTGCTGCCGAGCAGTTACGAACTACCATCAGCACTGTACCCGGTGCTGTAGATGTACAGGTAGAAAACCAGGTAATGGTGCCGCAACTTATGGTGAAGATTGACCGTATTGCTTTGCAACGTTACGGCTTGCAGGCGGGTAAAGTTGCAGAGGATATTGAAGTGTTTTACAATGGAAAAGTAGTAAGCCAGATATTAGACGGACAAAAAACATTTGACATTGTATTACGGACAGATGACAGCACCCGTAAAAATATCGATGCCATAAAAAATACACAGATTGCCACACCCGATGGTTCGTTGATTCCTTTAGAACAAATTGCGAAAGTGGAATTAGAAAACAGTATCAGCAGTATAAACCATGAAAATACGCAACGCAGAATTGTAGTTTCGGCCAATGTGCAGGGGAGGGATTTAGGCAGCACGGTTAAAGAAATGCAGGAGAAAGTAAAAAACGAATTGAAATTAGAAGAAGGTTATTACCTGCAATGGGGTGGCCAATTTGAAAGTCAGCAATCAGCTTCTAAATTAATCACCATACTAAGTATTTTTTCTTTTGCCGGTATTTTCCTGGTACTGTACAGTCATTTTAAAAGCAGCCGGATTGTATTGCAAATCATGCTCAATATTCCATTGGCGTTAATTGGAAGTGTGGTAGCTGTCATGTTAACGGGTGGTGTATTTTCTATTGCCACGATGGTAGGTTTTATTACGCTTACCGGTATTGCATCAAGGAATGGCATTATGATGATAAGCCATTACATTCACCTGGTACAGCACGAAGGTGAAGTGTTTGGTGACAAAATGATTATACGGGGTTCATTAGAAAGATTAGTACCTGTGCTGATGACCGCATTGGTAGCAGCACTGGCGTTGATACCACTTACATTAGATGCCACAGCTTCGGGTAAAGAAATTTTATATCCTGTTGCCACTGTTATTTTAGGAGGTTTGGTAAGTTCAACATTGCTGGATATGATTGTGACACCGGTAGTGTTTAAACAGTTTGGCAAAAAAGCGTTGGATAAATATATTGCTGAGCAAAATAAAAAGGACTTTGAATAAACAAAATAAATGAAAACAATTCATATACTTAGTTTAGTGCTGTTAATAGGAATAGTTGGATGCAGGGAAGCAGTTAAAGAAAAAAAGGATATTTTACTTCCATCAGCCGATACTGGGACTGATATTAATAAAATTCAATTGACTGACCTGAAAAACCGGGATATTGATATTAAACAATACAAGGGTAAAACCGTTTTTGTAAACTTTTGGGCCACCTGGTGCAGGCCATGTATTGCAGAAATGCCATCGATACAAAAATTACAAACCCGCTTTAAGGATGAAAATATAATTTTTCTTTTAGCATCAAATGAAGAGGCAAATGAAATCGATGAGTTTAAAAATGTGAAGGATTATACTTTTAATTATGCCAGAATTGAGAATTTCGAATCCCTGAACATTCAGGCTATACCAACTACTTTTATTTATAACCGGGAAGGCAAACTTGTTTTTTCGGAAATGGGTGCCCGTAACTGGGATGACAGCACCAGCATTGAAATCATTCTAAAAATAGTCAATCAAAAATGACCAAACACCTAAACCTTTTACTGTTCATCATAATATTTGCGTCATGCAAGATGAATACAAAAGAAAAGGAAGAGACCGTACTGGATGGAATTATACAACTTTCTTCTCCAGCAAAAGATTCCTGTGCTGAACCCTCCCTTTTTACAGACAGTATGGGATTGGTTTATTTATCATGGATTGAAAAAAAGGGAAAGACGAATTATTTTAAATTTTCTATCCTTGAAAATGATAACCCGATAGCTATCGGGTGGTCAGAACCTGTAATTATAGACACTGGAAATAATTGGTTTGTCAACTGGGCCGATTATCCAATGCTGGCAGCAGATGGGGCTAATAATTTAATGGCCCATTTTTTAGCAAAAAGTGGCGACAGCAAATATGCATATGATGTAAAGTTTTTAAATTCTGACAATAGCGGAAAATCATGGTCACCTGCAAAGACTCTTCATGATGATGGCAAACAGGCTGAGCATGGATTTGTTTCAATGGTTCCTTACAATAATGATTTTTTTGTTTCGTGGTTGGACGGCCGGAATACAGGTATGGAAGAAAGCAAAGAAGATCATGAGGGACATCATGGACAAATGAGTTTGCGGAGTGCCATTGTTGATAAACAGGGAAATAAAAAAGAAGAATGGGAATTGGACAACCGTGTTTGTGATTGTTGCCAAACCAGCGCAACAGTAACAACCAATGGCCCTGTTGTAGTTTATAGAGACCGTTCGGATGATGAAATCAGGGATATGGCAATTGTGCGTTATGTAAACGGAGCATGGACAGCACCGCAAATAATTTTTCCTGACCAATGGAAGATCGCAGGGTGTCCAGTTAATGGTCCCCGTGCAGATGCAATAGGCAACCACCTGGCCATCGCCTGGTTTTCTATGCCGGATAAAAATGGGCAGGTTAATGTAATTTTTTCAGAAGATGGAGGCGCAACATTTAAAAAACCTATCCGTATTGATGAAGGCAACCCCATTGGGAGGGTAGATGTAGTGATGCTGGATGAAAAAACGGTTGTGGTTAGTTGGATGGAAGGCACATTAATTAAAGCTGTAAAAGTATCGGCAGATGGAACAAAACAAACTTCAATTCAAATTGCTTCCTCTTCCGAATCCCGGTCAAGCGGTTTTCCTCAAATGACCCGTTCGGGAAAAAGATTGATATTTGCGTGGACGGATGATAAGGAAAAGACTGTAAGAGTGGCTAGCCTGACTTTGTAGTAGTTTATTGTCAAAAAAAGAGGGAAAATTATTCCGGATTGTCCCTCATCGGCTGAAACCACAGGATTTTTATATTCTGCAGCAAAGTAAATGGGTATCAAATGCAATCATTTATTCCGTTCCTCCTTGTTTTTTTTAGCCACGCCGCCTGATGTGGATGCTTTCTTTTCCCCCTTTTTTCTTTTAAAAATAAATCTTATCAAGAAGATTAAAGAGCATTTCAACAAGCAACAACACCAGGTTGTTACTGTTGATGAATTTTGCCAGTACATGGGTTTACAAAATGAAGTGTTACCCGGCAATTAAGATAAGTTGTAAGCCTTTTTATCGCTGATGTTATGATACAAACTTGCACACACATACATCATCGTTTTGTTTTCCTTTCTTTGTTTTACAACTTCCTTTATTAATAAATCTGAGGTCACAAAAACAAAAAAGCAGTTATGATAAAATCATAACTGCTTCATTATTAAGTGGGAGTTGACGGGTTCGAACCGCCGACCCTCTGCTTGTAAGTCGGAGTTACCTATCTTCTCTTGTTTATCCCCTGTTTGGACTTGCTATGTATATCAACGCTTTACAAAATTTATTTTTCCTTTTTGCTACTTTTTTTAGCACTTATTAGTATCTTTGAGGTCACATTTGTGGTCACATTTTGAGTTCATAAATACTAAAGAAAGAACTATGATAGAGCAAAAAGTTACAGTCAATTTCTTCCTTGATAAATCAAGGCCAAACGCTGAGAACAAGTGTTTGATTAAAATAAATATCTATACTAAAGGTAACAAAAAAAGGTACGCTACTTCCTATCACGTTACAACAGATGATTGGGAAAAATTAAACAATGCCAACCTCAGGGGTGATAGTCTTAAAGTAATCAGGAAAAAACTAAACACCCTGCAAACCTCGGTTGAAAAAGTAATTGAAAAAATTAGTCCTTTTTCTTTTTTGCTTTTGAAGAAACATATTTTGATAAAGTACCTAAGCCTTCTGCAAAAAGTACATCACTACAAAGCTGGTTTGATGCTTACATAAAAGAGTTGCATGAAAAAGGCAGAGTTGGTACTGCAATCGCATACCGTACTACTATCAATTCAATAAATCTTTATAAGAAGGGTTTACACCTTCAGGATATTACCCCGGCTTTATTAGGAGACTACGAAAAGCACCTGACTGATGCAGGTAAATCATATACCACAGTAAGCATCTATACCCGCCAGCTAAGGGCCATCATTAACCAGGCTATCAATGCAAATATTCTTTCCGCAGAAAAGTATCCTTTCAAAAAATATGAAATCCCTTCCGGCAGAAATATTAAAAAAGCCCTGTCAGAAAAAGATTTGCAAAAACTTTTGAACCACATACCGGAGAAAGCAGATGAACAGAAAGCACTTGACTTTTGGATTCTGTCTTACCTGTGCAGCGGTATCAACTTTGCAGATATAATAGAATTGAAGCCTTCAAATATCAATTGCGATTATTTACATTTCATAAGGGCAAAAACTAAGAATACAAAAAAGAAAGATTTACGTCCTATTCGTGTCGGCCTTAATCCCAGGGCAAAAACCATAATTGAAAAATGGAAGAATACAGACCCCGCCAATCCTTATCTGTTTCCGGTTTTGGAAACAGGTCTTGCCCCAAAAACAGTAAAGCACCGTTGCCAGCGTTTTATTAAATGAGTTAATAAAAGAATGGAGTTAATACGGATTAAATTAGAAATAGACCAGAAGATAGAAACCTAAGCAGCAAGGCATACGTTTTCAACGGTGTTAAAATGCAAAGGAATTTCAACAGAGTATATTAAAGAATCATTGGGGCACAGTTCATTGATAGTAACCGAAAACTATTTGGATAGCTTTGCTGATGATGTAAAACTTAAAAATGCAAACATTCTCACCGACTTTTAATTACAATGGAGATAAAAATTCTAGATAGCATACTGCATGACGAACTAAAGCCTTGGAAGCAGGACACTTCCGCCATCAAAAGCTTTACTGAATTGGTAAGAGCAACTAAAGCAGTATCACCAACAACAAATTTTGATTTGCATAAGCAGCTCACTGCATTATTGGCCGGTTACCCGGCACTAAAAAAATGGCTTGCTATACAATCATCGGGCAACAACACAGCTTTGCAACAACTTGTTTATAATGTTAATTTACCAGCTTGCAGCACTCCGCTAACACATTTCTATGCGGCAGTAATTACAGCCGAAACTCATCGTCTGTATAATACATTTATTCAACATCCTGCTAACAGGAATACACAAATTGACATACCCTTTCAAACCGGCAGATTGCTAAACAGCTTAAAAATATTAATACAACAAATAGTTGCAGAGTTAGCGGAAAGAGAGTTTACAACAGCACCCAGCCAACATAGCGATTTTATTCATTTCGCCTTATACTTTCTTCAGCATAAATCAATACAACTATACTTTAGTTTGCAGGAATACTTTAAGGCCCATTTGGTGCAGGTAACTACGTTGGATGATTTCTATACATTGGATTTAAACCTGCCAGTATCACGGAAAATTGAATTGACAAAAACAGCCATCCCGGCAAATACAGAAATCACATCCATTGCACAATCAAACAATATGCCTTTTAGTTTTGGCATTAAAGGCGATGAAACAAAACTACGTAACCTCATTTCCGTTTTGTGTACTCAAAAAAACCTGTTGGATGCAGCCGTTATTAAACCCGATGATTTTATGAAACTCCTTACTACAAAAGATATAAGAGACAGAGAGTACAGGATAAAAATAGGATGTGAAACAAATCTCTTTCAATACATAGCTGACAAACTAAAGCATACTTCTCCAAAATTTACCTATGCCAATTTTGGCAGATGCAATTATTTCTTTACTAAAAACGACCACCCGATTAAAGCCGCATTGCTCTCTAATTCAAAGTCCAACAATCCTGTTTCAAAGAAAACAAAAGAAGAAATTGAAAAGTATTTCAAAGAAAACGATATGTAAAACATATATATAGGTATATAAAGGTATTGATTTCTATATGCCATATATATACCTATACTTGCCTTGGCTATTGCAATAATTTCCTTTGTTCCATCAACAAAAATTTATAAAAGATGGAACAAGAAAATTTAATCCTCGACAAGCTCACAGAAATAGCAAACAAGCTGGATGAGCAAAACATTCTTCAAAAAACAGTTCTAAACTTCAACGAGGCATGTAAATACCTCGATGTAAGCCCATCGCATTTGTACAAACTCACCAGTACAAAGCACATTCCGCATTTCTGCCCACAGGGTAAAAAATTGTACTTCCGGCGGGAAGAACTTGACACTTGGTTACAACGTAACCGGCAATCCGCAGCCGACGAAATTGACCAGTTGGCAACGGATTATGTCATCCGTAACAAAAGGAAATAACAATTTTTTTACACTGAACTAAAGAACGGAAGAATGGCAGTATGCACTTTATTTAAAAACTTTACCATCCCGGTAGAGGATGTTTCCCTGATTATTCTATCCAACTGGATAGCATCAGAGATATACAAAGCACCGGTAGAAGAAATCCGGGACCTCATTGCACAAGGCAATGCGGAAGAGGCGCAGACAAAGAAGCAGCAGCTTCCTGCCTTCACTCCATCAGCCACATTCAAAGAAAAAAGATTGTTGCCCAACATGGAGCAGTACAGCGGTTTTGTGCACCTTGATTTTGATAAGCTAACCCCGGAACAATTAAATGCAGCTTTTCAAATCATTGTGGGCATCCCTTATACTTTCCTTTGCTTCATTAGCCCAAGCGGTAATGGCTTAAAAGTTTTCATTGAAGTAAACACAGGAGCAGAACACCACGATACAGCTTACCAGCAGGTAATGCAGTATTTTGAAAATGCCACCGGTTTAAAAGCCGATGAAAAATGCAAAGACATTACAAGGCTTTGCTTTGTAAGCCACGACCCACAGTTGTACAAAAACATTTACAACGAAAAGTTTCCCGTAACCGATGTACACACCCAGGCAAAGCCAGTTGCAGTTGCTCCCACACAGGAAGCAAAGGAAGAAACCACTACATCAGATGATTACATCTTTCTCTTTCAGCATCAGGTTTTATTCACCAATCAAAAATCAGAATACAGCAATGGAAACCGTAACAATTATATGTACCTGCTTGCTTCTAATTGCAACAGAGCTGGTTTATCGCAATCCGATACTGCATTTTTATGTTCTCAGCATTTTGATTTATCTGAAAGAGAAATTAAAGATTCGGTAAACAGTGCCTACAAACACCATCAACCCGAGTTTGCAAAGTTTGCAAACACTGCAAAGCTGCAAAGTGCAGAGCAGCCACCAACAGAAGACTATCTGAAAAATACACCAACCATTCCTGAAGAATTGTATCAGCAAATGCCCGACATTTTAAAACAAGGTGCATTAGCATTTACAGATGAAAGAGAACGGGATGTTTTCCTTACAGGTGCATTCGCAATACTCAGCGGATGTTTGCCCGGTGTAAAAGGTGTTTATGCTGGCAATGAAGTTTTTCCCAACCTGTTTCCTTTTGCCATTGCACCGGCAGCCAATGGCAAGGGTGCATTAAAGTTTGCTAAGATGCTGGCAGACGAATATCACAGCTTTGTACTCAAAGCAAGCTGGGAATCAGAAACACAATACAATCAGCAGGTATCCGAACACAAACAAAAACTGCACAGCAAAACTAAAAAGGATACTACCATTGAAGAAGTACCCATCAAGCCATCCTTTAAAGTAGTGTACATCCCTGCCAATACCAGCTTTGCAAAAATTCTTTGGCACTTGGAGCAAAACGAAGGCACAGGTATTATTTGCGAAACCGAAGCCGACAAATTGGGCAATGTGTTCAAACAGGAATGGGGTTCCTATTCGGATATGCTTCGCAAATCCTTTCTCCACGAAAGGCTATCCAGTTCCCGTAAAGGCAATAATGAATTTACAGAAGTAAATGCCCCAAGCCTTTTCATCGCATTGTCAGGCACACCCAACCAAGTTACAGGTTTAATATCTTCTTCCGAAGATGGCCTGTTCAGCCGTTTTATGTTTTATGCTTTTAAGGTAGAGCAAAAATGGAAAGATGTATCATCCAAAGCCAACAACATAAACCTGACAGAGCATTTTAAAACATTATCGCTAACCGTTTTTAAAATGGTTCTCTTTCTCCAAAGGGAAGAAACCATAGTAGAACTAACCGCTTAACAATGGCAGCAGCTAAACCAAACTTGTGAGGCATGGCTGAATGAAGTAACCATGTTTACAGCCGAAGAAGCCGCCAGCATAGTAAAACGATTAGGGTTGATACTGTACCGTATGGCAATGCTCTTTACAGCCTTGCGGAAGTTTGAAAACGGCGAGGCTGCAACACAGGTAACTTGCACCAATGAAGATTTTAGCACTGCTTTGCGGTTAGCTGAAATCTATTTGCACCACAGTATTTTAATGTTCAACAACCTGCCCAAACAAACCGATGCCACCCAATTTAAAACCGGCGATAGCAAACGCAAATTCTTTGATGCTTTGCCACAGGAGTTTACCCGGCAGCAAGCCGTAGAAACGGGCAAACAGTTTCAGTTGGCAGCCCGTACTGTAGATGATATACTCCGTAATGGTACTGGTAAGGCTTTGGAGAAACCAAAGGCTAGGCTCTACCGTATAATATAACTAATTAAAATATTTTTCATTACACCCATCCATCCGTACGGTTTGATGGGTTTTTGCATTATTTGCAGACTTTGAAACGTTTGCAACTTTGCTATTGGTTTTAGTAATATTTGTTCGGTAGATTCTTATATTTGCCAATATCTGTCAAGACAACTAAAATATAATGGCAACACAATTTGGCAACCGGGTAAGAGAACTGAGGGTAAAGCAAAAACTACTCTTGCGGCAGGTAGCTTCTTTGCTTGATGTGGACACTTCTATTATCAGCAAAATAGAACGGGGTGGCAGGCAAATAAGAAAAGAGCAGATTAAACCATTGGCCGAAATATTAAAAGCTGATAAAGACGAACTGCTTACACTTTGGCTTGCCGACCAGGTGTATGATGTTATACAAGGAGAACCAATGGCAGATGAAGCCTTAAAATCAGTTACTCAAAAACTAAAGAAATTAAGATAAATGATTGAAGTTCCTCTTAAAAATCAAATAATTGACTGGCTGAAAAATCAGTATTATTGGTTGCAGTATGCAGGTAATGAAGTGTTAGAAGGAATAGAAATAAATGATGCCCTAATAGACACTGCATACAAGTATTTCAAAGAGGATTTTAAATTAACCGAACAAACTGATGTAAGAACACCTATCACATTCAATGAAATTGCAGTAGCCTCAGGAGTTGCAAGCAAACTAAAATTACTTTCCATTAATAGCATTGAAAATGTAAACGCTTTAGTTACTGGACAAGAAATTGCAATAAATGAAAATCTTACACTTATTTATGGCGAAAATGGTACTGGTAAATCTGGCTACATCAGATTGCTAAATAACGCCTTCAGTTCGAGAGGAGATAAAAATATTTTAGGTAATGTCTATGATGTAACAGTGGTAGGTAAGCCAAAATGTAAATTTGTTTTTCAATCTGAAGCAGCCCAATATTCAAAAGAATTTCCAACAGATGTTAATTGTGTTGAGTTTTCGAAATTTGCCGTTTTTGACACACACAGCATAAAAGTGCATTTGGATGGAGATAATCAATTGAATTTTACTCCAAGTGGGTTTGAATTTTTTGATAAAGTGGTGCAATTATTTGAAGTATTAAAAAAGAAATTAGGAACAGAAATACTGTCAAATCAACCAATCAATAATTTCCTTATTCATTTTCAAAATGAAAATGTAATTAAAACCCATATTTCTGTTTTAGGTGTTCAATCTAATGAAGAAGAACTTAAAAGGTTAGGAACATTTACTGAAGAAGATGCTAAAAATTTAGAAGAAATTTCAGCCAAAATTGCAGCTCTCAAGGCATTGAACATAAAAGAACAAATTGCATTTTTTGAAAAATTGCTTATAGGACTTACAGAGTTTATGCTAAGGCAGCAAGCAATTCTTTCTTGCTTAACCGAAGAAAAAATAAAATATTATTCCAGCCTAATTAAATCGTTTCATTCACTACAAGGGCTTTCTAAAGCAGAAGGAATAAAAAGTTTAGAGCAATACAAAATTGATTTGATTGGTAGTTCACAATGGCGTGAATTTATTGTTGCTGCAAAAAATTACACATCTGCAATTGAACAAAGCAGAAAAGAAAATACAATTTATCCCTCGGATAAAGACCATTGTGTTTTTTGTTTACAACCACTTACAGAAAAAGAAAATATTTTAATAAATACCTATTGGCAGTTTCTGAAAAGTGAAGCTGAAAAGGAACTCAATAGAACAGCCCGGAAAATCAAAGAAGCAATCAAAGAACTTAAAGGATTAGGCCCTATAAAATTCGATGATAGCGTAGGGCTATATGTTTATCTTAATACTACACAACCTGCTTTAACTGCTAAATGGAAAGGCATAGCAAGTAATACAGAAAAGGCAAGACAAAATATAATTGCCAATTTAGATAACCTTAATAATGATTTACCTACGACATCATTCATTGACAACACAAATGAATTTGATAAGGTTGTACTAATCATCAAAGTGGAAATTGATGCTTTGTTTGCGAAGAAACCAGACCAAGAAATTGCAACGTTAACATTTCAGATGCTTTTCCTAATGGATAAAAGTTTGCTGAGTAAACTTTTGCCTGAATTTTTAAAATTTATTTCTGCTTATAAATGGGCGGCAGCTGCTGAACAAACTGTTTCTGCTTTCAAAACAAATTCAATTACAGCATTGCAGGGGAATTTATTTACACAACATATTACAAATAACTATTCCACTACCTTCAGTGATGAGTGTACAATTTTAAAAGCACCAAATGTTGTAGAAATCTCACAGCACAATGCAAAGGCAGTTACTTACCGAAAATTATTAGTTGCAAAACAATCTGCAAGTCAAATTCTAAGTGAAGGCGAACAAAGAGCAATTTCATTGGCTGACTTTCTTACAGAAGTTCAGCTAAATCCGAATAACACAGGTGTAATATTTGATGACCCTGTTACATCGCTTGACCATAAACGCAGAGCAATTATTGCAAAAAGATTAGTTGAATTATCAGTAACCAAACAGGTTATAGTTTTTACACACGACATCGCATTCTTCGCAAAACTCACAAGCTATGCGGATAAAACTACCGGATTAAAAGTTACCAAAACCTCAATGAGAAAATTTGGGGATACCGTAGGAATAATAAAACCGGACTTACCTTGGGTTGCTCAAAAAATAACTGCAAGGATTGGATTTTTACGTAATGAATTAGTTAAGTTGAAAAAAATGGAAAAAGAAGGAGAAGAAGACCAATACAATATGCAAGTGAAGGGCTGGTATGGGATGCTTCGTGAAACTTGGGAAAGAAGTGTTGAGGAAAGATTGTTCAAAGGTGCAATTGAAAGGTTTTCTGGCGAAATACATACCAAGCCATTAGAAAGAATTGAAGTTACTCCTGAATTAGTCAAAATGATTGATGAAGGAATGACACAATCATCAAACTGGGTTCACGACCAAGCAATGGGACTAAACCCACCAATACCTGACAGTGCAAAAGCAGAAAATGATTTGAATTATTTAGAAGCATTTGCTGAAAAATGTAAAGCTAATTAATAGCTTTAAATAAAAGTACTAAAGACATTAATGATAATAATACACCTCTCAACATAACGAATTGCCAACTCATCGAAAAGGTTGAGGAGTTCAAAACGAGGGGCAAGGCAAGTAAAAGGTAACACAATATGCAGTTAAAAAAAGAACTCATACATCAAATACAGTTTATCATTGCCACCGCAAAAGACAGTGCTATCCGTTCGGTAGATACCGAAAGGGTGCTGATGTATTGGCAAATAGGCAAAGTGATTTTAGAAGAAGAGCAGGAAGGAAAAGAAAGGGCTGGTTATGGAGAGTTCCTTATAAAATCATTATCCCAAACCCTGCAACCACAGTTTGGTAGTGGTTTTTCCATCCGCCAGTTAGAGCGGTACAGGCAGTTTTACCGCACCTTTCCAATTGCGTCCGCACTGCGGACGCAATTCAGTTGGACACACTACCGCACCCTGATAGGCATTGATAAACAGGACAAAAGGGAGTTTTACATAGCCGAAGCCGCAAAAAATAACTGGACAGCCCGGCAATTAGAACGCCAGGTAAACAGCCAGCTTTTTGAAAGGCTTTTAATGAGTAATGAGGTTAAGGATGTACTGGCCGTAGCCAGGGAGGAAAAATTGCCATCCGATGCCAAAGAAATTATCAAAGACCCGATGGTATTGGAATTTTTGGGTTTAAAAAGGGAAGCAGCCTATTACGAAAAAGATTTGGAAGCGGCCATCATTACACACTTGCAGGAATTTTTACTGGAGATAGGCAACGGCTTCTCTTTTGTAGCAAAGCAAAAACGCATCCATATTGAAGGCGATGAATTTTCTATTGACCTTGTTTTTTACAACAGGTTGCTGCAATGCTTTGTAGTGTTTGAAATTAAAACCACCAAGCTAACCCACGAAGATATTGGGCAGTTGCAGATGTATGTAAATTATTACGACCGTTTTGAAAAGCAAGATTTTGAAAATTCTACCAGCGGTATTTTATTATGTGCCGATAAAAACGATGCCGTAGTAAAAATTACATTGCCGGAAAACAACAAAAATATCATTGCCAGCAAATACCAGCTCTACCTGCCCACAGAGCAGCAGTTAATAGATGAAGTGAAAAAAGAAATTGAAAAATTGGATAATGAAGAAACTGATAACTGATGCAGCAAAACCTTATCCTTAATATCATTCCATTCAATCCACCTGTACAGCAGGTAAGCTTTCCTTTTTATAAAGAGTACAAAGAAGGTTATTGCCCCTTCTGTATTGATGATGTTATGACTGGCTTACTTGATGGTAAAATGTCGAAACTGGAACAGGCAGATACCCAATGGCTTTACACAGATTTTAAAGAACCGCAAGACGGAGCTTTAGTGCTTGATATAGACATTACAGTACATACAGATTTTGCAGCCCATTATTACCGGCATTTAGTTTTCACTTATTTCAAAGGTGTGTCAGATATTATGCACCGGAATTTTACAAAAGAAGTAGAAGTTTGGTTTTTGAATGAAGGAAGTACAAGCGATAAGTACAAAGTTTATGGTCAGTACACTCTAAAAGTTCAGCATAGTAAAGTAACCAATGGCCCTGAGTTAGTAGTTTCTTTTGATGGTAAAACAAAAGTGTACAAGAAAAGTCTGTCCGAAATGGTAGGTGTGCCAACAGGAAATTTTAATTGGATGAATTGCAACGGCATATTGCATAAATGGGATAACCTGCCGCCGGATGCCAAACTAAACCTCGACAAAGTTTTTCCTGTAATAAGTAATAAACTGAAACCGGAATTGGGAATACGGGTTGATACACCTGACCTTACCAACCGTTATCCTAAATACTTTAAAGCTCTAAATGATTTTTATTCAAAATACCTTGATAACAAAAAATTCAGGTCAGTAATACCCATTTCCGCAGCAGGGTTTATGAATGCCCCTGCCGGTTCTGTAGAACAGATTCACGGTGATTCCAATAAGCTGCAGTTTGGAAAAGATATTGGTACAGAGCCTAAAACAGACCTGAAAAGATTGGGGCCTTTCAAGCCGGTTCCGCCATCCAATAATGTAAAGTTCTTTTTCATCTATCAAAAAGCAGATAAACCTTTGTGCGATAAGCTGAAGGAATATTTTCTTAATGGCTACAAGTATCATCCCAACATGCAGGCTTTTATTCATCAGCCTTTTTCATTTGATGAAAGCCTTGATATTTCATTTGATTCAATTGATACAGCAGTTACAACTATCTGGAATGAAATAAAGGACAGGAGTAAACATCCCGATACAAAATATTTTGCCATCTATGTAAGCCCTGTTGCAAAATTTGAAACCAATTTTGAACGGAAGCGGATTTATTACAGGGTTAAGGAAATGTTGCTCAACGAAAGCTATCTGTCCCAGGTAATATTTAAAGAAAATGTAAGCAAAGAAAGTTTCAATTTTTTCTTACCCAATATTCAGATAGCCATATTGGCAAAGTTGGGCGGCATACCCTGGCGGCTGAGCAGGGAGCCGAATGATGAATTGATTGTAGGCATCGGTGCTTTTTATTCGCAAACACTTAAAACAAGATATGTAGGTTCAGCATTTTGTTTTAACAACGAAGGGGAGTTTAAAGGCTTTGATTGTTTTGGCAGTGCAGATACAATTAGTCTGGCAGGCTCCATCCGGGAAGCGGTTACTAAGTTTTTAGAAATTAATAAAAATGTAAGCCGCCTGATTATACACTTTTACAAAGTAATGAGTAAAAGGAAATTGAAACCCATCTTAGACACATTATACAACAGCCTTAATTTATCAACACCTGTAATTATTGTAACCATTAATAAAACTGCCAGTAAGGAATTACTGGCCTTTTATACAGCACACACTGAGTTAATGCCCATCAGTGGTACATACATCAGGGTAGCAGAACGGGAATACTTATTGTTCAATAATACACGGTATAATGAAACCTCAAAGCCCACAGCAAGAGAGTATCATTTTCCGGTTAAAATAAAATTCACTTCCACTCATTTGGAGTTGCTGGAATATATTGACCTGGTAAATTTACTGATAGACCAGGTCTATCAGTTCAGCCGTATGTACTGGAAAAGTGTAAGCCAGCAAAACCTGCCGGTTACTATCAAATACCCGGAAGTGGTGGCTGAGATTTATCCGTATTTCAAATATGATAAGCTGCCGGAATTTGGGAAAGAGAACTTGTGGTTTTTGTAGTAAAAATATAAAGTATAATAATGTATGAAAAAGAATAAACAACCAAATGTGCTGCTCAAACCACTTGCCCCATATCAGCAATTTATTAACATAGAAGCGCTGAGCGGCATTGTTTTATTTATCTGTTCTGCCATAGCCCTTATTTTAGCTAATTCTTCATTGTCAGAAAACTTTGAACATCTATGGCATACGGAAATTGGATTTTCTATTGGAACATTTGAAGTACATCATTCGCTTCATCATTGGATAAATGATGGCCTGATGGCGGTTTTCTTTTTTGTGATTGGCCTTGAAATAAAACGGGAACTATTGACGGGGGAGCTATCCTCCAAAGAAAAAGTAATGCTGCCGGTATTAGCTGCAGCAGGCGGTGCAGTAATTCCTGCTTTGATTTTTGTGGCCTTTAATTATGGTAGTGATGGAGTGCATGGCTGGGGTATCCCAATGGCAACAGATATTGCATTTGTTTTGGGCATCATAGCACTGCTTGGAAAAAGAGTACCAGCATCTATAAAAATATTTGTGCTTGCATTTGCCATTATTGACGACCTGATTGCAATTTTGGTGATTGCAATTTTTTATACTGCTGAAATAAATTGGGTTTCACTTTTTTTTGGTGTCGGGCTACTTGCTTCTGCATTTGTTCTTAAAAAATTAGGATTTTACAACACCGTTGTTTTTTTGATACTAGGTATTATCAGTTGGTTTGCATTTTCAGCATCGGGTATTCATCCAACCATTGCAGGTGTTATCATAGCTATGACGGTACCCTCCTTACGTAAAACCAGCAAAGATGAATATCCCGATAAAGTATCTTCATTACTTACTGCATATAATGAAACAGGAAGTGAAACTAAACTCGAAAAAAAACAGCAACAGGTAATCATTAATGAAATTGAAGAAGTGAGTGCAAGCACAGAATCGCCTTTGTATAAACTGGAACATATATTGCACCCCATTTCTTCTTTCGTTATTATGCCTGTATTTGCCTTAGCCAATGCAGGCATAGCTGTTGATGCCACTATGTTCAGTTCCCTTACGCACCCGGTAAGCTTTGGAATTATTGCAGCCTTGTTTATCGGAAAGCCGGTTGGTATATGTTTATCAATATGGGTTGGCATAAAATTAAAAATCGCAACTTTACCAACCGGTGCTAACTGGAAACATATATTGGCAATGGCAAGCCTTGGTGGGATGGGCTTTACTTTATCCTTATTTATTTCCGTACTTGCATTTAAAGATGCCCAACTGCTCAGTTATGCTAAAATTGGAGTGCTGGCTGGTTCACTGATTTC
>Ga0105044_10004712_pt1 | contig 18720 bp, 10 predicted proteins | sample MAT01_FD_78092 | JGI IMG/M metagenome (GOLD analysis project Ga0105044, IMG submission 78092) | Freshwater microbial communities from Lake Fryxell liftoff mats and glacier meltwater in Antarctica - MAT-01 | ecosystem: Environmental > Aquatic > Freshwater > Ice > Liftoff microbial mat | place...
GATTGATAACCTGGCAGGTACTAATCTATTTTAAGACAGTCCATTATTTTGCTGTATAATAATTCTTCATTGATGGGTTTGGAGATATAATCGTTCATCCCCATGGCGATGCATTTTTCAACATCTACCGCAGTTACGTCTGCTGTAAGGGCAATGATGGGGATGGTAGATTTTAATTCGTTGCGAATAAATGCGGTAGCCTCATAGCCACCCATTTCGGGCATCTGCAAATCCATCAAAATGATATCGTATTTATTTTTTTGCAGGTACTCAATGGCAATTTTACCATTGGCAGCGATCGTTGTTTCAAAGCCAAATCCTTCCAGTATAATTTTTATTAAAAGCTGGTTGAGAGCAATATCTTCTGCAACTAACACATTGGCGATTGCAACAGTATTTTTACCGGTCAATTTCTTTTGACCAATCTTTTTCATATTTCCGGGGGAGCCCGCCAGGTGGTTCACTTTTGCCTTTTTAAAACTCAACGTAAATGTGAAGGTAGACCCTATCCCTTCCTTGCTTTTCACCTTCACGGTTCCTCCCTGCTGCTCTACCAATTGCTTCACGATGGCAAGCCCGAGACCCGACCCACCATAAAGCCGGTTGGTTTCAAGCGCTACCTGTTGAAAAGCGTCAAATATATGACCGAGGTCTTTCTCAGGAATTCCTATTCCAGTATCCGCAATACTAAAACGGACCGACACATTTTCTTTATCTTCCTGCAGCATCTTTATCCCAATGGATATTTTTCCTGTTGCTGTAAACTTTACCGCATTGCTCATCAGGTTTAAAATAATCTGCCGCAATCTTAACTGATCGCCAACCACCAGGGTTGGGATATTGGTATCGTATCGTTTAACCAGTTGCAGGTTCTTTTCCTGAATTTTTGTTTCAAACAAATGCAGCATGTCTGATACAGACGAGAATAAATAAAACGGTACATGTTCAAAAGTCATCTTTCCGGAATCAACCCTGGCCAGATCCAGTATATCATTGATCAGCACGATCAGTGATTCGCCGGAAACTTTAATTGCATTGATGTATTCCTTTTGTGCATCGCTCAGTTTCGTTTTTAATATCACATTGGTAAAGCCGATAATCGAATTCATCGGCGTACGTATTTCATGACTCATATTTGATAAAAACTGTTGCTTTGCCTTCACTGCATTTTCCGCAACTTGCGATTTCAATTCCGCATTTTTTTGGGATGCTACCAGTTCATTTTTTGCGATCACATGCGCTGTTACCTCGTAAGCAATAATGGTTACTCCGGAAACGGTTTGGTCAACCTCCATATAAGGTTGGTAAACAAAATTAAACCAGGCATCTGCCAACACTCCATTGCGTATTAATGGAACTAAAAACTCATACCCTTGAAAAGGAATCCCGGTACTGAACACGTTTTTAATTAAAGGTAGTATAGGGCTGCCTTTCAACTCGGGCAAAATCTCCAGCAGCATTTTACCTTCTATGTCAGATCCCTTTCCCCAAATTTCTTTTATGCTGTCATTGGCCATGGCAAGCACCATTTGTTTTCCTTTAAACACAGCAAAAGCAAAAGGAGAGTTCATCAGCATCATGCTGAAACGCTTGTTGCTATCCTCAGTCACTTTCAGAATTTCCTCTCCTTCCTGCAACTTCACCTCCAGCACCTTCTTCTGCTTTACCTCAATTTCTACTGCGAGTTTGCGTGCTGCGGTGATGTCAATAATGGTTAATACAATTAATTCTTCTTTTGGAACAGGCTGAACAATACGGTGAGCATTCAGCAGCATTGCTTTGGTGCCGATCTCCGGAAAAGTATGTTCCACTTCAAAATCGTGAAAAGATATATTTTTAGAAGCAATGTCTTCCAGTAACTGCCGCAGCCGTGGAATATTCCATTGACTGTTATCCAGTTTAAAAAGCGATATTCCAATGCATTCATCCTCGGTTGTTTTAAACATTTTACAAAAGGATTTATTGGCCGATTTGATGCGGATATCCCTGTCAAGAATAAGCATCGGTTCCTGCACGGTAGACAGTATGGCTTCGTAATACGTGTACAGTTCTTCTACCTGCTGGATGCGTGAATGCAGCTCATGGTTACTGGTGATCAGCTCTTCGTTGGTGGATTCAATTTCTTCTTTGGATGTTTCCAGCTCTTCATTCAGGCTTTGCAATTCTTCATTACTCGAAACAATTTCTTCGTTGGCACTTTGCAATTCTTCATTGGCAGCCTCCTGATCATGGGTAATAGCCCCCATATCCGATCTTGCTGCCGCCAGTTCTTCTTCCAGTTTTTTAATCCGGCGGTCTTTGGCTACCGAGTTTGATTTACTCCCGCTGGTTGCATCTTCCAACACCTGTGCCTGCGGCTGTCCGGTAAACACAATTACCAGCATAGGCTCCTCCCCTTCTATATTCAACGGCAACACTTCTAAATTAACCAACCGTAAGGCATGACCGATTTTATCATGGTTCATTTCAATCCCCGTTTTCTGAACTACCTGCTTTGTTTTAATGGCATGATGAATGGCGTTGCGCAATTCAAATGTGATTTCTACATGCGCCATTTTCAGGATATTGAAACTGGCTTTACCTGGAGAATGTTTCAGGTACAATTCCGTAGTACCCCGAAATTCTAAAATTTCCATATTGTGGTTGATTACCACACTTGCTGGTGTAAAACGGGACAGCAGCACCTCATCAAAAGCAGTTCCCAGGTTGGCTTTGGTTGCAGACGGAATTTTTTTAACAATCTTAGCTGGTGTACTATTTTTCAAAGGCATATTGGTACGCAAAAAGCGGGGGGTTATTACAGGAATGGTATGTGTACCCGAATCTTTCTTACGGGTATAAATTTTAAATTTTTTATTGAATGGCGTAAATAACTGCGCCGATGCCCCAACGGTTTCTGATTTGCCCAGCATCATATAGCCCTTATCGTTTAAGGCATAATGAAAAGTGGCAATGATTTTTTTCTGGGCAGTCGCATCCAGGTAAATCATCAGGTTTCTGCAACCAATAAAATCCATCCGTAGAAAAGGAGGATCACTCAATAAATTATGCTCGGCAAATACGCATACATCCCGCAATTCTTTAGAAATGCGATACTTATCCTTTGACCGGGTAAAAAATTGCTGCAGGCGTTTGGGAGAAACATTTTTAAGTTGCAGCAAAGAATACTCGCCCAAACGTGCCTCGCTAATAGCAATAGGACTAAGATCTGAAGCAAAAATCTGGAAAGGAATTTTGTTGGGCTTGTTAGCTTGTATTTCCAGCAATAACATGGCAAGGGAATAGGCCTCCTCGCCAGTAGCGCAGGCTGCTACCCAAATCCTAAGGCTATCCCCAGTCGATTTGGTTTTAATCAGTTTGGGCAGCACAGCTTTTTTTAAACAGTCGAAGCCATCGGTATCCCGAAAAAACCCGGTTACATGAATCAGTAAATCCTGGTAAAGGGCATCCACCTCACTGGTTTTTTGAGCTAGTAATGCTGCATATAGTTTCAGCGTTTTTATTTTATGAATCAGCATCCGGCGCAACATCCGCCGTTTGATGGTGTTCATTTTGTAATGACTGAAATCAACTTTTGTTCTTTTAAAAATCAGATGTAATATCGCTTTTAAGTCGGGATTGCTATTGTCAATTTCATCTTCTGCAGCCGGGTTATTCGACTTACGTTTTACCAGCGGATGTTTACTCAGCCTGTTTAATTCTTTGGCGATTTCTTTGGGCGACAATACAAAATCAACAATTCCAGCCGCAATGGCCGAGTGTGGCATGCTGCTAAACTTTGCGGTATCATCCTGCGCAAATGTAATTCCACCTGCCTCTTTTATATCGCTCAGTCCTTTTGTGCCATCGCTGGCACTTCCTGATAAAACAATCCCAATCACATTTTCTTTGTGCGTATCGGCCAGCGAAGAAAACAACACATCAATGGAAAGATTGGCTATTTTATTTTTTGGGCGGGGCAGTAATTTGATATGTCCGTCGACCACTTCAATTTCTTTATTGTAGGGAATCACATACACATTGTTGGGATTCATTTTCTCCATATCATCAATATCCTGTACGGGCATCTCAGTTATTTTACCCAAAATAGAACTAAGAATGCTTTTATAATCGGGGCTCAAATGCTGCACATAGATGAAGGCCATCCCCGTGGTTACTGATAAATTCTCCAGCAATTGCGTTACGGCTTCGAGGCCGCCGGCAGATGCACCAATGGCAACGATTGGAAAAGGTTTATGCGGTTCAAAACCACCATTCTCAATTTTAGTTGAACTTACTTTTTTAATTGTATCGGGCCTTTTTTTTGGAGAGGTGCTTTCACTAGTAGCGGCGGCATTAAGCGGCGCTATTTTCTTAACCAGCACTTTTTGATTCGTTACCCGGGATGATGCTTTCACTTATACCAATTTTGTTCTATGCTTTAGAAAATCCGGCAAAAGCTGTTTTTGTAGAAACCAGACATTACCGATAATTTGCTAACATACTAATTTTTAGCTGTTTGGCAAATTTCCCATAAGAAGTGGATAACGTTGATGCGCAAGATATCGTTACACAACGGAACTACCTAATGTAAATTTTGAAGTGAGTAGTTCATGGCAGGCTGGTTGCTTTACAGATGTTAACAATTACGATAAGATGTAACAAAAAACGCTAGACTGCATTCCAAATCCCATAGGCTTTGAAAGTATTTATTGAGTTGCCAGCCTTGGTAAACGGTCAGTTATTCCTGAAGTAAATTGAAGCGACTGGCAAAGCATGGCCGAGGAGTTCGATTGCCAATATAACACCATTTCAAACCCCCGATGGATAAAAGACTTTATATTAAAAACTACTGGCCCGTTTTATACTACAATAATTGAATTGTTCATTAGCTAAAAATCAACAAAATACAAATAAAATTTATTGATGTTAAGGCTCTTTCAGCTAAATTGCGTTTCAAATTACCGGATCATCTTTTCAACGGAAAAAAATTAAATATTTAAGAACCTATGTTTGTAAAAATTTCCTCACTGCTTCTGTTTATTATTTTGTGTGATTTTGGCGCCTTTAGTCAATCTGTAGGTGTAACCATTTCTGGTATTGTAAAAGATAAAACATCAAAAGCTGCAATGCCCTATGTAAACATTGCGTTGAAAAAGGCAACTGACAGCACGTTTGTAACAGGAACTATCAGCAATGAAGAAGGAAGATATTCACTTGTAGGAATTAAATCCGGCAGTTACTTTTTGGAATTTTCCTCTGCCGGATTTACAACCAAACAGGAAGCCGTTTTAGTGGGAACACTCAGTGCCTTTTTAGATATGGGTACCATAGAATTACAGGATGGCGGCAACGTTTTAAATGAAGTGGTGGTAGTGGCAAAGCAGGATGCGGTGAATAATAAAATGGATAAAAAGACTTTTTCTGTTGCGGATAATATCAGCCAAAGCGGTGGGTCGGTTTTACAAGTGTTGAAAAATTTGCCCGGCGTTACTACCACCCAGGATGGAAAAGTGGAGCTAAGAGGCAGTGATAAAGTAGCCATTTTGCTGGATGGTAAACAAAGCGCCTTAACAGGAATTGGCAACCAAAGCGGATTGGACAATATACCTGCATCCGCCATCGAAAGAATTGAAATCATCAATAATCCTTCTGCAAAATATGATGCCAATGGCAATGCAGGAATCATTAATATCATTTATAAAAAAAGCAAACAAGAGGGCTTTAACGGCAAGATAGGACTCACCGGCGGGCTAGGTGCATTGTGGCAGAAAAAAGCCAACTATCCAACCATCCGTCCACAATACCAGGGCAGTCCAAAAATAAATCCATCGCTTTCCCTCAACTATAAAAAAAATAAGGTCAACACTTTTTTACAGGCCGATTGGTTGTACACGGAAACACTGAATAAAAATGAATTTTTTGAAAGAAAGTTTACCGATGGCACCATTCTCAATCACCAGTTGAAGCGAAACCGTAATACCCATTTTTTAACCACCAAGACGGGGCTTGACTGGAACATCAACCCCCAGGATATGCTCAGCATTTCGGGTATGTTTGGTATAGAAAAAATCATTGACCGGGGCGATGAACCTTTCTTTAACAAAGACCTTACGGTACGCAACCGGCTCTGGCGTTTTTTAGAGGATGAATTAAAAACTACCGTGGTTGCCTCCGCAGCGTACCAGCACAAGTTTAAGCAAGCCGGGCATGTACTCAACATCGGTTTTAACTACACCTTTCACCGGGAGGATGAGAAGTATAATTTTGAAAATATACTGCCTTCATTTACAGGATTGGATTCGTTTAAACTACTTTCAGACGAGCATGTAGCCGATTTAAATATTGATTATGTGAAGCCGCTGAAACATGGCCGTTTGGAAGGTGGAATTAAATTTCGCTACCGGAATATCCCCACCAATATGCAGTTTAAACCCGGCGTAAATTCGCCATTGGATACCAGTGCAGGCGGCGCAGCTACCTACACAGAAACCATTCCGGCCCTGTATGGCAACTATGTTTTTGAAAGCAAAAAGCTGGAAGCTGAAATTGGTTTAAGGGTGGAGTATGTAGACCTTAAATACAAAGTAAATCCCAATCACAATACCTACAAAAGCGATGGCTATGATTATACACAACCGTTTCCGAATGTAAGGCTGGGTTATAAAATAAATGACCAAAATAAACTATCGTTTTTTTACAACAAAAGAGTAGACCGGCCCAATGAGGTTGACATCCGTATTTTTCCAAAATATGATGATGCCGAAATTGTAAAAGTGGGCAATCCTGCGCTGCAGCCACAGTTTACCAGTTCGTATGAATTGGGCTATAAAACCAATCTTAAAAAAGGATATTACTACGCCGCCCTGTACCACCGCAGCACCACCGGAACCATTACCCGGATTGCCACGCAGGCACCACCGCAAACCATCCTCTACAACGTCTTTCAAAATGCCGGACGAAGCAGCAATACCGGTATTGAAATGGTGTTGCAGCAGAACGTTTCAAAAGTATTTTCTTACAACAGCAATGTGACGATTTACAAAGCGGTGGTAGACGCATTTACGGTCGTAAACAAATACCCGGTTACGTCCATCTATTCGGCTCCTAAGCAAACCATTACTTCCGGCAACATTAAGTTCAATGGTATTTTTCATTTTGCAAAACAAACCGACTTACAAATTACCGCTATTTACCTGGCACCCGATCTTATCCCACAGGGAAAAATCAGCTCCCGATTTTCAGTAGATGCCGGCATCAAACGCTCCATACAAAAAGGAAAAGGCGAGCTGTTTTTAAATGGCACCGATTTGTTCAATACGCTGCGTATAAAAAAGAAAATAGATGGCAATGGGTTTACACTCACCAGCACCGACTATTACGAAACTCAGGTTTTTAGAGTGGGGTACACGTTCAAGCTTTAATAACCGTGAGTGTAAAAACTGGCAGGTAGTTAGCCAATTGCAGGCTTCTTTGGTTCAGCTCCGGCATTTGACGGTCTTGATACGAAGAAGAGACGAAGAAGTCACGAAGAAGGTTTGGTAAAATCAGCCAATCGGAATTGCTTTTTTTAATCGATGGATGTTGCTTATTTAGGCATGCGATGGTGCTGCTGAAAAGAACCGAATTTGTGATACAATTTTCGCTCACTGGTAGCCATGTTAGAAAAACAGGTCAGGAATCGGTTCGCAAATAAATCCCGTAGATCGAAAACAACTGGCAAAAAATATGCGCTTTGTTTCTATACAATTGCGTAGCTTTCATTCTATATTAATTTTTACAAAGTATTTTTTTTGGTGAACCCCGGATGTAGCTTTTGATTCTTGTGCCGGGTCTGCTGCGAATTATTTTCAATGCGAATGGCATCATTTAAAATTTATCAATTTTTAAAACCTGGGATATGAAAAGAAATAAATTTATTGCATCGCTGATTACTTTAGGCAGTGCGCCCCTTTTATCATTTTCGCAAATCAAAAGCAAATTAACCAGAAACGGGAAGGGCTTTAAAGTAAATGCCAATGAAGGCAGGATTCACGGCCATATCAAATTAAAAGGAGTCAACTCAAATATACTTGATGTGAAAATATCAGGAACGGACACAGATGGCGATTTGGCAATATTTGAACAAACGTCCCTTTCCCCCGGAAGAGGAACACCGTTGCATATCCATCACTTTCAGGATGAAGTATTTTATGTAATTGAAGGAACATACTACTTCCAGGTAGGTGATGAGCAATTCAATTTAAGTAAAGGTGATAGTATTTTTTTACCACGAAAAATACCCCATGCATGGACGCAGGTTTCTGAAAAAGGAAAAATGACGGTGATATTTCAACCCGCAGGAAAATTAGAAGAATTCTTTGTTACGATGTCGCAACTTGACCATGAACCAACGCAGGCTGAAATGGCCAAAATTTTTATCGACAATGACATGGAAATTGTTGGGCCTCCTTTAAAAATGAACTAATGCGATTTGTCAACTGATGAATAGGGGAAAACGGGCAGCCGTTTATATTCCGATACAACTAAGCTTAATTCCCTTTTATAAATTTCACAACAGCCTGCACCAATTCCGTTTTAATCGGTTCGTTGGGAGTTGTATTGTATAATGCAATGTTTTTAATTCTATCTGCCGGAGCATCTTTTAACAGATGGCTCATCCCTTCTACTATCAGCAGTTCACTTTGTTTGCAGGCTTCATGCAATTGGTTGGCATCGGCTACGCTCACCTGAATATCTGTTGTGCCGTTTAAAATCAGCACCGGAATTTTGAGCTTCGCAATTTCAACCCGGGGATCATATTGAAACCAGTCGATCAAATAAGGTTGAACAGATGGGCGAAACAGGCTATACATTGCAGGAGGCACATTGCTCAACCTCTTTCCGGCTGCCAGTGAATCCAGTCTGGGTACATATAAATCCTGTATGCCTTGTGGCTGGGACGACAATTGTTTTTTAATGATGTCTGCTGCGGGTATGCCGGATCCGGCAACAGAAATATATTTGGAGGCGGCTGCTTTTTCCGAAGCAACCATACCAATCAGCGAGCCTTCGCTATGGCCTAAAACAATGATGCCATTGAAACGGTTGTCGGTTCTCAAAAATGTGATCTAATCCGCTGCATCATTCACCATATCTGTAAACCTGAGGTCTTCCTCCTTGGTGCCTGCATCCTTGCTTTCAGCGATGGATCGCTTATCATACCGAACACTGGCGATGCCATATTGCAGTAAACTGTCGGCTAATATTTTGTACGAATTTGAATTGACACCGGCTATTGAATTGCCGTTTCTATCCGTTGGCCCGGAGCCGGCAATGATTAAAACCAACGGGAATTTTTTCCCCTTCAACGGCACCGAAAGTGAACCCCGGATTTTACCGGTTGCAGTTTGCAAGATAATATTGGTAGCAGTGGTAACGGTGTCCAATTTGGTTTGCGCAGTTACTACATAACTAAAAAATAAAAGCGCAAGCGTAGTAAATATTTTCATGAGTTGTTTTGAATTGACTAGGGAAAAATTAAAAAATGAAAACTGACGATTCTAAACTGAATTTGCCGATTTTTACAATAAGAAAAATTGTTGATGATCTTTTTTCTAATCATGCAAACTTACAGTCAATCGTTTTAACCGCCGTACAAAACATTCAATCAGTGATTTGTATAGTTGCCTGTTGTCAAATAAAACACTACTACAACTATCTGCTTAAAAAATTATTGCCGTAACAACAATGTTTAAATAAAACGCATTATTGAATCCCCAGTTTTTGAAACAATTGCACATATTCCGGATTGTTAGGATCCAGTTGTTGCAGTTTTAACCCCGACTGTTTTGCCTTTGCAATATCGTTGGATTGAAGGTAAACGAAGGTAATGGCATAGTATAAAATCGGATCGGAAGCGTTGATGGCAATGCCCTTTCGCAAAACCGTTTCGGCAGCTTTGTACCGACTGCCTTCATTTAGCAACAAACCATAATTATAATAAACCCTTGGGTTTTGAGAATTCAACGCAACCGCTTTGGCAAAAGACTTTTCTGCTGCAGGTTTGTCTTGCATTTCGTTGTAAAGCAACGCCATATTGTAAAAGATACGATCGTTTTTAGGATCGATGGCGGCGGCGGTTTGTAACTCCTGCAATGCCTGGGTATTTTTTCCCTGCAGGTTATATACCGTTGACAGGTTGATCCTTGCATAGTTCATCAGGCTATCTTTTTTTAGCCCCCGAACATAAAACTTTTCAGCGTTAAAATAATCCTGCAGCTTCAGGTAATGATCGGCAATCATCAGGTTGCCTACCGAAAAATCGGCCTGGTACAATAAGTAATTTTGCAACTCATTTCGGGCTGCTACAAACACGGATGCATACTGATCTGGTATTTGCTGCTGTGGTAGCGTGACATACAATTCGGCAGCAGCAATGCGAACAGCTCTAACTTTATCGGTCAACAGTGGACCTGCTACAGTTCGCCAGGCTTCGGGATCAAAGTCTGTTAAACTTCTTAACGACCGGTACCGAACCTGTGCATCGGTATGGCGTAATGAACTGATCAGTGTGCTTAAACTATTTTGTGTGGGAATGCTACCGAGGTAATGAGCGGCCGTAGCTTTTATAATATTCGGTACGGCAGTATCACGAATCAATTTTATAAGGTGAGCCTCACTGTTAGCATCCACTTTGCTACCCGGTATAAGGTCATCTGCAAAATGATAGGCACGGTTGGCGCCATACCATTTTACCACCGCGTCGGCAGACCATTGCGCTGTTCGGTTGCTATGACAAGTAGCGCATGCATTGGGTGTACCATATTTAACGGTAAGATCGGGCCGCGGCACCCTGAAACTGTGATCGTGCCGCAGATCGTTGCCCATATAAATTTTACCGGGCATATGACAGCTTATGCAGGTAGCTGCCACCGAACCTTCGAAATGAAAAGTATGGGTGGGTGCATCATAGGTTTTTGCATGGCATTGCAAACAGGTTTGGTTGGCCACTTTTTTCAATTTGGCAGAATGCGGATTGTGGCAATCGCTGCATTTTACACCGCGGCGAAACATTTTACTTTCCAGAAAAGAAGTATAAATATAATCCTCATCATTCACCTGTCCGTCTGCATAAAAAAATTCATTGGTTGGAATCGCCGGGATATAATTGTCCAACAACTCTGTGCTTTGTATAGGTGAGGCACTGATATCTGTTTTGCGTGCATGACAGGGTGCACAAGTATTGATTTGCTCCGTCTGTCCTGAATTTTTAACCAGTTGCAGATAACTGCCCGGCACCTTTTCGCCGCCTTTATATTCGGCACCATTTACAAAATCAATGTGCGTTTTACCGGCACCGTGACAACTCTCGCAGCTTACATTGATCACATCAAAAGTGGTATTGTAAGTATCTGTCTCAATGTTGTAATTCTTTTGCAAATTGGTAGAGTGACAGGAAGCACACATGGTGTTCCAGTTTTGCGCATTGCCCGTCCAATGCAGCCAGTCGTGCGATGGTATTTTTTGACCCGGATATTGATGAAACCACTTTTTTTGTTTTACGTCCCAACTTGCTCTCGGCACCTGCATTCTTCCGCCGGGAAACTCAATCAGGTATTGCTGTAGTGGGGTAAACCCAAAAGTATATTTTACCTCAAAATCGTGGTTTTTGCCATCCTCCCCTTCTGTATTGATAAAGTACTTGCCCTCCTTTTTAAAGAAGCTGCTGGTAACACCATCGCTGGTGAAAGAGGTATTATTAAAATCTCCTTTCACCGTTGAATCTGTTGGCGGCTGCATGGCCATAAAATGGTGTGATTGCTCCCATTCATGGTACTCATTGGTATGGCAACTCTTACAAGCCTTGTCCCCAACAAATACATTTTTAACTTCTAAAGAACCAGTATGTTTTTCAGGGCCTGGACTGCATCGCTCTAAAACAACTGTGCCGGCAAAGACAAAAACCGCAATGGAGACCATAATCAAAATCGCAGACCTTTTAAATATAAAACGATATATGGTCAACATGAAAAAAAATCAATTAATATAAAGTATAATATTTTCAGCCGTACAATAAATGCAGGTAAAAAGTTGAAAATTCAAAAGTACGTGTTAGGCAGTTTAGGCGATCATTTTTATTAGAGGAAAGTGGCTGTGCAATGAAATTATTCACTACAAAGTAAATCCGATGGATTGTGATGATAGCAGGTCAAACACCGGCCTTGCAGGGCAGTGTTACCATTAGGCTGCGAAACCGGGCAGAAAGTATTTGTAGATCGTTTTGCAAAATGTTTTAAATTCAAGGGGGGCAGATCAGCTCCGGATTGCATATCCGGGAATGCGATGGCTGAACCCCTTTTTTATTTTAATGCCTGCGCATACTTTTTCAATCATTATCAGAAAAAGGATAGACAGATCAATCAATTAACCTGGTAAAAAAGTAAAGCATTCAAACGTAAGCATCAGTACTACCAGCCAACAATCCAACAATTCAACAATCACACATTCAACAATCACACAATCACACAATTCAACAATCAAACAGTCACACAATTTAACAATCAAACAATCAAACAATTCAACAATTAAACAATCACACAATCATACAATTCAACAATCACACAATTCAACAGTCACACAATTCAACCATCAAACAATCACACAATCGAACAATCCAATAATCCAACAATTAAACAATTCAACCAATTAAACAATTCAACCATCCGATAGCTATCAGATCAACAAAAAACAATCAATCAACTCACTCCGCCACAAAACTCGCCAGCGGTGCCATCTTTGCTTTATTAAAGGAAAGCATATTACCGTTGATGGTATAGTTATCTATCTGATCCAATACTTTCAAAAAAGCTACCTCAGTTGTAATTGCATCACATGCCATTCGTGTACTGGCTATTTTTTTAATGAGGATCAAACTACCGTCTTTTAATTCATACGAGCCCATCATGGTATTGCATCCGGCAAAGCCCTGCAGGCGATTGTCTTTTTCTTTCAGGATAATATGTATTTCCCTTTTACCTGGTTCCGCTTTTTCAACAGGTTGTCCGTTTAAAGCAAACAGTCTCCACTTGGTTTCCAACAGTGCCGCAGCCACATTCACACTAACCGATTCCACATTGGTTGTTTGCTTTGCCAAAATGTACTTATCAGCCAGAGTACCGGTAATTTTCTGGCCGGTCAAATCAAGTTGCCGCAGGTGATTTTCTCCCACAAAATATTGGTTGGGTCCATTGGAAACACCAGCCAGCTTGATGGTATTGCCCGCTACATCCCATCGAAATTTGCCTTGATCATTGGTTGAATTCGCCTCCTTTCCCAGATAGCTCGTCGTAATAATGTAGGTCAAATCTTTTTTAAGTGTTAACGCTGTTTCAATTCCTTCACAATCGGCGCAGGGCAGCACACCTTTGTAAATACCATCCCAATCTAAAGAGCTTACAGCGTTGTGGTGATCCTGTAGTGAGGTGGCTGTATCTGGTATCATGGACTCTTCAGTAACAGGTGTACTTTCATTAGAGGCTTCGTTGCAACTGGTAAAAAAAATGATTAGAAGTGAAATTGAAAAAAGAAGTAGTGGTTTCATATTGATTCGTTTTTAATGAGCTGCATTGGTTACTATTTATTTGGAAGAATGCAATGAGTTTTTTTTGACTACAATTTGTAAAAATAAATAAGATAAAATTGATGTTGAAAATATAGTTGAAAATATTTATCCTGTTTAAGGCAGTGTGGAATGGTAAACCTGTGTGATGCAAACCGGTCAAACCGGTCTGACCTGCAGTGCCGACCGGTTTACTTTAGACTTACAACTACTTCAAAAACTGAATACTTTTATCTACCACCGCCTGCATGGGTAAAGGCAAATCATCGCTGGTCCATGGATGCTTTCTTCCAAATACATGATCAGTTTCTACAGTAAATAATTCTGAAGTTGGTTGCCATTCTTTTAATTGAAAAGCAGTTTCAACAAGCACTGCACCGTCCTGTGTGCCATGGCAAATCAAGATGGGAATGTCCAGGTGTTGGATGGCATTTTTAATATCCAGCCGTTGCTGGTTTTGCTGATAATCCTGGTACAATTGGTAATACATTGGCATCTCCTGTTTGGTACGTCCATTGGTATAATATTGAACGCCTGTTTGTTTCCATTCCTCCATTCTGGCAGCAGACCAATTACCCCAGGGCGTTTTACATTCACCAATACCGGCCCAGGTGATTAGCTTTTTAACACGATTGTCTTCGGCCGATTGCAGGAGTGAAATACCGCCGCCCATGCTATGTCCGATCAAATAAACTTTGCTGGTATCCATCGCCGCATGAAAAGGATTTTCCGGTTCACAAACCCAGTCGATCACCTTCCTCAAATCTTCCAGTTCTTTGGTATAATTGTTTTGCCCAAAAGCTTCTAAATTGCCAAATTCTTCCGGCTGTTCGGGTGTGGTACCGTTGTGCGAAAAATTAAATTTTACCAACACAAAACCTGCGGTTGCAAAATGAGTGGCTACCAGATCGAAATTGCCCCAATCTTTAAACCCGTTAAAACCATGTACATAAATCACTACCGGCTTTGGTTGACCAGCTTCTTCAAAAAAAATATCCAGTCCAATTGGAAATTGATCGGCTCCGGCTATCCATCTGTTTTTTATACGTTGCATTGTGTTAACTATTGTAATTATTTGTAAATAAAAAAATCTTTAAAACAGCCGGATCAGGTAATTTTTTCAACTACTTTCCGTATATCCGCAGCTAGTTTATAAATGAACTCAATGTGCTCTTTCATGTCGTGATTGGTAGGCCTGCCTGCTAAAACAGAAGGCGTATAATTGACGGTAATCACCGGCTCATACGCATTGTCCATCCGATGCATACTATCTTCAAGCAGGGCGATGGAGCGATTCAATGGCTGCATGATTTCTTTCGTAACGATATTTTTCTCCTTGTGGATATTGATAGCAAACATACTGGCGATATTGGAAGACAGCACATTGTTCAACACCACAAATTCATTGATAGCTGCGGCGTTCTCCTGCTTACTCTTGGGCTCATTCAACATGCGGGTAAATGCTGCTGAAAGATTGGCAGTACTTACATACAATTCCTTTCTAACCAATTTGTATTCCAGCACAGTATATTCCTTTCCACTGAAAAAGTGTTTAAGTTTTTGAAGATAACCGATGTTAGCTTTTAATACGGCCATCATACCGGTATCCAGCAGTTTGGATTCCCAATGTGGAAATAAAAAATAGCTGGCAAAAAAAGCCAGTACAGAGGCGATGCCAGTATCCAGCACCCGTTCTTCCACGATGTTGATAAAGCCCAGTCCGAGGTAACTAAACAGGATCAAAATATAAGGCGTCATCATAATCACCGTAACGATATAATTGAGCCGCTGGAAAGTGTAAGTGCCAATCATAAAAAACACCATTAATGCAAGCAATGCTGCACGATCTTTTATGGTAGCGATAAAAATGATCCCCAACACTCCACCTGCAATGGTACCGGCAATCCGCTGAAAATTCCGTTCTTTGGTAACGCTGTAACCCGGCTTCAATATGAAGACAATGGTGAGCAATATCCAGTAACTGTGATGTCCGTACGAAATCATTTCAACAATGATAAACCCCAGTAAACAAGTAATCATCATCCGCAAGGAATGACGAAATACAGAGGAATCCAAGCTAAGGTTATTGCGAAAAACAGCGTAACTGATTTCCTGGTGAGATACAAATTTTGAGTAATCCGTCTGCTTGCCGGAATGCTCTTTTATGTTAATATCCCGAACAAAATAACTGCCGATGGTATTGGCCTGTTCGCCGATCTTTCTGAGGTTAACCAATATCTTTTTCAATACCAGGTTACTGGCATTCTCCATCTTTGTAGCATCAATTTTTTCCTTTAGCTCATTGAGTGCAGGTAATAAATCAAACTGCTTTTTATATGGCAAATTTGATTGTATGGACAGTCCGGCCTTATCCAGTTCATCCGCAATATTTTTTATCAGGTCAGCAATTTCGGGCAGAATGCCAGTGGAAGCAAACCGCTCTCTTAGCATATTATAATCGTACCAGCTCGCAATGATCTGTTCATATAAATCAACCGCATCTGTAAAAGCGATCAGCAATACCTGCCCGGTAGGATTGGTATCTTTTACAATCTCTTTGCTTTTAAATAAAATCTGCCTCACTTCATCCTGCGCTTCATTTACCACTACCTGCTGTGCCAACAGCTTTTTATATTCCTCCTGCACATTTTTATCAATGTCGTATAAGTCTGCTTTTATCAGGAGCAATTTGGAGGTTTCATGAATACAGTTGCCCAGGGACCGTTGCGCCTGCCGGTAAGGTGTTACCAGATAAAGCGCCAAAGCCACCAACATATACCAAACGCCGCCAGCCAATATCAGCAACGAATCAATTAAAACGGCTTTTGCAGGTAGCACACTATCCATTCTCAATATCATGATGAGCAGCGCTGCAATACCGATGGCAGAAGCCCGGGTACCAAACACTGCAAACATGGTAAAGAAGAAGGACGACCCCAATATTAAAAGGCCCAGTAAAATGGTAGAATGGGTAGCAAAACCGGTAATTAAAGCCATGGCAAAAATGAACAGGTTGCAATACAGCATGCCATTGAACTTATGTTCCATCGGGCCGGGTGCATCGCTGATGCTCACACAGAGTGCGCCGGTTGAAATCAACAAACCAAGATCAAGACGCCCAAAGTATGAACCGATGATGGCTGGCAGTAAAATCTCTAAAGTAATGCGTGTACCATCCGCAAGGTGCTGACTGAAGAGAAAATATTTTATATGTTGCGTTGGTGCTTTCATTTTTTAACTACAGGCTTTCAAATAAAATACCATTCCTGCAAGATTAATGCATCCCTGGTTACTATTACCGAAAATATACAAATTATTGATTGGGTAATAACGAAATAGATTGGGTTGCTAAGCTTTATTTAGATGCTTTCAATTAAGCAGAGATTTTGCGAAGGTTGGCAACCCTGTGGCTTACCCTTATTACTTAATGGATGTAATCGGATGGGGTGAAGGATTTACAATGCTTTCTTTTGATACAAGGGTTGCCAACCTTTTTAGAGTCTTTCGATTCAGCAGAGCATTTGCAAAGGTTGGCAACCCTGTTGGATAATCTTATGAATTGATGGATGAAATCTGATGAGGAGAATGATTTACAATGCTTTCTTTCGATACAAGGATTGCCAACCTTTTTAGAGGCTTTCAATTCAATAGAGTATTTGCGAAGGTTGGCAACCCTGTGGGATAATCTTATGAATTGATGGGTTTAATCTGATGAGGTGAATGATTTACAATGCTTTCTTTCGATACAAGGGTTGCCAACCTTTTTAGAGTCTTTCGATTCAGCAGAGCATTTGCAAAGGTTGGCAACCCTGTGGGATAATCTTATCCCTTAATGGATGTATTCTGATGGAGTGAAGGATTTACAATGCTCTCCTTCCATACAAGGGTTGCCAACCCTGTGGCATGAATTAACCAGCTTCTTTTCTGGTTTTACATCCCCTTTTTCCATGATTTTTTCTAATTGTATAAATATCCTGTTTTTAAGGGATGAATTTGTATCGGTGTCTACCTCATATTTACAAAATAATAAATACTAAACATGAGAAAATTATTATCAATTATTTTGCTTTTTTGCTGCTTCAATAGTAGCAATGCACAAAATGTAGGCATTGGCACCACCACTCCGGGATTCCCATTAAATTTTACAAGCACTATTGGGGATAAAATTTCATTATTTGGAAATACTGGTAACCATTATGGTTTTGGTATCCAGGGCGGGTTGCTACAGATACATTCAGATGCCGCCGCTGCAAACATTGCTTTTGGATATGGCAGCAGTTCAAACTTTTTTGAACGTATGCGTATATTAAATGCTGGCACAGATGGTATGAGTCTGAATGGAAGATTGCTGCTTAAAAATGGATCCCTCCCCCTGGATGTAAATCAAACACCCGGCGTTTGGTTGTTTAAAGCCGACAATAGCGGATTGCTTGGTTTTATGGGCACGCAAAATAATCAGAATATCGGGTTCTTCGGCGGCACGGCAAATGGTGGATGGGGCTTTACCTACAATGGCCTTAATAGCAGGGTAGGCATAGGTACCAGTAATCCTACTTCCAGCTTAAATGTAAATGGACAGATTACAGTTGACCAAAAGAATTTTGGTGGCTATGGTGGTTTGTTATTAAAAGGCAATGTTCCCGGTTCTAACTATCCCAATATAGCTTTTACTGTAAAGAATAATGCTGCCACTAGTGCAGACGTTGTTGCCGCAATGATACAGGGTGATTTAGTAAATAATGCGGCAGGAAATGAAACCATTGATTTAATTTTTTTAACCTCCAACAAAGGTTTGGGCGGGCTTTCAGAAAAACTGCGGATAAACAATAATGGCAACGTAGGTATTGGTACAGCTAACCCTAATGCCCCATTGGCTTTCCCGCCATCACTGGGTAAAAAAATCACCTTGTATCCGGGTGCAACAGGCGATGCCGGGTTTGGTATGGCTGGCAACCGGTTGCAGATATACGCAGATAACTCCGCTGCCGATGTAGCTATAGGCTATGATGTTGCAGGAACTTTTAATGAAAGGTTTGCAGTGAAACCGTCGGGTGCGCTAGCTATTAACGGAAACACCGGTGCACTTAATACAATACTCACCAGCGGTGGTGGAGGCTCTCCGCAATGGCAACCCGTCAGCA
>Ga0105044_10004716_pt1 | contig 18717 bp, 11 predicted proteins | sample MAT01_FD_78092 | JGI IMG/M metagenome (GOLD analysis project Ga0105044, IMG submission 78092) | Freshwater microbial communities from Lake Fryxell liftoff mats and glacier meltwater in Antarctica - MAT-01 | ecosystem: Environmental > Aquatic > Freshwater > Ice > Liftoff microbial mat | place...
CGCGAACGTGTCGAGTGGGCGCGACTTCAGCGCGGCTGGCTGCGCTTCCGCGGTGAAGTCGGTCCTCGAGCCCTCAGGAGATCCGCACGCGCGATCCGAGCGCTGGGATCACCAGGTCAACTGCCAGACGAGCGGCTCCTTGCCCGCGCGCGCCGCTTCGATCGGGACGATCAACGTCGCGACGCGGCCGTCCGACGTGCTCTTCATCCCACGCACCTTGCCGGTCGCGCCGAGGCTCACCACCGACGCCGGCAGTTCGATCTCGATCTTGAACGTCTTGCCGACGTCGCGCGCCTGACCGGTGACCTCGAACGCTTCGGCGGCCGAGCGGCGCGCAGCTTCGTCGAGCGGCACGAACAGCGCCGGCCAGGCCGCGTCGGCGCCCGTCGGGACGTCGACGCGGACCCAGCGCAACCCGCTCTCCGACGCACCGCCGGAGAAGCGCACGTCGCCGATCTTCAGACCGTCGAGCGCGGCGAATCGGCCCTTCGCGCCGCGCATCTCGACCTGCCGATCGAACGTCGCTCCCTGCGCCGCGTTCTCGACCGCGCCCGGTCCGACGGGCTGGGCCAGCGCGCTCGTGATCACCGTGCCCGAGAGGTTTTCCTGGAGTCGCAAGCGGACCGAGATCGCGTTGTCCTCGTCGCAGGCGGAGACGAGGAAGGCGAGGCACAGAACGGAGAGAGTGCGCAGGAGCTTCATGGCGGCGCAGTCTAGTGGGGTGAGCCGGAAGTACGCAGCCCAAGTCGGGCTGACCGCGACTTCCTGGCTAGGCGCACTGACGACGCGGGTTCGCTGCATCCCTCGGAGGAGGCGCAAGGACGCCAGGGAGGCGCGGGCGACCCGACATGGGCTGCGTACTGCCGGCTCACCCCACGCGCAGCCCGTTCCGAATGTCCCGTCGCGAGTGCCCGCGAAGCCGCAGTCGGGACTTCGAGAACGTGCTCTTGGGCCCGAAAAAACGCGAATGGGAGAAGGATCGTCCCGGCCCGAGGCACGCTCTCGGTGGAGACCTGCCGATGACCTCACCCGAGCCCTCGCCGACTACGAGCCCCGATGCCGTCGAAACACGCCTGCGCGGGCGGATCCTGGCCGGCGAGCGCGGCGCGGCCGCCGAGCTCCTCGACGAGCACTTGATCCCCGTCTACCAGTTCGTGCACTTCCGGATCGGGCGCGATCGCGAGCTCGTCGAGGACGTCGTCCAGGACACGTTTCTCACGGCGCTGCAGACGCTCGCCGCCTGGGATGGGCGCTCGGGGCTGCGCGGCTGGCTCGTCGGCATCGCCAAGAACAAGATCCGCGAAGCGCGACGCAAGCGCGCGCGAGAGCCGCTCGCCGACGCGTTGGCCGAAGCCGACGCCGACATCGACGCGATCCTGGCCGACGTGTCGCGCGAGCCGCTGCCCGACCACGTGCTCGAGCGCCGCGAGACGAGTGAGCTCGTCGGCGCGGCCTTGTCGTCGCTGCCGGCCGACTACCAGCGCGCGCTGCTCGACAAGTACGTCGAGGGCCGCTCGACCGCCGACATCGCGCGCGCGAGCGGTCGCTCGGAGAAGGCCGCGGAGTCGCTGCTCACGCGCTCGCGCACAGCGTTCGCGCGCGTGTTCGAACTGCTCGCCAGGAAGCGCGGAGGTCTGGCGTGAACGGCGACGAGATCCTCGAGCACAACCTGACACGTCTCTTCCGCGCGAGCTGGAAGCCGGTGACGCCCAGCGCGCATTTCGCGGCCGATCTGCGCGCGCGTCTCGAGTCCGAGGTCGTCCGCTCCGCGGGTGCCTCGGGACGGCGATCGACGCGCGAGACATCTACCTCGCAGCGCGTGCCTTCCGTGCAGCGCGCGCCTTCCGTGCAGCGCGAGCCTTCCGTGCAGCGCGCGACACCACTCCGCGCGACGTACACGCAGCGCGTGCGCCTCGCCGCCGCGTTCCTCGCTCTCGTCGCCGGCCTCGCGACCGCGTGGTTCCTGCTGCGCGACTCGACGCGCGCGGCGAGCGCGGAACAGATCGTCGCCGCCGGCTCCGTCGCCGTGCAGGACGATCCCGACGGCGCGACGTGGCGCGCGGCGACCGAGCGCGAGCTCGAGCGCGGCATCGACCTCGGACCGCGCGAGGCGCGCGTCTCCACGCCACCTGGGCGCGAAGTGACCGTGCACCTCGGCTCGTCCGGACGCGTCGACGTCGCTCCAGCCACGCGGGTCGGGATCAGCGCGGCGCGCGCGGAAGGTGCGCGCGAGTTCGATCTCACCGGCTCATCCGCGCGCATGCGCCGCGACGACTCCGGCGAACCGTGGCGCATCGTGATGCCCGGCGGCGTCGTCGCGCTGGCGCGCGGGATCCTGTCGTGGTCGCAGGGCGCGAACGGTCCGACCGGCGCGACAAGCTTCGTCGAGCTCGCCGCGGGCATCGCCTGGGTCGCGACGGAGGAACGCGCCGAGCTCGCGATCGGTCAGCGAACCGAGTTGCGCGACGGCCGGATCGTCGTGAGCGCGGTGCGCTCGCCTTCTGCCGCGGGCGATCTGCGTGACGGTGCCCGTCTCCCGGTGCCGAGCTCAACGCCGCTCGGCGAGCGCGCGCTCGCGAACTTGACCGGCGCGATCGTGCTCCCCGGCTCCGCGGCCGCGCCGTCGAGCCTGCGGCTGACGCTCCTGCGCCAAGTCCGATTGCCCGACGTCAGCGAGGCCGAGACGACCGTCTTCCACGGCACGCCGACGTTCGCTTACGAAGGTCTGCAGGCCGGCACCTACGACGTCTACGTCGAGGTCGAGGGCTACGCGGTGGCGCGCCGAGCGGCGGTCGAAGTCGCGGCCGATAGCGCGACGGATCTGCGCTTCGAACTGGTGCTCGAGCGCACCCTCCGCGGACGCGTGATCGACGCCCTGACCCAGGCGCCGATCTCCGGCGCGGTCGTGCTGGCCGAAGCGCTCGTGCCGGCGCAGGTCGTTCCATTCGAAGTGGACGTCGAAGCCTCGGGCTGGATCGCGGCGACCGTGACGGGCATGGACGGCCTGTTCACGCTCGCGGGGCTCGACGCCGAAGCGGCCCGCCTGCGCGTCTCGGCGCCCGGGTACGCCGCGAGCTGGGTGCGCGCGACGGGCGCGCTCGGCGCCCCCGCGGACACGATGCCGATCGAGCTCGCGCGCGGTGGCGGCGTCGAAGGCCGCGTGTTGCGCCAGGACGGATCGCCGTGGCCGGGCGCGATCGTGATCGCGAGTCGCATGGGCACGGGCGCGCTGGGCGAACGCATGAGCTACGGCCAGGCGCGGAGCGACACGTACGGCGCCTACGCGATCGGTGACCTGCCGCGCGGGAGCTACGTGGTCTTCAGCTTCGATCCCGCCGCGGGCGGCACGCCGGCGACGCGCGACCTGCGCATCAGCGGCGCCGAGATCGCGCACCTCGACCTCGGTCCGACAGATCGCCGAACCAGGCTCGTCGGCACCGTGCGCGACGCGCGCGGCGTGGCGATGCCCGGATTGGACATCATGATCGGCGTCCATACCGGGAGCGCGCGACCCGATTCGTCGTGGGTCGCCGCGCGCACGGACGCCGAGGGTCGCTACGCGTTCGAGGGCGTCGATCCGCGTGAGTACGAGCTCTACGCGGGTCGCGGACTGGGCCTCTCGTTCTCCTTCGTGGGCACGGTCGACGTCCCGCTCGCGCCCGAGGTGCAACACGACTTCACCCTCGCCGCGGGAGGCCTACGCGGTCGCGTGAGCACGATCGACGGTGCGCCGGCCGCGGGGGCGTGGATCATCGTCACGCAGTCGGCAGAGCCCGATCCGCGCTTCGTGGCCCGCGCGCAGACGGACGCGACGGGCGCGTTCGAAGTCCTCGGTCTCGCGCCCGGCGCGTACACGGTGTCCGCGCACGAGCTGACGCCGGGCGTGGCCGCCGTGTGCCTGCTCGACGTAGAGGTGACGCTCGAAGCGCGCGCGGTCGAGCTGCGCTTCGCGCGCGGCGTCGAGCTGCGTGTGCGCGTCGTCGACAGCGAAGGCCGGCCGATCGAGGGGCGCCGTGTGCGCTTCACGGACGAAGCCGGCGTCGCCTGGCAGTTCTCGGCCGAGAGCGCGACCGATGCGGACGGCGTGCACGCGGTGCCCGGCCTACTGCCGGGTCGCTGGCGCATCGCGGTCGAAGGCGCGGATCCGCAAGTGATCGACCTCGAGCTCGGCGCGGGGCGGGACGTGGTCTTCACCGCCACGAGCACGCGCTAGAGCGGTCGACAGCAGTGCAACCGATCCAGCTTCGGATCGAGTCCGGTTCCCGGCGAGGTCCGTCGGGAACCCCAAGTGTCGGAGTGACGCAACCATGAACCAGAATGTGATGACTGCCCTGTTGGCCCTCGTGTGCGGACTCGGCGGAGGTTTCGTCGGCGCGCGCCTCGGCGCTCCGCGCGGCGCAGATGTCGGCGCGACCGCGGTCGGCGTCGCACCCGAAGCGCAGACTGCGGCAGAGATCGCCGCGCTCGTGCAGCGCAACGCCGCCATGGAGCGCACGCTCGAGGAGGTGCGCCTCGCCTTGGCCGACGTGTCCGCCGCGCAGCGCACCGCGATCGCCGCGCGCGCTACGGAGTCCGCGGGCCCCGTCGCCGCCGCGTCGAAAAACGTCGCCGAACCGAAGGCGAAGCCCGGCGCCGACTCCGCGATCGATCGCATCCTCGCCGGCGGTCTCGACTGGGACGAAACGCAAGCGCTGTGGAAGGAAGTCGAGGACGCGGGCCAGCTCGACGAGCTCGTGAAGATGCTCGAGGACCGCGCCAAGTCGCGCGGCAACGATCCCGAAGCGCAGACGCAGCTCGGCTTGGCCTACCTGCAGAAAACATTCCGCGCCGGCGGCGGCCCCGAGGCCGGACTGTGGGCGACGAAGGCCGACCGCGCGTTCGACGCGGCGCTCTCGGTCGACGACACGCACTGGGAAGCGCGCTTCCAGAAGGCCGTTTCGTTGTCTTTCTGGCCGCCGATGCTGGGCAAGCAGCCCGACGCCGTGAAGCAGTTCGAGAAGCTCGTCGCGCAGCAAGAGTCGTCGGGCCAGAAGTCGAGCAGCTATGCGCAGACGTACCTCTTCCTCGGGAACATGCACTTGCAGATGGGCGCGAAGGACAAGGCGCTCGCGGCCTGGAACCAAGGGTTGGCGCAGTTCCCCGAGAACGCGGACCTGTTGAAGAAGATCGCCGACGTGCAGTGACGGAAGTCCGCGTGTACGCGCCGCGCGCTCTCGCGCGCGGCGCGTACCCGGTCGCGTGACGCGGCGTTCGAGTCGAGCACGGGATTGACCGGCGCGAGTCGGTGTGGTGCCCTGGCCCCGCGATGGGTCCCTCCACCACCGTCACGCGCGCGCACGGCCCACTCGCGCTCGAGGCCGCGCTCGTCGCCGCGGTCCGTGGAGAGGCGATCGCCTATCGCTCGATCGCAGCTGCGGGCCGCGCGGCGAGTCACGCCACGCTGGCGCTGGTGGTTCCCTCCGACGGACTCCGCGCGCACGTGACCGCGCTGCTCGCGCGCGAGCTCGAGGCCGTCGCCGGGATCCGGATTCAGACGCTCGCCAGCCTGGCGCACGACGTGCTCGCCCGCGCGGGCGAGGCTCCCGCGCGGGGCGCTGCCGCGGCCGGCATCCTGGTCTTGCGCGCAGCTCGCGCCGCGCTGCGCTCGGAGGGCGAGGCCTTCGCCGCCGCCGGCCATGCGTCGATCACCGACCTGCTCGACGCCGGGATCACGCCCGAGCTCGAGGCCCACGTTCTCGAGGCGCTGCTCGAAGCGCCCGAGTCCTCGTTCATGTCGGCGCTCGAACAGCGGATCGCCGCCGCCGTCGTGCGCGGTGCCATCGAAGCCCACGGAGCGTGTCGCGCGCACGGCGTCGCGCGCCACGCCGACGTCTACGCGCGCGCGACCTCGGCGCTGCGGCACCGTTTGCCGACGGGCGGCCCACGCGGCGTGTGGCTGTACGGGTTCTCGGACGCGACCGGGCTGCAAGGCGACTGGATCGAGGCCCTGGCCGCAACGATCCCGCTGCGCATCTTCTGGGACGACGCCGCCGTCGCGCCGCGTTTCGGCGCCGCGTTGCGCGCGCGCCTCGGCATCGAGGCCACGCGCGAGCCGCCGCAGCCGGCGGACGTGCCCTCGAGGTTTCGCGCGCGCGGAGCGGAGGCCGAGGTGCGCGAGACCTTGCGCCGCGTACGTCGCTTGCTCGACGGCGGCGTCGTGCCCGAGCGCATCGCGATCGTCGCGCGCGAGCCCGGGCCGTACGTCGCCGCTCTGCGCACGCACGCGGCGCGCATCGCGATCCCCATCTCCGCCGAAGGCGCGCCCGGTCCGCTGGGCACGCGCGGACGCGCCGATCTCGCGCGGCTCGAGATCCTGCGCGAAGCGCGGCGCGTACCGATCGAGCGCTGGCTCTTCGCTACCGGCGCGCGGCGCGCGGAAGAGCTGGCGCTGCTCACCGGGCTGCGCGCGCTCGGCGCCGCGCGTCTGTCGTCCGTCGCGGAGCTCGACCTCACGTTGGCGCTGGGCGAGCGCACGGAACTGAAGCTTCCGTTCGCCGTGGCGCGCACGCGCGAGATCGATGCTTCGAGCGAGCGCGAAGAGGATCGCGACGCATCCGCCGATTCCGCAGATGGCTTCGCGCAAGCGGACGTCGAGCGCCTCGACGAAGTGGATGGCGGCTCCGCGCGCACGCTGCCGCGCGCCGTGATCGCGAACGCGATCGACGCGGCGCGCGAGCTTTTGGCGACGCTCGACGGCTGGCCGGCGAGTGCCGCGTGCGAACAACACGCGCGTCATCTCGCGCTCGTCCTGCGGCGCATCGGCGGCGAAGCGGACGGCGCGATCGCGCGCGCTGCGGCGGCCTTGTGCGCCGACCTACCCGGGACGCTCGCCATCGAACGCCTCGAGTTCCTCGATGCCCTGGCTCCCGCCGTCGAAAGCGCGGCGCACGAAGAACTCGGCGGGCGCGGCGGCGGCGTGCAGTTCGCGAGCGTCGCGATCGCGCGCGGCCGCGCGTTCGAGCACCTCTTCGTCCTCGGGCTGAACGCCGGCGTCTTCCCGGCGACTTCGCGCGAGGATCCGCTGCTCCAAGACGACGTGCGACGGCCGGCGCAGGCTGTGTTGTCGGATTTGCCGCTGAAACGCGCTCGTTCCGAGGAGGAGTCGGCGACGTTCGCGCAGTTGCTCGCGAGCGCGCGGCACGTGACTCTGTCGTGGCTCGTCGCCGACGCGGACGACGACGTGCTCGCACCATCGCCGCTCCTCGACGGTGCCGGGATCGCGGCTCCCGAGACCGTCGCGATCTGCGGCGGGCCCGTCGACGCGGCCGACGGCGTGCCGCAGCCGGCTCACGAGCACGCGCTGCTCGCTGCCCGCGCCCTCGGACGCGAAGGTCTGGCCGGCGTACTGGCCTCGGCTCTCGCCGCGGGGCGTTCCGCGAACGGACTCGACACGGCGCGGGTCGCGCGCGTCGCCGAGGCGCGACTGGCCGCGCTGGCGGAGATCGATCGTCCACCCGGACCGATCGAATCGCTGGGCGCGTTCCTCGGATCCACGGGACCGGCGGTCGCAAGCGTGCGCCAGAGGTCGGAGATCCCGGTCACCACGCTCGAAGGCTTGGGACGTTGTCCGTGGCAGACGTACTTGACGCGCGTGCTGCGCGTGCAGCCGCCGCTCGATCCGCTGATCGGAGCGCCGCGCCTCGACGCGCGCGTCACCGGCACCGTCGCTCATGCGCTGATCGCCGCGACGGCGCAGCGCTCGCACGTCGGCCTCGAGGAGGCCGAGGATTCGGCCGGACACCAGGCCGCTTGGCCCTCCGACGAACGCCTGCGCGCGCGTGCGCTCGACATCGCCGCGCGCACGTTGCGCGAGGAAGGTCTCTACGCGCCGGGGCTCGACGCGCTGGTCGCCGCGCGCGCGGTGGAGTTGGTCGCGGCCGCGCGCCGTCTCGACGAAGCCGATGCGAGCTTGCGCGTCCTCGCGGCCGAGGTCAGCGGCTGGATCCCCATCGCGAACGATCGCCGCCTCACGTTCCGCGCCGATCGCGTGGAGCGTTCGGAGGATCGTCTGCGCCTGACCGATTGGAAGAGCGGGCTCGTTTTCGGCCCCGAAGTGACGGGCGAAGCGACGCGCGCGCGTCATGCCAAGATCGCGCTGCGCCGCGGCACGCACTTGCAGGCGTTCGTGTACGCGACCGCCGGCGGCGAAGGTCGCTACGTCGCGCTGAAGCCCGACTTCCAGGACGACTCGAATCGTTCGTACCCGATCCACGGCGACGACGAGGTCGCGCGCGTGCTGTTCGAGAGCGCGCGCGACGCGCTGCTCGGCGCGTGGGACGCGGGCGCCTTCTTCCCGCGGCTCGTCGACCACACGGGCCGCAAGGAAAACCCGGCCTGCGCGACCTGCGAGGTCGCCGCCGCGTGCGTGCGCGGCGACAGCGGCGTGCGCAAGCGATTCGGCTTGTTCGTGCGGCGCACGGCTCCGCACCCCGAACTCCGGCAGGTCGACGTCGCCGAGCGGATCGTTCGGCAGGTGCTCGCGCTGCACGTCCCGGAGCCGAAGGAAGCGCCGGCGCCCAAGCCGGAGCAGTCGGAACCGGCTGCGAAGGCGAAGAAGCCGCGCGGCGGCAAGAAGCCTCGGGAGGACGACGCGTGAGCGCGCTCGAAGCCGATGCCGACGCGCGCGCGCTCGCCTCGCGCGAGTTCACGCGACCGGTCGTCGTCGTCGCCGGCGCGGGCACGGGCAAGACGACGACCCTCGTCGCGCGCGTGGTCACATGGCTCGTCGGGCCCGGCTGGGCCGAGTTCGCGTGCGCGGAGGTGAGCGACGAGGCCTGCGCGTCCCGCGCCGTCGACGCCGTGCTGGCGATCACGTTCACGAAAGCGGCCGCGGCCGAGATGGATGCGCGCGTGCGCTCGGCCTTGCGCGAGCTCGAGCACGGAGTCCTGCCCGTCGGCGTCGTCATCGCGAACGACGCGCTCGTGCCCGACGAATCGGTCCGCATGCGCGCGCGTCGCCTGCGGCTCGCGCTCGATCGCGCGCTCGCGACGACGATCCACGGGTTCTGTCAGTCGCTCCTGGCCGAGCATCCGACAGAAGCGCAGCTCGCCCCTGGTTTCGTCGTCGACGCCGAGGGCCTGCTCGTGCCCGAGTTCGCGCGGCGCGCGGTCGAGGAGGACCTGGCGATCGCGTTCGACGGTCGCCGCGACGAGGACTGGCTGCAGCTCGCCCGCGAGGGCGTCGGCCCCGATCTCATCGCCGCGTGCGTGGCGGATTTGCGCGGCGAAGGTGTGCGCTCGGCCGATCTGAGTCACGATCCCGCGTCGGATGTGGTGCTCGCCAAGCTCGTGAAGGAGCTCGAGCCGCGCGTCGAAGACTTCCACAGGGTCGCCTACCCTGCGTTGAGTTCGGTCCACACCGCCGCCGTCGAGCGCGCTGTCTTGGCCTTCGCGAGTCTCGCGAGTCTGTACGCAGCGCGCGATGGCGCGGCGGATCCGATCGTCTTCCTGCGCGCGCTCGCGCAGATCGACGCGACCGATCTGTGCAAGTTCCTTCCGAACTGGGGGCGCGGCGATTTCGGCGTGAAGTGTGCGAAGGCGCTGGGCGAACGACTCGCCGCGGCGCAGGCGGCCGCACTGCGACTCGCCGAACTCTTGACCCCGCTCGCGCGCTTCGACGTCGACGCTTTCCGCGCGCGTCGAGCGATCGTGCGCCGCGTGCTCGTCCGCGCCGAGGCACTGGGCCAAGAGGCGTCGGTGCTGACGTTCGGCGACTTGCTCGCGCGCGCGGCGGAGCTCGTCGAGGGCGACGGGGCGCTGAAGCGGCGCCTGCGCCGACGCTACCGCCAGGTCCTCGTCGACGAGTTCCAGGACACCGATTCGGTCCAGTGCCGGCTCGTGCGCGAACTCGCGCTCGGTGACACGCGCGATCGGCCGGGCCTCTTCTTGGTGGGCGACCCCAAGCAGTCGATCTACGGCTGGCGCGGCGCGGACTTGCGCGCGTACGACGAGTTCGTGGACGAAGTGCTGCAGGCGGGCGGCGAGCGCGTCGAGCTCGTCAAGAACTTCCGATCGACGCCGCAGGTCCTCGATGCCGTGCAGCGCTTCGTCGAACCGTCGATGGTCGCCGAGCACGGCGTGCAGCCACCGTTCCAGGCGCTCGTCGCGCACGAGGGGAAAGCGGGTCCGGCTCCCGAAGTGTGGATCGCCTGGGAGACGGATCCCGGCACCGACAAGCGCTTCGGCAAGACGCGCGTCGACGACGCCGCGCGCTACGAAGCGGCCCAGCTCGCCCTCGCGCTGCGTTCCGAACACGACGAGCACGAGACGGCGTGGAAGGACATGGCGGTCCTCTTGCGCGCGCGCACGCGGCTCGACGTCGCGCTCGACGCGTTGCGCGCCGCGGACATCCCCTTCCAGGTCGAGGGTGACCGCAGCTACTACCAGCGCCGCGAAGTGCTCGATGCCGGCGCGCTGCTCGGCGCGATCGTCGATCCGGGCGACACGCTGTCGTTGCTCGCGTTCCTGCGCTCGTCCACGTGCGGCCTGCCGGACGCCGCGCTCGAGCACTTGTGGGAACACGGGCTGCCTCACGAAGCGCAGCACCTCGGCGGCGATCCCACCGAGGAATCGCGCACGATCGAGCGCATCGTGTCGGCGGCGCGCGCGCGCGAGCGCGAGCTCGCGGCCGGCGGCTGGCCGGGCGGGCGCGGCTTGCCCGAGTTCCCCGCGAGTCTGGAGCATGCGCTCGAGTCGCTGGCCTTGTTGCGCCGCAGTCTGCGCCAGGACCCCGCCGATCGTTTCGTCGAACGCGTGCGCGAGCTCGTCCTCCTGGAGCCGACGGAATCGGCGCGCTATCACGGGCATTATCGCGCGGCGAACCTCGAGCGCTTCTTCCGGCGCCTGGGCGAGGACCTCGAGTCGAGCGGAGATCCCGTCGCGGTGTTGCGCACGCTGCGGCGCTCGCTCGACGAAGAGCGCCAGGCGAAGGAAGCGCGGCCGCGCGGCGAAGTCGAGGACGCCGTGCGTTTCCTCACCATCCACGCCGCCAAGGGGCTCGAGTTCGAGTGCGTGTACTTGACCGGACTCGCGACGGGCTCCAGGGGCCGCGGCGGCGCGGATCACGGTTTCGACCGCGCATCCGGCGAGCAGAGTCTGTGCGGATCCCCGAGTCCGGGTTGGCCGCGGGTCGAGCTGGCCGCGCGCGCACGCGAGGGCGCGGAACGCGTGCGGCTCCTCTACGTCGCCCTGACGCGCGCCAAGCGCAAGCTCGTCCTGTCCGGCGTGTGGCGCGAAGTCCCCGAGCTGCGTTCCGCCGCGGAATCCAAGTCGTTCCGTGATCTCGCCGAGCACGGATTGCCGGCCGATTTCGGCTCGGAAGCGCGGCGCCGTGCGGATCTCGGCGAGTCCAATTTCTCGTGGGGCGGTCTCGACGTGCGGCTGGCGACCCTGGACGACGCCGAATCCGCGCCCAAGATCGCCTTCGCGCGCGACCCGGACGCGGCCGAGCGCGTGCGACGCGACGGAGAGCGGCTGGCGACGCTCACGTACGCCGCGACTGCTCGCGCGGCGCGGCCGCGCATCGGGATCGCGAGTGCGATCGTCGGCGAGTCCGCCGGAGCGCTCACGAGTCCGCACGCAGTCGCGCGCGCGGGAGCACCCGCGGCACCCGCGCTCGCGCGGGCAGAAGCGCAGGCGGTGGGCACTCTCGTCCACGCCGCGCTGGAGCTCGCGCCCGACTTCGACGCCGTGCGCGCACTCCTCGAGACGACGGCGGTTCGCGCGGGCGCGGCGGAACGCGTCCTCGTCGAAGCGCGCGCGGTCCTCGAGCGCGTGGAGGCCGGCCCCATCGGCACACGCTTGCGCGCCATCGCGGGATCCATCGTCGCGCGCGAACTGCCGCTCCTCGTCGCGGCTGCGGGCGCGGACGGCCCGACCGACGCGTGGACCGGCTCCGCCGACCTCGTGCACCGCGACGGCGACGCGTGGGTGGTCGTGGACTTCAAGACCGAAGCGCTCAACGGCGCCGATCCCCGCGCGGCGGTCGCGGCGCACGCGTCACAGCTCGACGTCTACGCGCGCGCGCTGCGCGGAGCCTTCGAGTTGAGCGCAACGCCGCGGCGCGAGGTCTGGTTCCTGCGCGACGGCGTGATCGTCGAGCTGTAGTCACCCGCGCAGCGGATCGGCTGACCCCCGGAGTGCAGGCAAATCAGGTGTGCGGATCCGGCAGCGCGGTCGAGCAACCCATTGAAGAAGACCCCAGTGCAGCATCCCGACGAGTACGCTGCGACGCCGGGCACGTCGCGCCGTGCTCAGCGAACAAGAAGGGTGCCTCCGCCGTGACTCTGCAAGGCCTGCTTGCATCGCGGGCGTCCGCTTCGCCTCGTGGGGTCAGTTACAGTATGTAAAGTCAGCTAGTTTCCACACTGGAGTTCGAGAGGCAGCATCCGACCCGCCTCGATCTCGATGGTGCGGACGATCGGAGCTTGACCCGCGATGGCGACGCGGAATTCCCACGCCTTCAACGAGACTGAGTTCACCGTAACCTTGACTCCGCTCTCTTTGGCGTCCGTGATGACCTGTGTGATCCCAGGATTCGTGGGGTCGACCGTGATCATGCGCGTGCTACCCGTCGAGAGAGTCACGTCGAAGCTCGTCGCGTTTCCCGATCCGTCGTACGTGATGTTCGAGATCGGGCCTGTGTAGCTGCCATCCGAGAAAAGCAGGGCCATCTGGCCGGGCTCGGACTCGCGCCCTGACTGCGCCGCAGACGAACTTCCGGTCAAGAGGACCGCAGCGAGCGCCAGGGTGGGCAGGAACGACGCGAGCTGAGGGATGCCGAACGCAGCTGGCAAAAATGAAAAGAGTCATGAAAAGGGCTCTGATCGCGAATGTGGATCGAGCCCCGTCGTGGGGCCCTGTCGTGGGGCCCCGATTGCGAAAGTCTGTCTAGCCAGATGAGCGACCACCAGCGGCAATTTTGTAATCATGCCGGGCGGTCGAGGATATTCCCAATTGTGCTCCTCCGCACGAGCGAATCAGTGCGGATAGATGGGGAACGCGCGCGCCACCTCGGCCACTTCGCCGCGCACGCGGCGCACCAGCGCTTCGTCACCCGGCTTCGCCAGCACGTCGGCGATCCAGCCGGCGAGGCGCAGCATGTGCTCGGGCGCGAGTCCGCGCGTCGTCACAGCCGGCGTGCCGAGCCGGATTCCCGACGCCTGCATCGGCGGCTTCGGGTCGTAGGGAATCAAGTTCTTGTTGCAGGTCAGATCGACCTGACCCAGCGCGTCCTCGGCCTGCTTGCCCGTGAGGCCCGTCGCGGTGACGTCCACGAGCATCAGGTGGTTGTCGGTGCCGCCCGAGACGACGCGCAGGCCGCGCTCCTCGAGAGCCCCGGCCAGCGCGCGCGCGTTCTCGATGACGCGCCTTTGGTACGTGACGAACTCCGGCGCCGCGGCCTCGCGCAGCGCGATCGCCTTCGCCGCGATCACGTGCATCAGCGGACCGCCCTGCACGCCGGGGAAGAGCGCGGAGTTGATCTTCTTCATCGTCTCCTCGTCGGACAGGACGAGGCCACCGCGCGGACCGCGCAACGTCTTGTGCGTCGTCATCGTCACGACGTCGGCGTGCCCCACCGGCGTCGGATGCAAGCGCGCGGCCACGAGGCCGGCGATGTGCGCCATATCCACGAAGAGCTTCGCGCCGACCTCGCGCGCTATGGCCGCGAAGGCCGCGAAATCGAGCGTGCGCGAGTAGGCCGACGCGCCGGCCAGGATCACTTTCGGATGCGTCGCGAGCGCCTTTTCGCGCACGCGGTCCATGTCGATGCGCTCGCTCCCCTTCTCCACGCCGTAGCTCTCGATGGAGTAGAAGATCCCGGAGAAGTTCTTCGGGTGGCCGTGGCTCAGGTGGCCGCCGTGATCGAGCGACATCGCCAGGATCTTCTCGCCCGGAGCGAGCAGCGCGATGCACGCGGCCATGTTGGCCTGCGTGCCGCTGTGCGGCTGCACGTTGGCGGCGGCGGCGCCGAACAGATCCTTCGCGCGCGCGCGCGCGAGGTCCTCGACGACGTCCACGTGCTCGCAGCCACCGTAGTAGCGTCGGCCCGGATAGCCCTCGGCGTACTTGTTCGTCAGCACCGAGCCCATCGCGGCCATGACCTCGCGCGAAGCATGGTTCTCGGATGCGATCAGCTCGAGCTGGCGCTCCTCGCGCGCGCCTTCGGCATCGACCGCGTCCCACACGGCGCTGTCCGTTCGAAGCTTGGATTCCGTCTTCACGCTCATGGTCGTCTTTCGTCGTTCGGCGGTGCGGCGCCTGCTCGCGCAGCGGGGTGAACTGCTCGCGCAGCGGGGTGAACTGCTCGCGCAGCGGGATGAACTGCTCGCGCAGCGGATGCCTGCTCGTGCAGCGGGATGAACTGCTCGCGCAGCGGGATGCCTGCTCGCGCAGCGGGATGCCTGCTCGCGCAGCGGGATGAACTGCTCGCGCAGCGGGATGTATAGGCGGCGGAGTGGTTGTTCGCGCAGTGGGTTGTCCGCTCGCGCGGCGGTGGTGTCGCGCGCCCCGCGGATAGGGCTCGATCGGATTACTTGGGCGGCGCGGCCTGCAACTGGTCGGCCGCGTACGCGCCGGTCTGCGCCGGGTCGGGCGAGCCGTCCTCGAGGAAGTACTCCCACGGACCCTCGCGCTTGCCGGCGACATAGCGCCCGGCGCGGGCGAGCTTGCCGTTCTCGTGCCACTCGCGCCATTCGCCTTCGGCGATGCCGTTCTTGTAAGCGATCTGCGCGCGCAGCTGCCCGTTCGGATACCACATCGACGCCGGGCCCTCCGAGAGGTTCGCGGCAAACCCCGCCTCGGACTCCTGACGCCCGTCCGCGGTCCAGGCCTTCCAAGTCCCGACCCTCTGACCGCGCTCGAAATGCGCCTCGCTCTGCAGGCGACCATCGGGGTGCCAGCTCGTCCAGGCGCCGTCTTGGGCGTCTTCGACGTACTGGCCCTCGCGCTTCTTCTTGCCGTCCGGATGGAAGTCGGTCCATTGGCCCTGGCGCAGTCCGTCGCGATATGCGCCCAGCGACTCGACCTTCCCGTTCGCATACCAGAGCGTGAACTGCCCCTCGGGCTCGCCGCCGACGAAGCTGCGCTCGCTGCGCTTGCTGCCGTCCTCGTGGTACTCGATCCAGGTACCGGTCGTCTTCCCGTCGACGAAGGCACCCTTCGCCGCCACGCTTCCGCTCGGATGCCAGAAGGTCCAATCGCCGACCTGGACCCCGCCTCGTAGCGTGCCCTCGGTCTTCTTCTGCGTCTTCGAGGCGTCGTGGTAGTCGAGGAACGGTCCATCGGGAGGCGCCGTCGGGGCGCTCGGCGCGGCGGGGGCGCGCGTCGTGGGCCGCTTCGATGCCGGCGCATCGTCCGAGCAACCGGCGACGAGCAAGGCGAGCGCGGCCAGAGCGGAACCGAGCGTCCGCGCGGACGCTCTCACGGGGTCAAGGCGGAGTCGCGACATCTCGCCAGCGTAACCCTGCCCCGCGGACCGTGCACGGGCGCTTTCTCGCGGGCTGTCCGGCCCCTACGATCCCGAGGATGCGCAGTTCCACACTCGTTCTCGCCGCCGTCGCTCTGGCCGCTGTCGCGGGCAGCGCATGGTGGCTCGTCGGTCGAAAGTCGGAGCCCCGTTGGAACGTGGTCGTGCTCACCTTGGACACGACGCGCGCCGACTTCCTGGGCTGCTACGGACGACCCGGCGATCCGACGCCGAACCTGGATGCGCTGGCGCTCGAGGGCACGCGCTTCGACCGCGCGATCGCGACCGCGTCCGTCACGCCGGTGTCGCACGCTTCGATCCTCACGGGCCTCGACAACCACGAGCACGGCGTGCGCGTGCTGGCCGGTATGTGCGGCTACAAGTTGAAGCCCGACGTGCCCAGCCTTGCGACGATCCTCAAGGCCGAAGGCTTCGCGACGGCCGCGGTCCACAGCGCGTTCCCCGTCTCGGCCTACTACGGCTTCGACCACGGCTTCGACATCTTCGAGAGCTTCGAGGGCGCGATCCAGAAGAGTCAGGCGGGCACGATGACGTGGCCGCTCACGCAGCTCCAGCGGCGCTCGGACGACACGACGCGCATCGTCATCGAGAAACTGGCCCAACTCGAACAGCCGTTCTTCCTGTGGGTCCACTACTGGGATCCGCACGACGATGTCCTGCTGCCGCCCGCGGAGGAGATCCCCGCCAGTGTGCCGCGCGGAGCCAACGGACGTCCGCTCGCCTCGCGCGAACTCTACGCCGCCGAAGTCGACTACCTCGACAGCCAGATCGGTCGCCTCTTCGACGACTTGAAGGCCTCGGGCGAATGGGAGCACACGATCGTCGTGGTCGTCTCGGACCATGGCGAGGGACTCGGCGATCACGGCTGGCAGTTCCACCGCATCCTCTACCAGGAGCAGATCCGCGTGCCGCTCCTCGTGCGCATCCCCGGGCTCGTGAGCGCGCCGTCCGTCGCCGCGACGGTGAGCACGACCGACATCGCGCCGACGGTTCTCGACTACCTCGGGCTGCGCGGACCGCGTGCCATGTCCGGCCGTTCGCTGCGACCGCTGCTCGAGGGCCGCGACGACGCGCCGCGCTCAGCGTTCGCCGATCAGATCAACGGGTACGACCTGAACGCGGCGATGCTCGCGAAGCGCCCGCTCGACGATTTCCTCTACGCGGTCGTCGATCAGGGCTGGAAGCTGATCTGGCGTCCGCTCCACCCCGAGCACAGCGAGCTCTACAACTTGGACGAAGACCCGGGCGAGTTGCGCAATCGGCTCACCACGGATCCGGGGGAGGTCCTGCGGCTGCAGAAGCTCCTCGCGCGACACGGCGGTTGGGTGACGGCGCCCTGCCAGACGCCGGACGATCCGAACATGGACCTGGCGGCGGCGCTGCAGATCCTCGAGAACCTCGGGTACGCCGGGGGCAGCGCTGCCGTGGAGCCCCGCTGGGGCTTCGCCTGCCCCGAGAACCCGTCCCTGGTCGTCGCGGACCCGCTCGAGCTGGATTGCGAGGACGGCTTCCTGCTCGTGCCGTCAGCCGTCCGTTGAGGGCGGATCAATCTTCCGCAGGAAGCGGCCGGGCACTCCCGACCCCGAGGAAGGACGGCTAGACTGGCCGGATCGGGCGTAGCCTCAGGAGCTGCGCCGAACCACCCGCGTCTGCGGCCCCGCTTCGACTCTCAGGGGGCCAGCGTTCGACGTGTGTGGAGATCGCCGCGCGAGGCCGACCCCGACACGCGCGTGCATCCAGCCGAACCCCCGGGGATCCCCATTGATCATGTTCCGCAACATCCGTCTCATCGCGGCCGGTCTGGCACTGCTCGCCGCCTCGGCCTCCGCCCAAGTCCAACTCAACGAACTCTTCGTCAGCCACACGGGTCAAGACAACCGCGAGTTCCTCGAAGTGCGCGGCCCCGCCGGCACCTCGCTGAACGGCTTCATGCTCCTCGTCCTCGAGGGCGATTCGACGAGCTCGCTAGGCGCGCTCGACGTGGCCATCGATCTCTCCGCGGGCACGATCCCCGCTAGCGGTCTCTACGTCGCCGGCTCCGGCGCACTGGTGCCCGCGGTCGACCAGGTCGTGCCCGGCGCCTCCGGCCCGAACACGGACATCATCGAGAACGGGACGAACACCTTCTACTTCATCCACACCACGAACCCGGCCGGAGTCCTGGCGAACCTCGGGCAGGACCTGCGCGTCGGCGGCATGGGCACGGTCACCACGCTGGTGTCCGACCCGGCGATCACGATCATCGAGCGGTTCGCCTTCTTCGACAACGGCGTCGGCGACGTCACGTTCGACGGCGCGCCGGTCTACCAGGACGGCACGTTCCTCCCGGCGGGCATCGCCAAGTGCGGCGATGCGCCGTTCGGCATCAACCCGGAGTTTCTCGACTTCGACTTCGTCCTTTCGCCGGGCTACATCCTCCCGTCGCACGGCGTCGCGAACCCGAACTGCGGCGCGACCCCGACGGGCACCGCTTACTGCTTCGGTGACGGCTCGAGCCTCGCCTGTCCGTGCGGCAACAACAGCACGCCCGGCAACGGTGAGGGCTGCCTGAACTCGCTCGGAACGGGTGGCAAGCTCGACGCGAGCGGCACGGCGAGCCTCTCGAACGACACAGTCGTCTTGACCGGAACGCTGATGCCGAACTCGAGCGCGCTCTACTTCCAGGGCACGAGCCAACAGGGCGCGGGCGCGGGCGTGGTGTTCGGTGACGGCCTCCGCTGCGCGGGCGGTGCGGTCATCCGTCTGGCGACGAAGTTCAACGCGCTGGGCACCTCGCAGTTCCCGGCCGGCGGGGACCCGCAGGTCTCGGTCCGCGGCCTGGTCACGACGCCGGGCGTGCGCACCTACCAGGGCTGGTACCGCAATGCCGCCGCCTTCTGCACGACCTCGACGTTCAACCTGACGAACGGTTACGAGATCACCTGGGTCCTCTGATCCCAGCCGGCCTCCGCGCGGAGGCCGAGCCGGACTCGAGCTGGCGCCGCTTCCGCGGCGCCAGCTTCATGGGAGGCCAGCTTCTTTGAGGCCAGCTTCTTCGAGGCCACGCAGCGCGGCCGTGCAGCGTGGCTGTGCAGCGCGGCTGTGCAGCGCGGCTGTGCAGCGTGGCTGTGCAGCGTGGCTGTGCAGCGTGGCTGTGCAGCGCGGCTGTGCAGCGCGGCTGTGCAGCGTGGCTGTGCAGCGCGGCTGTGCAG
>Ga0105044_10004717_pt1 | contig 18715 bp, 27 predicted proteins | sample MAT01_FD_78092 | JGI IMG/M metagenome (GOLD analysis project Ga0105044, IMG submission 78092) | Freshwater microbial communities from Lake Fryxell liftoff mats and glacier meltwater in Antarctica - MAT-01 | ecosystem: Environmental > Aquatic > Freshwater > Ice > Liftoff microbial mat | place...
CAACTCACCGGGCAACTCCTCGGGCAACTTCTGGTGCAAGTCGTCGGGCAACCCACTGGAGAGTTCGTCGAGGATCCCCGACAGCGACCCGGGATGGCGCGGCCTCAACGCCACCGATCAGCCAGGTCGACGATCGGTTCGGTCAGCAGATCGACCATCGGCTGGCGCCCCAGCAGATCTTCACGGAACGAGTCCTCGGTCTCGGTGACCAGCTCGCGAATGGCCTGGTACCGGCTCCGATACCCCTGCAACACCGCCCGAGCCGTGCCGGCAGGCAGAAACCCCACCAGCGCCACGTGCAGCAGGGAGATCCCGGTGGTCACCCCGTCCTTGGTCTCGGGGACGATGATGACCGTGCGACCATCGCTTCGTCCGGTCACCACCATCAGTTCCTGTTCACGGGCCACCATGTGCTTGGTCCCCCGCAGCCGGGGATCGCGGTCGGTACGCGAGGCCAGGTTGAGCGCAATACCGGTCCGGTTCACCACCACGACGGATGCGTCGTCCTCGGTCGGGTGTTCCACTCGATAACGGGTCGAACCCAGGACCTCGGCCACCGCCGGGTCGAGATCCCCCAGGGAGCGCAACACGGCATAGGCCAGTCGGTCCCGGGGTGCACCGGCCTCGAGCAGTGCGGCCACCAGCGGGACGGCCAGCAGCGATTCGTCGGACCGCGAGATGCCGACGGTCACGGTCTTCGCCTGGTGCTTGATGGCATCGATGGGACGAGTGAGCTCCTCGATGGCGGCGGTGAGTCCGCTGGTGAGGTCGTCGAGGACCACGCCCGGCGTCCCGACCTTGCCGAACTCCGTCTGATAGCCGGCCAACGGCGTGATCCCCACCGCGTAGCGGAGCAACGCGGTGATCCGTACGGCGGTGGATGCCTCCAGGTGACCGTTGTACGCGCCGGACCGAATGCCGTCGAAGACTGCTGTGGCCGGCGCAGCGATCTGCGAGCGCACCCGCTCCAGCAACAACTCGCCGGCACGGGTTCCCTCGCCCAGGTCACCGACGGCGGACTCGACCACCGATCGAGCCTCTCGGAGCGGGTGGGCCTGCTCATCGATGGCCAGCGCCGCCTCGTAGCCGAAGAGGTGGCCGGCCATGGCGGACAGCACGAACGCCAGTCTCGGATCGGTCTCGGGCACCGTGATGGCCGCCAGTGCCGCAGGAGGAGCGTGGCCGACGGTGGCGATCACGATCGGGGCCGATTTGTGCGCCCGGTAGATCGCCACCTCCTTGGCCACGTCGTCGGCGGTGGAGCCCACCAGACCTGCCGCGCACACCAGGATCAACGGTTCGGACGACAGGTCGATGTGCTTCTTGTCCTCGGTGGCATCGCAGGCGATGGACTTGTAGCAGAGCTCGGACAGCTTGATCCTCAACTCGCGGGCCGCGATCTGGTTCGGACCGTTGCCCACGATGGCCCAGTACCGACGGCTCGGCCCGAACTGTCGGGCGATCTCGCCGATCAAGGCTCGTTGGGTCAGCACCTGATCGAGCGCTTCAGGAAGGTCCCGCAGGGCAACGAGGAGCCGCTGTTGGTCCGGGGCGTCAACCGGCGTTGACCCGCGAACCAGCGAGGCCAGCGCCCGTGCCAGCAGCAGACCGGCGGCAATCTGGCTGTAGAAGGCCTTGGTGGACGCCACGCTCATCTCCACGTCGCGACCGTCCGAAGTGAACAACACCCCGTCGCTCTTGTCGCACAGATCGCTGTTGCGCCGGTTGACGATGGCGATGACCCGAGCACCGCGGGACCGAGCCAGATCGACGGTCCGGTTGGTGTCGGTCGTGGTTCCCGACTGCGAGATGGCGATGATCAACGAGTCCGACATGTCCGGCCGGAGCCGAAAGCCACTGAGCTCGGTGGCCGGCAGGGCCTCGACCCTCAGGTCGGCGTCGGCCACCAGATCCCCGAGCGCCAGCGCCAGACTCTGCCCGGCCACCGCCGCTGTTCCCTGTCCGATCACCAGAACTCGATCGATCGAACCGTCAGTGAGGCCCGATGCGACATCGGCGGGGATCGTCAGCTCGCCGAGCACCACGCGCAGCAGACCGTCACGCTCGACCAGCTTGTTCCTGAGCGTCTTGCGGAACGAACCGGGAGCGTCGTGGATCTCCTTCAACAAGAAGTGCGGCGATTCCCCACGGTCGATGTCCCGAGTGGTGATCTGTGCGGTGTCGAGGTCATCGACCGACACGGGGAGCTCGCTCCCGTCGTAACTCCAGCGCCGCAGGCCATCCAGCGTTCCCGCCCGGTCATCGTGGAGCTCGATGATCTGTCCCCGGCTCCCTGTCGGGTTGGCGGGGTCGGCCGGTGTCTCGCCGTCCATGCGCAGAAAAAGCGCTGTCTCCTCGACCACCCCGTAGGGCTCCGACGCAACGATGAAGGCATCGTCGGCCAGACCGACGTACAACGCCTGGCCGCTCCCCCGGAGCGCCAGGCGCAAGGTGCCGGGCTCCGAGGCGATCGACGCGCCGATGGCCACCGAGCCCTCGAGACGCGCCACCGTGTCCCGGAATGCGTCGGCCCCGCTCACGCCACGGGCCAGCTCTCGGCTGACCAGGGTCGGAATCACCTTTGCGTCGGTGGTGATCAGCGTCGGGATCTCCAGGTCATCCCCTGCGATGAGATCGGCGAAGTTGTCGACGTCGCCGTTCAGGACGCCGGTCACGAACGGATCCGAACTCGACTGCTCGCGAGAGCCCTGCGGGTGAGCATTGGGCTCACTGATGATCCCCACCGAGGCCCAGCGGGTGTGCCCCAACACCAGGGTCTGGGCGTCAGCCGAGACCAGCGCGGAGCGGAGCAACTCGTCGGCCACGATCTGCGAACGCAGGGCTGCTGTGTTGTCGCCGAGCTCCCCGATCTCGGCCGCGGCCTTGTAGACGAAGACCAGCGTGTCGCCGGCGACCTCGACCGCACCACCGCCGAAGAGCGGGTCGAGGCGACCCCTCACCAGCGGGCCGAGCGCGCCGCTGGCGACATCGAGCCCGTGACCGGTGACCACCAGCTCGATGCCGGCGGAGTCCCGACCTCGCACCTCGAGCCGGTCCAGCGCCGACAAGGCCTGATGCAGCGAGAACATGGCCGCCCAGGCCGACGGCGTGGCATCGGGACCGGCCAGAGCCAGGACCTCACGTGCGGCGCGGAGCCGGTCCCGCTGGATCGCCCACGCGCCGTCCTTGACCGAGACGACTGCTGCGTTCGCTGCCTCCAGCCCGTCGCCGACCAGGCCGTCGAAGAGCGTGTCGGTCGACGCATCCAACCGGGTGACGGCCTGCTGCACTGAATCGGCGGCGGCGGCGAGGCGAAGCATGCCGCCAGAATCACCCAACAGCGCTGCCACCCCGTTCAGGCCCCGGAGTCGACGGTCCACCTCGCCGAGCGCAGCGCCGATCGACCACAGCTCGTCCACCGGGGTCCGAGGTTGACCGAGCCGGGCCAGCACGTCCTCGAGCGCGTCGACGATGCTCCCCAGGTCGACCGGCTCAGGCCGGGCTGGTCGGCGGACGACGGCAATGATTCCGCACATGGTCAGGGCTCCCGTGGTTCAGCGGTCGGAGATCGCCGGCAACATTCAAGTGTAGGGAAGGGTCAGGTCAGTGACCGCACGGCACTGACCAGCCGTTCGGCGATCTCCGCGGCCACCGTCTCGACGTCGGCCTCCACCATGACCCGGATCACCGGTTCGGTCCCACTGGGCCTGAGCAGCACACGCCCCCGCGCCCCGAGCTCCTCCTCTGCCTGGGCCACGACCGGAGCCAGCCGGTCCATGAGGTCCGCCATGACCGGCGGTCGAGCCTCGAGCCGCACGGCTCGCAGTACCTGGGGCAGGCGAACCATCACATCGGCCGCCAGCACCCCAAGTGATTGACCTCGTCGGACGACGAGATCAGACATGAAGACGGCGCACAACAACCCGTCGCCCGTGGTCGAGTGCCCCCGGAAGATGAGATGCCCGCTCTGCTCACCACCGAGCGAGAAACCCCCGCTGCACAGTTCTTCCAGCACGTAGCGGTCCCCCACCGCCGTCTGGCGGACTGTGATACCCGCCCGCTCCATGGCCCGCAGTAACCCGAGGTTGCTCATGACGGTCACCACGATCGTGTCCTCGACCAACCGTCCGCGGGCCCGGAGGTCCAAGGCGCTCAGGGCAATGAGCTGGTCGCCGTCGACGATCACTCCCGAGCCCGTCACGGCGACCAGCCGGTCGGCGTCGCCGTCGAAGGCGAAACCGAGGTCGGCGCCGCGGCGCAGCACCTCGGCGACCAGGTCCTCCGGGTGGTTCGAACCGCAGCCCTCGTTGATGTTTCGACCGTTCGGTCGGTGATGCAACGTGGTGACCGCTGCTCCGAGCGACTCGAACACCGCACTGGCGTGATCGCTGTTCGATCCGTTGGCGCAGTCCAGGACCACGGACAAGCCATCGAGGCGCCGTCCCTCGAGGACGCCGACGATCGAGTCCAAATAGGCCGCCACGTCTTCGGGTCCACCCTGGATCACCGTCCCGACATCGGAACCGACCGGCACCGTGGCTTCGGACACCGAGCCCGAGGGCCGATGGAGTAACTCCTCGATTCGGTCCTGCACCTCATCGTTCAGCTTCAGCCCACCGGGAGCGAAAAGCTTGATCCCGTTGTCCCCGAACGCGTTGTGCGACGCCGAGATCATGGCGCCGCCGACACCCCGACGAGCGGCCACCGACGCCACTGCCGGCGTCGGGACCACTCCCAGCAACTCGACTGATGCGCCCGCCGAGCAGAGTCCCGCAACCAATGCCGCCTCGAGCATCGGACCTGACTGACGGGTGTCACGACCGACCACGAAGGTCGACGCGCCCAGCACCGCGCCGGCGGCGCGACCCAGACGCACGGCCAGGTCGGGAGTCAGCTCGTCGTTGGCGCTGCCTCGTATGCCGTCGGTGCCGAATCGCACCGGAACCCCAGACTCAGCGCTTCGAGTACTGCGGCGCCTTGCGCGCCTTCTTGAGGCCGTACTTCTTCGATTCCTTCTCGCGGGAGTCACGCGTGAGGAAGCCGGCCTTCTTCAGTTCCGGCCGGAGATCGGCGTCGAGGGCGATCAGCGCCCGGGCGATGCCGAGGCGCATGGCCCCGGCCTGACCGGTGATGCCGCCGCCGTGGATCGTGGCGTCGATGTCGTAGGACTCGATGTTCTCGGTCAGGACCAGTGGCTCCGCCAACAGCATCCGATGGGTCGGGTTGGGGAAGTAGTCGGTGAGCGGACGCTTGTTGATCGTGATCGCGCCGTTCCCCTCACGGAAGCGGACACGGGCGACCGCTCGCTTGCGACGACCGGTGGATTGGATGAGTGGATGAGCCATGTCGAACCTTCAGTTCAGAAATCGGGCAGTTCAGAAAGCGTGCAGTACGGAAATCGTGCAGTACGGAAGTCGGGTGGTCAGGAGCGGGCGCGAGCGGCTTCGAGGGACAGTTCGGTGGGCGACTGGCCGGCATGCGGGTGCGTCGGACCGGCGTACACCTTGAGCTTGGTCAGCTGCTGACGGCCGAGACGGTTCTTCGGGAGCATCCCTCGAATGGAGCGACGGACTGCGTCCTCGGGACGATCCACCATCATCTGGGCGTAGGTGACCGAGGTCAGTCCCCCCGGGTAACCCGAGTGGCTGTAGACGAGCTTGCGGTCGGCTTTGCCGGAGGTCAGCACGACCTTGTCGGCGTTCACGATGATGACGTGGTCGCCGGTGTCCATGTGCGGCGTGTAGGTCGGCTTGTGCTTGCCGCGCAGGATGCGGGCCACCTCGGTGGCCATCCGGCCCAGGACCAGGCCCTCTGCGTCGACCACGTGCCACTGGCGGGTGATCTCGGATGCCTTGGGTGAATACGTACGCACGGAATGACTCTTTCGATCGACTCGGGCTCCGGCTGCACACCATCTCATGGGGCAGTCGACACGTTCTGCGTCATTGACTCGGAGCGACCCGCCAGCGTACCGACGCATTCTCTGCCCACACAAGTGCAGAGCCAAGCTCGCCATAGCCCACGTCGGTCAAGGTGAGTCCGTGAGGGGGCGCCGGCTTGGGCGAGGCGGAGCGGTCCGGCGCCTCGAGCAGGGTGTCCACGTCCCTGAGCGTCAGTTCCCCGCGTCCCACCTCGACCAGGGTACCGACGATCGATCGGACCATCTGATGACAGAAGGCCGAGGCGTCGATGTGCAGTTCGGCTCCCGCCGATCCGGATCGCCAGCCCGCGGACTGGACACGCCGCACCGACGGCACCACCGTGCCATCCGATCGAACCGCACGTCGACAGAATGCCGCAAAGTCGTGCTCGCCCACGAACCGTTCGGTCGCGGCATCCATGGCCCTGCGATCGAGCGGTGCCGGGATCCACCAGGACCACCTTCGGTCGGTTGGTGACGGCTCGACCCGTTGGTCCAGTCGGTAGCAGTAGCTGCGCGAGCGCGCCGAGAAGCGTGCGTCGAAGTCGTCGTCGACCAGGTCGAGCGCCCGGAGCACGATCCGACCCCCGCTTCGGGAGCGAATGGAGTTCCGCCAGCGTGCGGGATTCACCACGACGGCCGATGAGGACTCGCGGTGGCCTTTGACCGCAGCGGCTGAGGTCGGGTCGGCCAGATCTGGAAGATCGAAGTGGACCACTTGCGCGTCGGCGTGGACCCCGGCGTCGGTCCGACCGGCGCACGTGAGCCGGATCGGTCCACCGCACAGGTCACTCAGCGTGCGCTCGAGTTCTCCGCCAACCGTCTCGACGCCGTGGTTCACCGCGAATCCGCGGAAACTCCCGCCGTCATAGGCGACGACCAATCGGACCCGCACCGGCGGGGTGGAATCAGACCAGCTCGATGCGCGCCATCGGGGCGTTGTCCCCTTGGCGCGGACCCAGCTTCAGGATTCTGGTGTAGCCGCCCTGGCGTGTGGCGAAACGGGGGCCGATGTCATCCATCAGCTTGGCCGCCATCTCCTGGTCGCCGAGCAGGGCAAGGATCTGGCGGTGGTTGTGCAGACCGCCCTTCTTCGCCTTGGTGATCACCTTCTCGGCGATGGGCCGGAGGGCCTTGGCCTTGGCTTCGGTGGTCACGATGCCTTCTGCCGCCATGAGCGACGAGACCAGGTTGGACATCATCAACTTCTGGTGCGAGGGGCCGCCGGCAAGGCGTGCACCCTTCTTCGGACGTGCTCTCATCTCAGATCCTCAGTTCCTGACCGGTTCACCGACCGCGGAGCGACAGGCCCCGCTCGTCCAACTTCTCGATGACCTCGTCGAGCGACTTCTGGCCGAAGTTGGTGATGGCCAGCAGGTCGTCCTCGGTCTTGTTCAACAGCTCGCCGACAGTGTTCACCTGCGCACGCTTGAGGCAGTTACGCGGACGCTCTGACAAGTCGAGGTCCTCGATGGCCAGCTCGAGGTCCGGTGAGGTGGAAGCCGGCGTGCCGACCTCGCCCAACTCCAGGCCCTGAGGCTCCTCGCTCATGTTCTCCACGAGCTCGACCAGCGACTTCAGCGTGGCACCGGCCGAGGCCAGTGCCTCGCGGGGCGAGATCGAACCGTCGGTCTCGATGTCGAGGACGAGCCGATCGAAGTTCGTGGACTGCTCGACACGGGTCGGTTCGACCACGAACGAGACTCGCCGAACGGGCGAGAAGATGGCGTCGACCGGGATCACGCCGATCGTGGTGTTCCCCCGACCGTCCGTGGCGCCCAGGTAGCCACGGCCCCGCTCGACCGTGAGGTCGACGGCCAGCCGGCCCTTGGCGTTGACGGTGGCGATGTGCATCGCCGGCTCCAGCAGTTCGATGTCCGAGGACACCTGGATGTCGGCTGCGGTGATGTCCGCTGGACCACGAACGTCCAGCCGGAGGGTCACGGCCTCGTCGGCGTGGCTGATCATCACCACATCCTTGAGGTTCAAGATCACGTCGGTGACGTCCTCGGTGACACCCTCGAGGGTGTCGAACTCGTGCAGGGCCTCATCGAAGCGGACCTGCGTGATCGCCGCCCCGGGAATGGAGGACAACAGCGTGCGTCGCAACGAGTTGCCGATCGTGTGCCCGAATCCGGGCTCGAGCGGGCCGATGGCGAATCGCTGACGTTTCGGGTGTTCGTCGTCGATCGCTTCGACGGTGGGGCGCTGGATGACCAACATGGGCGTGGTACCTCGGGACTGAGTTCGGGCGGGTTTACTTGGAGTACAGCTCGACGATGAGCTGTTCGGCCACGGGCGTGTCGATCTGCTCACGAAGGGGGAGCTCGCGCACGGCGATCTCCTGGCCTCCGTCGGTCGACTCGAGCCACGCCGGCGGGGTGCGGTCGAGCGTGTCCATGTTCCATTGGATCAACACGAGTGAACGGGTCTTGTCACGGAGTCGCACGACATCACCTTTCCGCACGCGGAAGCTGGCAATGTCGACTCGGCGACCGTTGACGTCGATATGGCCGTGACCGACGAGCTGGCGAGCCTGGGGGCGGGTCGCTGCCCACCCAGCCCGGTACACGATGTTGTCGAGTCGTAACTCGCAGAAGCGGAGCAGGTTCTCGCCGGTGACACCGGGACGACGGGAGGCCTCGGCGTACAGGGTGCGGAACTGGCGTTCGTTGATGCCATAGGTGAAGCGGGCCTTCTGCTTCTCCTGCATCTGGAGCAGGTACTCGCTGACGTTGCCACGTCGGCGGGTCCGCCCGTGCTCGCCGGGAGGATACGGACGGTTCTCCATGGCTTTGTTCTCGCCCTTGGTTCCCCAGATGTTGGTGCCCAGACGTCGAGAGACGCGTGCCTTCGGACCGGTATACCTGGCCATGCCTACATCCTCCGCCGCTTGGGGGGCCGGCACCCGTTGTGCGGTACCGGGGTCACGTCCTTGATGCCCGTGACCTCGATCCCGACGTTCTGGATGGACCGGATCGCTGTCTCGCGACCCGAGCCCGGGCCCTTCACGACCACGTCGACCTTGCGGAGTCCGTGCTCCATGGCCCGGCGGGCAGCCTGCTCCGCCGCCATCTGCGCGGCGAACGGCGTGGACTTCCGTGAGCCCTTGAAACCGACGTTGCCGGCCGACGCCCAGGAGATCACATTCCCGTCCTGGTCGGTGATCGACACGATCGTGTTGTTGAAGCTGCTCTTGATGTGCACGACACCGTGGGCAACGTTCTTCTTTTCCTTCTTGCGGGGACGACGCCCGCCTGCGGGTGGCTTGGCCATTACTTACGGACCTTCTTCTTGCCGGCGACTGTGCGCTTCGGGCCCTTACGGGTCCGAGCGTTGGTTTGCGTGCGCTGCCCGTGAACGGGCAGGCCGCGGCGGTGTCGGATGCCCTGGTAGCAACCGATCTCCATCTTCCGCTTGACGTTCTGGCTGACCTCACGACGGAGATCGCCCTCGACCTTGAGGTGCTCCTCGATGTAGGCCCGGAGCTTGTTGACCTCGGAGTCGGTCAGGTCTCGGACCCGGGTCGACTCGTCGATGCCGCTGGCGGCACAGACCTGTTCCGAGGCCGTCCGGCCGATTCCGTAGATGTAGGTGAGCGAGATCACCAACCGCTTCTCGCGGGGGATGTCCACGCCGGCGATACGTGCCATGGTCTGGTTCCTCTCAGCCTTGACGCTGTTTGTGGCGTGGGTTCTCACAGATGATCTGGACTCGGCCGTGACGACGGATCACACGGCACTTGTCACACATCTTCTTGACACTCGGTCGTACTTTCATGCTTCATCTCTTCTGTCTCCCGGCTGCTTCGCCGGGACGGGATCTCGTGGGGCGACGCCCCGCTCACTTGTACCGGTAGGTGATGCGGCCCCGACTCAGGTCGTAGGGGGTGAGTTCCACCTGGACCTTGTCTCCCGGAAGGATGCGGATGTAGTGCATCCGCATCTTGCCCGAGATATGGGCGAGCACCTTGTGCCCGTTCTCGAGTTCCACCTTGAACATGGCGTTCGGCAGCGGCTCGAGGACCGTCCCTTCCAGGACGATCGCGTCTTCTTTGGGCTTCGCCAGGATCCACTCCTTGTCATGACCCAAACGAGGGCACACGGTTGTTCGGCCGCCGCGTCAACGGACGTGCAGGCCAGCGTGAGAGACTACCGTGGCAGTGCCCACCAGGCCAATCGGCCCGTCCAGCGGTTCAGACCGGACGGCTCCGGTCCGGTCAGGCCCGACCCCCGACGTTGACGTGAACCGCCTCGATCAGCGCGGCGAACACCGTGTCGGGGTCGTCGTTGCCGTCGACCGTCACCAGGGTCCCCCGCTCGGCGAACCAGGCGATCAACGGCGCAGTCTGCTTCTGATAGTCGGCCAGGCGCCCGGCCACCGCCTCGGGCGTGTCGTCGGCCCGTTGAACGACATCGCCCCCGCAACGGTCACAGGTCCACGGGCTGGTCGGCGGACGGTCCACGCTGTAGATCGCTCCGCAGTTACTGCAGACCCGACGAGCGGTGATCCGCTCGATGACCACGGCCTCCGGCACGTCGAGGTTGATCGCGGCGTGGATCGGAGCGTCGACCGTCACTTCGGCGAGCGCGTCGGCCTGCCCGGGCGTCCGGGGGAAGCCGTCGAGGAGCCAACCCACCTGGGCGTCGGGCTGACCGAGGCGCTCGGCGACCAGTCCGACCATCACGTCGTCGGGGAGGAGCTTTCCGGCATCCATGAACTCCTTGGCCTTTCGACCGAACTCCGTAGCGTCGCGAACCGCAGCGCGCAGCATGTCACCGGTCGAGATGTGGGGCACCCCGTAATGGGCGGCCAGTCGCTCGCACTGCGTCCCCTTGCCCGCCCCCTGGCGACCGAAGATGATGAGGCGCACGCCGGTCTTCATCGGAGAACTTCAACAGGTTTCCGTGCCGCGCACAAACCGGTCAGAGCTTCAGGAAGCCGTCGTAGTTGCGCATCATCAGTTGGGAGTCGATCTGTTTCATCGTCTCCAGCGCAACGCCCACCGCGATCAGTAGCGAGGTTCCACCGAAGTTGTACCCGATGTTGCCGGTCGTGTCGTTCAGCACGACAGCGAGCAGAACTGCTGGAATGAGCGCCAGACCGGCGATGAACAGCGCGCCGGGCAGGGTGATCCGGTTCAGGACCTTGGCCAGGTAGCGCTCGGTCTGGGGGCCGGGCCGGATACCCGGAATGAAGCCGCCCTGCTTGCGGAGATTGTCCGCCTGCTGCACCGGGTCGAACGCGATGGCGGTATAGAAGTACGAAAACCCCAGGATCAAGAGCCCGTAGAACAACAGGTAGAAGAAGCTGGTGCCCTGGCGCAGATTGTCGTCCATCCACTTGGTGACAGCACTCCCCCAGCCGGTGTCCTGGGGAAGGACCTGGCTGAGCAGCACCGGCAGATTGAGCACGGCCGAGGCGAAGATGATCGGGATGACGCCCGACATGTTGACCTTCAGCGGAATGTAGGTGCTCTGCCCCCCGTACATCCGCTTGCCCACGACCCGCTTGGCGAACTGGACCGGGATCCGCCGTTGGCCCTGTTCGATGAACACGATCATGAGCAACATCACGACCACCATCACCAGGATGACGGCCACCCCGCCCCAGCCCGAACCGGCCTTGACCTGGGCGCCGGTGGCAGGCATTGCGGAGACGACCGAGCTGAAGATGATCAGCGACATGCCGTTTCCGATCCCCCGCTGGGTGATGGTCTCGCCCATCCACATGAGCAATGCCGTTCCGGCGGTGAAGGTCGTCACGATGAGCAGCACGCGGAACAGCCCGAAGTTCGGGACGATGTTCTGGTTCTGGTCCCCGCCGCCGAACCCGCCGTTGTGGAACAGGTAGACCAGCCCGGTTGACTGCACGACCGCGATGGCGATCGTCAGATACCGGGTCCACTGGGTGATCTTGCGCTGACCGACCGCCCCCTGCTCCTGCCATTGCTGCAGCTTCGGGATCACCACGGTCAGGATCTGCATGATGATCGAGCTGGTGATGTACGGCATGATGCCGAGCGCGAACACGGCGAACTGGGTGAGCGCCGTGCCACTGAACAGGGACAGGAAGGCGAGCACACCGCCGCTCTCGGCCTGCTGTTGCACTGCGTTGGCGGCGTTCTGGTCGATCCCGGGGGCCGGGATGTACGAACCGATCCGGTAGAGCACGAGCATGAAGATCGTGAACAGGATCTTGTTCCGCAGTTCGGTGACCGTGAACGCATTCCGAATCGACTTCAACACCGGTGGCTCCCCTGGATTCTCAGCTGTCGTGTGGACTTGGCAGCTGGGCTGCTCGGATGCGACTCGAGGGCGGCTGGACCGCCCTCGACACGCTAACGGATACGGCCTGACCCGGTTCGGTCAGCGGTTGGTGTGGGCGCTGCCGTGGAACGCCGGTCGCACCTTGAACGGAAGTTCGAGACGTTCGACGCTTCCGCCGGCAGCCTCGATGGCAGTCACGGCGCTGACCGAGAAGGCGTGCGCCTTCACCGTGATCGCTCGGGAGATCTCTCCCCGACCGAGCACCTTGACCAGCGCTCCCTTCGAGACCAAGCCGTTCGCCAGCAACGTCTCGGGCGAGACGTCGGTGAGCTCGGTGGCATCGAGTGTGTCGAGGTTGACCGCCTGATACTCGACGCGGAACGGGTTCTTGAACCCCTTCAGCTTCGGGATGCGCATCGCCATGGGCAGCTGACCGCCCTCGAAGCCCACGCGGACGCCGCCTCCGGAGCGCGAGTTCTGGCCCTTGGTGCCCCGACCGGCGGTCTTGCCGCCCTTGCCGCCGATGCCTCGGCCGACTCGCTTGGCCTTCTTGGTCGAGCCCGGAGCGGGCTTCAGATCATGGACCTTCACGAGTCCACCTCCTCGACGTTCACGAGGTGCGGGACCTTCGCGATCTGACCCCGGGTGTCGGGGGTGTTCGGCAGCGTGCGGCTCTTGCCGATCCGGCCCAGACCGAGGGCACGGAGGGTGCCGCGCTGCTTGGGCTTGGAACCGATGGCAGACCGCACCTGGGTGACGCGCAGCTGGCTCATCACTTGACCTCGGTCATCTCGGGAAGCGGACCGCGCTCGGACTCGCGGTAGGCCGCTAGCAGCTTCTTCGGGACGAAGTCCTCCGCATCGAGGCCCCGGAGCGCAGCGATCTCGTCGGGACGACGCTGGTTCTGGAGACCGTTGATCGTGGCGCGGGCCACGTTGATGTAATTGGAGGAACCGAGCGACTTGCAGAGCACGTCGCGGATGCCCGCCTCCTCGAGGATGGCGCGGGCCGCGCCACCCGCGATCACACCGGTGCCGGGCGCAGCCGGCTGCAGCAGCACCCGACCGGCGCCCAGTTGACCAATCACCGGATGGACGATGGTGGTGCCGGCCATGGGCACGGTGAACATGCTCTTCTTGGCTTCCTCGGTCCCCTTCTGGATGGCGAGCGGGACCTCCTTGGCCTTGCCGTAGCCGAGGCCGACCCGGCCCTTGCCGTCGCCGATCACCACCAATGCCGTGAAGGAGAACCGGCGGCCACCCTTCACCACCTTGGCGACACGGTTGATGTTGATGACCCGGGACTCTCTGAGCTCGGGGTTGTCGTTCGATGCCATCAGAACTCCAGTCCTGCGGTTCGGGCGGCGTCGGCCACTGCGGCGACACGACCGTGATACACGTTGCCGCCGCGGTCGAAGACCACGGCGCTGACCCCTGCGGCCTTGGCCCGTTCGGCCACCAGCTCGCCAACCTTGCGAGCGGCCTCGACGGTGGACGCACCGGTTCGGAGCTGGCCCTCGTGAGTGGAAGCGGCGGCCAACGTCCGGCCGGCGGTGTCATCGATCACCTGGGCGACGATGTGACGGTTGGACCGGAACACGGCCAGCCGGGGGCGCGTGGCAGAGCCACGAACGAGCTTGCGAACACGACGGTGCCGGCGGAGCCGGGCGTCACGCTTCTGCTTGGATGCGTCGCTCATGGACTACTTCCCTGCCTTTCCGGCCTTACGCCGGACACGTTCGTTCGTGTAGCGAACGCCCTTGCCCTTGTAGGGCTCGGGCTTGCGTAGCGAACGGATGTCGGCGGCCACCTGGCCGACGAGCTGCTTGTCGATCCCGTGGATCTCGATCTTGGTCGGGACGGGAACCACGAACTCGATTCCCGCTGGCGCCTGCACCACGACCGGGTGGCTGAAGCCGAGGGCCATGTCGAGCTTGTCCTTGCCGTTGGCCGCCGCCCGATAACCCACGCCCACGATGTCGAGCTCCTTGCGGAACCCGTCGGTCACGCCGATCACCATGTTGTTGACCAGGCTGCGGAACATGCCGTGCAGCGCGCGGTTCTCCCGGGCGTCGTCCGGGCGCTCCACGAGGATCTGGCCCTCGTCGACCCGAACGGTGATCGCACCGGGAACAGTGCGCCGCAGCTCACCCTTGGGACCCTTGACCGCGACCTCGCCATCGGTGACCGAGATGTCGACCCCGGCGGGGATGGCGATGGGGGCCTTGCCGATTCGAGACATGCGATTCCCCTACCAGACCTGGCAGAGGATCTCGCCGCCGACGCGACGCTTGCGCGCCTCGCGGTCGGTCATGAGCCCCTGGCTGGTGGACAGGACAGAGATCCCGAGTCCGCCGAGCACACGCCCGACGTCTGTGGACTTGCGGTAGACCCGCAGGCCGGGCTTCGAGACACGGTTGATGCCCGAGATCACGCGCTTGCGCTCGGCTGAGTACTTGAGCTTGATGTGCAGGGCCTTGGCGGGTTGGCCAGGAACCTCGGACACCGTGAACTCGGTGATGTACCCCTCGGATTTGAGCAGAGCGGCGAGCGCCTCTTTCAACTTCGAGGACGGCATGGTCACGTCGTCGTGCATCGCCGTGTTGGCGTTGCGGATCCGCGTGAGCATGTCTGCGATGGGGTCGGTCATTGTCATGTGGTCGACTCCTTCCTCACCAGCTGGCCTTGGTCACACCTGGCAACTCGCCCGCATGGGCCAGCTCCCGAAGGCAGATCCGGCACAGACCGAACTTCTGATAGACGGCACGGGGACGTCCACACCGGCGACACCGGGTGTATCCACGAACCTTGAACTTGGGCTTGCGTTGCTGCTTCTCGATAAGCGCCTTGGTAGCCATTACTGCCCCTCACGTCGGAATGGGAAGTCGAATGCGTCGAGCAGGGCCTTGCCCTCGGCGTTGGTCTGTGCGGTGGTCACGAAGGTGATGTCCATCCCCCGTGCTGTGTCCACGGTGTCGTAGTCGATCTCCGGGAAGATCAACTGCTCGGTCACGCCGAACGTGTAGTTGCCGTTTCCGTCGAAGCTTCGTGGGTTGAGCCCACGGAAGTCACGGATCCGGGGAATGGCCAGCGTGATGAGGCGGTCGAAGAACTCCCACATCGTGTTGCCGCGAAGGGTCACCTTCACGCCGATCGCGTTGCCCTCGCGAAGCTTGAAGCCGGCGATCGACTTCTTCGCCTTGGTGACGATGGGCTTCTGCCCGCAGATCGTGGAGATCTCGGTGGTGACCTTGTCGATGAGATGCCGATTCTCGGTGGCGCCGCCACACCCGACGTTCACCACGATCTTCTCGAGTCGCGGGACCTGCATGATCGAGGAGTAGCCCAGCTCGGTGAAGAGTTGCTGGCGGATCTCGTCGTTGTACCGGCCTTTCAGCCGGGGAACCGTGATCACGTCACTCACAGCTCACCACCTCCCTTGCGTGCGATCCGGACCTTGTCGCCCTTCGCGTTCGTTGTCGTTCCGATGCGTGTCGGTGCGCCTCCCGAGAGAAGCGCGACGTTCGAGACGTCGATCGGCATCGGGGTGTCGAGTATGCCGCCCTGCTGCATGGCCCGGGTCGGCTTCTGGTGGCGCTTGGCGACGTTGACGCCGGACACCACGACCTTGTTGCGGTCCGGGTAGGCGCGGATGACCTCGCCCTGCTTGCCTTTGTCCTTGCCGGTGAGCACCACCACGTTGTCGCCCTTGCGAATCTTCATCACAGGACCTCCGGCGCCAGGCTGACGATGCGCATGAACTTCTTGTCGCGCAACTCCCGCCCGACCGGGCCGAAGATGCGGGTACCACGGGGCTGGCGGGCATCGTTGATGAGCACTGCGGCGTTCTCGTCGAAGCGGATGTAGGAGCCGTCGGATCGACGCTTCTCCTTCTTCACCCGGACCACGACGCACTTGACCACGTCGCCCTTCTTGACCGAGGCGCCAGGCAGCGCATCCTTGACCGTGGCCACGAAGACGTCGCCGATCGAGGCGTAGCGACGCTTTGATCCGCCGAGCACCTTGATGCACAACACCTCTCGGGCGCCGCTGTTGTCCGCCACTCGGAGGCGGGACTCCTGCTGGATCATCGTGCACGCTCCAGGACCTCGAGAACACGCCAACGCTTCAGCTTGGACAATGGCCGGGTCTCAGACACCCGCACCCGGTCGCCCACGAACAGGTCGTTGGTCTCGTCGTGGACGTACAGGCGCGTGGTGCGCTGCAACGTCTTGGCGTACTTCTTGTGGCGCACCCGGTCCACCACGGTCACGACCGCGGTCTTGTCCATGGCGTTGGAGGTCACGATCCCCTCGCGGACCTTTCGCGCGGCCCGCTCGGCCGGAGCCGTCTCGGTCTCGCTCATGACACGTTCCCTTCCGCGGCCTCGGCGGCGGCGATCTCACGTTCCCGCAGTTCGGTTTCGATGCGGGCGATCTGCTTCTTCCACTTCTTCAGCTGGCTGTGGTTCTCGAGCGAGCCGGTGGCCAGGCCGAACCGACCGTCGAAGAGTTCTGCTTTGGCGCGGGCCGACTCATCGGCCAGTTCGGCGTCGCTGAGTTCGTGCACGGAGAGGTCAGCCATCAGAACCCTTCCTCACGCTTGATGATGCGTGCCTTGATGGGCAGCTTCTGAATGGCACGCTCGAGGGCACCGCGAGCGGTCGCCTCGTCCGGGAAGGACAGCTCGAACAGCACCCGTCCGGGACGCACCACGGCAACCCAGCGCTCTGGGTTTCCCTTGCCCGAGCCCATGCGGGTCTCGGCCGGCTTCTGGGTGACCGGCTTGTCCGGGAACACGTTGATCCAGACCTTGCCGCCGCGCTTGATGTGGCGAGTCATGGCGATACGGGCGGCTTCGATCTGACGGGCCGTGATCCAGCCCGGCTCCAGCGCCTGAATGCCGTACTGGCCGAACGTGACGCTCGTTCCGCCCTTGGAGTTCCCGGTCATCCGGCCGCGGTGCTGCTTGCGGTGGGCAACCTTGCGAGGCATCAACATGGTCAGTCACCGTCCCCGGGCCGGAAATGCGGCGTCTCGTGGTGAGTGCGCGTGGCCCGTTCGATCTCTTCTTCTTCGGCCAGGAGACGCTCGAAGTCCGGGTCGGCCTCCTTGATCAACGGGGTGGCCTCTTCGACGTCGTCGGGAATTGTGGCAGCCCGCTCCTCGTTGCGACGCTTGGCCGAGGACGCCACGATCTTACGGGGAACGGCGCCATCTCCGGCCGTCTCGCCGACCGCCATGGCGGCTTCACGGGTGGCTTTGTCCTCGCCGAGCGGCTTGTACGGAAGGATGTTGCCCTTGTAGATCCAGACCTTGACGCCGATGCGGCCATAGGTGGTGGCCGCCTCACGGAAGCCGTAGTCGATGTCCGCACGGAGAGTGTGGAGCGGGACCCGACCCTCGCGGTACTGCTCGGACCGGCTCATCTCGGCGCCGCCGAGGCGACCCGAACACTGCACCTTGATCCCCTGTGCGCCGGCCTTCTGCGCGTTCTGGATGGCCCGCTTCATGGCCCGGCGGAAGGCCACGCGGCCCGTGAGCTGGTCGGCCACGCCTTGGGCGATCAACGCAGCATCGAGTTCCGGCTGCTTGATCTCCTGGATGTTGAGCTGGATCTTGGCGTTCCCGGTGAGCTTGGTCAGCGCAGCGCGGACCTTGTCGGCGGTAGCGCCGCGGCGGCCGATGACCATGCCGGGCCGGGCCGTGTGGACGTCCACTCGGAGACGGTCACGGGTGCGCTCGATCTCGATGCGGCTGATGGCGGCGACGCCACCGAGGGCGGAACGGATGTCCCGATCGGTGAAGTTCATGATGAGGTTCCTGATGTTCCAGTCCTCGATCACATAATCGACGTACTCCTGACGATCTGCGAACCAACGGGACTTCCAGTCCGTGGTGATGCCCAGGCGAAAACCATAGGGATTGACCTTCTGTCCCATCAGGCGTCCTTGGCGTTCTCGTCAGTGGCGTCGTCGATCACGGCGTCCTCTTCTGTGGTGGTGTTTGCCGCATGGGCGTCGGTCTCGTCGGTGGTGTCCGTCGCCTCGGCGTCGGTCGAATCGGCGTCGGTCGAATCGGTGTCGGTCGAATCGGTGTCGGTCGAATCGCTCGACTCCCCGACGACCAGCGCGTCATCGACGGTCTCGTCGATGCCTCCGGTGTCGGAGTTCTCGAGCGCTTCGGCTTCTGCAGCTTCGGCTGCCTCGGCCGCGGCGATCCGCTCGCCCGACTTCTGCCGGCTGCGCTGAACCCGGCGGGTGCGGGAGCTGACAGCGTCGGCCGGAACCCGACCCCGGCTGGACGCCTTGGTCCGCATCCGATCGAGATCATCGGCGGACATCCGGCCCACGATGATCGTGACCTGACAGGTGCGCTTGCGGATCCGGGTCCCGCGGCCACGGGCCCGGGGGCGGAAGCGACGCATGGTCGGGCCCTCATCGGCGTAGCAGGCGGAAATGAAGAGCTCGTCCGGCGGGATGTCGTTGTTGTTCCCGGCATTCGCCACTGCGGAGTTCAACAGCTTGA
>Ga0105044_10004721_pt1 | contig 18707 bp, 13 predicted proteins | sample MAT01_FD_78092 | JGI IMG/M metagenome (GOLD analysis project Ga0105044, IMG submission 78092) | Freshwater microbial communities from Lake Fryxell liftoff mats and glacier meltwater in Antarctica - MAT-01 | ecosystem: Environmental > Aquatic > Freshwater > Ice > Liftoff microbial mat | place...
AAAGAGGCTACGCCAGTAGATTTTGCAGCCTGCATTTTTGCGTGTCGCGGGGCGATAGCTTAGTTGGTAGAGTGCCTGCTTTGCAAGCAGGAGGTCCGGGGTTCGAATCCCCGTCGCTCCACAAGCTTGGGACGCGGTATTCCTGATGCAGGAATACCGCGTTTTCGTGTGTTTTTGGGGGTACGGGAGTCGTAGCGGGAGTCGTCATCAGATTATCCCCTCCGCAGCAGGGCTGCGCTGACGGCATTGACCGCGCTGCGCTTCCCGGCGTCAAAGCTGTGGCCATAGGTGCTGGCCGTGATGTTGGCGTTGGCATGCCCAAGGACCGCCGACACGTCGACGATCTGCTGGCCCACGGCCAGCATCACGCTGCCGGCTGTGTGGCGCAGGCTGTGCAGGCTCACCCGCAGCACGCCGGCCCTTACGCAGGCGCGGTGCAGGGTGCGCAGCAGGTTGCGGTCGTTGATCGGGGTGCCGCGCTCGGTCACGAACAGCAACTCGTCGGCGCCGGGCTCGGCCGGCTCCACGCCGCGCTTCGCGCGCTCGGCCTGCATTGCCGCCAGGTGGGTGCGTAGCACCTGCACCAGCTCGCCGACAGCGGGATGGTGTGCGGGTTCGGCTTGTCCTCGCGGCCGCCCTTGGTCGAGCGCTCGCGGTGAAGCACGGTCTTACCGTCGCCGTCCTTGATGCGCTGCAGCTGCTCGCGGACCACCAGGCTGGGTGCAGCGCCGTCGAGGCTGAGGGCACCCACGCGCAGGCCGATCAGCTCGGACGGCCGCAGGCCGAGGGTGCCGCCTACAACGAACAGCGCGTACATACGATGGGTGGCCAACACGTCGAGCAGCTTCAGCAGCTGGACGGTGTCGAGCACCGCCGTGCGCCGGTCGCCGGGCGGCGGCGGCGCCTCGACCTGCTCGCACGGGTTGCGGGCGATCATGCCGCGCTTCACCGCCACATTCAGCGCCGCCCGCAGGCGGCGGTACGCGCCGTTGATGGTCCAGTCCGACAGCTCCAGCCCGGCGAGCGTGTCGAGCAATTCGTCGATCTGCTTGGGGCGGATCGACTCGAGCGAGCGCTCACCGAGGTAGGGGATGACGTAGCGCCCACACATCTCGCGGTGGCCAGCGATCGTCGCCGGCTTGCGCTTGGCGCGGGCCAGGATGACGTACCACTCGTCGAGCCAGGCCGCGAGCTTCACCTTGCCGGTGCTGACCTCCACGCCGGCATCGCGCAGCTTGATCAGCTCGCGTAGCTTGGCGTGGGCATTGCGCTCGCTGGTCGCCCGGCGGCGCACGATTTTGCCGTCGATGTAGAGCTGAGCGCGCCATTTGCCGGAGCCTGGTGGCTCCTCGAAGACGCTGCCGTCCTTGTTAGCGAGGTCTTTAGGCTTCGGCATCGTCGCCCCCCTGGACCAGCCCGCGGCGGCGGGTGCGCTCCTGGTAGGCGGCGATGCCGCGCCTGGTGACGAAGATCTTCGGGGAACGCCCGACCGTCTCCAGTTGGCCCTCGCGTACGTAGCGCTTGACTGTGCGCGGGTGGCAGCGCAGGAAGGCTGCAGCCTCGGCGTAGGTGAGCAACTCTTCGGGGCCGAGGGGTTCTGTGGGCGGCTGCTCGGGTGAGGTTTGCGGCGTCCTGCCGCGCTGGATGGGGGCTTGCACTTCGATCTCCCTCCTGTTATGATGTGGCTGCACTTCGATCTAAGCGACCGTCACTGGTGTCCGCCGGTGGCGGTCGCTCGTTTCCCTCCTGCTTCGGCACGGCAGCGCCTGCCGAGAAATGCATCGAACCCCCGATGAGCGCCGATACGCTCGCGGGGGTTCTTGCTGGCCTGCTGTATCACGCTGACCTGGCGGGGCCGCCTCGGGTGAGGTGGACTGACGAGCTGCCCGGTATCGGCCGGTGGGCTCCTATGGGCGACGGCCGGTGTCGCTCGCCAGTTGAAGGATATGGTAGCAGGTAAACTCACTACACACAAGGGGACAATAAGGGGTGAATACGTGACTATGAAGGACAGTTTTTCAAGCTCTATAAATTGGGTAGTAAACACTTATGTGGACACTGGCACCCCTGGGCGGGCTATCCATTACCCACAAGTCCATTGCCTCGTCATGCGTTCCTGGGCGGTTTAGCCCGTGCTAGTGCGCCAGGAGGGGCCTCAATACGAGGCCATCTTGTTCGGTTTTTCGGCTCCCTTGGATGGCTTTGCAAAGCCATCCACAGACTTGTGGGTAATGGATAGCTGGGCGGGCAGTGGTGGACATACACGGACTATAAAGCCATCTCATAATGGCCGTTGTGCGTGTGGCTTCATCAAGCTATCTGTGGGGTGCTCGATCTCGTCGTAGCGCCCATTGTATTCTGCTTAAGCAGAGTTGTTAAGCCTAAGCGTATTGACAAACCGTAATGCTTAGTCGTACAATGCTCCTGTCATATTGCCTGACAGGAGTCGCTATGCTTCGGTTGAAGGTAAAGGAGGTGGCTGAGGCGGTCGGCATCCCGGACGCGGCCGAGCTCTCGCGCCGTACTGGCGTCTCGTATGACACCGCATATCGGCTGTGGCGAGGAGAGGTTGGCGGCGCAACGCGGGGCGACCGCAGCATCGGTGTGATGACCTTGTACCGCGTAGCTCAGGCGCTCAAGGTGAAGGTCGCCGACCTGTTGGAAGAGGATAGGCGCGCCCTGCAAACGGCACTGGCCTAGGAACCGAACACCATTTGCAGGGCGTAGGGTGGCACCCGACAGCCGCTGGAACGGCTGCCGCACGCCGCCCCTAGTGTACCAGACTAGGGAGGGATGTTCGATGCGTCATACGCGCGATCTGTTGAACCGTACCTTGCACGCCGTGCTGCCCGGCGTGCTGGCTCTGGCTGCGCTCGCCGGGTGTGTCGGCCCGCTGCGCACCGCGTCTACCCCGGAAGCCCTGGCAACGGCCCAGATTGTCATTGTTCCCACGCCTACCGTCGTCCTGACGCAGCCACCCCAGGTCGCCCCGACAGCTGCGGCCGTGGACTGTACTTCTACAGTGGCCCAGTTGGAGCCCGGCGAGGTGATCAAGCTGCTGGCGCGCGTGGCCGGCTGTCCGGGGCTGGTGCGCGTGGAATGGCGCACTGCAGAGCTATTCGTGCCGGTCGAGCTCCTGGGGCTCTCGGAGGCTGACCTCGCCGGGCTGCCGGAGGAGGTGCGCTGATGGCAGTGAAGGCGCGCGAGGAGCAGCCCGATCGTGAGGAGGCGCCACGCCGGGCTGCGCTCTTCTCGCGCCGGCGGCTGGCCCGGCAGCAGACCGGCTTCGAGCAGTTCGTTGCCTGGCTGCTGCTGATCATCTCGTTCGTCGGATCGGCGCTGCTTGATGGCGGCGGGGTCGACGCCTGGGTGCGCTGGCAGCCAAACCTCTGGATCGCCGGCGCGGCCCTGGCGCTACAGGGCGTGCTCACGTACGTCCAGTGGATCTACGCCGAGCAGGGACGTCAGTCCTGGCAGTATCTCCTGGCTGTACTGGTCTCCTCGGCGCTCACGGCCGGCGGCTACTGGCAGCTCGCACACCCCTGGGGCGTGCAGCTCCTTGCTCGCTGGCAGGTGCCCTCTGCGAACGCGCCTTACGTGGCGGGCGGACTGATCATTCTGACCGCGCTGCTCATCGACATCTTCCCCGAGCAGACGCTGACCGCGTGAGGAGCCGCAGATGGGCTGGCTACCGGATACGCCTGATGAGCTGTTCGGCGCGATCGTGATCATCGCCGTGCTCGGCGCCGTGGCACTGGTGGTTCTCGGACGGCTAGCCCTGTGGGTCAGCGGCTGGCCGCTCTGGCACCATCCATCTGTCAAGCGTTCCGTCCAGGAGCGCGATGATTATGTTTCGCTGGGCGAGGATAGCCCTCCTCCCGCTGCGCTGTTCCACCAGGAACGGGAACCGGAACAGGAACCGGAACGGACGGAACAGGCTGCTCCGCCAGCACCCTCGCTAGACCAAAAGCTTTACACCGCCGAGCAGATCAGTACCTTGCAAGAGCAAGGGCGTGAGGTCGGCGCGGCCGAGGCGCTGGGCCGGCTCCTGGGCCGGCAGCTCGTCGCCGCCGGCGACCGCACGCAGGCGATGGAGCTGATCTTCGGCCCGCGGGGCCGGCGCCACCAGCGGGTGCGCCCGCTCGTCGACGCGGCCGTCGCAAGCGTGGCCCCGCCGGCTGCCGAGGCCCGGCTCATCCCGATCAGCAACGGTGACGGCGGCTACATCGAGCTGTGACATAACAGCCGCCGGTGGCGGCTTCCATCAATGGAAGAAACTGCGCGTTCACATGCGTAACAAAAGCTGCCTCCGTACCATTCCAACATAGGCAGCAGGTGAGGTCCATGCTATACTTTGGGGCAACACAAAGCCCGCCCCGGTCACCAAACCTTTGGAGCGGGCCTGTGCTGGTGTTCAACTATGCCCCGCATTTAGCATCCTCGCATGCCCTGTGCAACGAGGGTTGCTACCTGTGGTGCGCCCGCTAAGCCTGGCATGAGCGACCTGCAGACCCCTTCTTCACCTCCAGAGCGTCCTGGCCAGCCCGTCGTCTCGCTCGACGGCGCGCAGACCGGCGATATTTCCATCGGCGACGTGGCCGGCGGTGATATCTATAAGCCGACGATCATCAACCAGGCGAAGCTCAGCCGGGAGGAGCAGCAGGAGCAGCGCAACCGCACTGCCCTGCTCGGCCTCGTGCGGCGCTTCTGGGTCGAGGGCGTGCTGCACGAGTCACTGCACCAGCGGGTGCTGATCGAGCTAGGCATTCAGGCCCGCCCCGACGCGATCGAGCACCCGTGGCGCAATATCGTGCGCCTGCCTGGGCAGGCTCCGCAGCCCCTCGCCTCCGGCCAGCCCATCAGCGCTGTGTTCAAGCATGCCGGTGGCCGTCTGCTTATCCTCGGCGCGCCTGGCGGCGGCAAGACGACCACACTGCTCACGCTTGCCGAGCAGCTGCTCGACGCCGCCATGGGCGATGACTCCCTGCCCATCCCAGTGGTCTTCCAGCTCTCGACCTGGGCGGTGAGCAGGCCAGCCCTCGCCGACTGGCTGGTGGCAGAGTTGAAGGAGCGCTATAAGGTGCCGCCCAAGGTGGGGAAAACATGGGTCGATGATGGCACGATTCTCCCGCTGCTCGATGGGCTGGACGAAGTGGGGCCAAGCGACACTGAGCGGGCGGCCTGTGTCCAGGCGATCAACACCTACCTGGGTGAGGCCGGCGCTCAGGCGGCGGTGTGTAGTCGCTCGGTCGAGTACGCGCAGCTCGGCGGCAAACTGAACCTGGATGCGGCGCTCGAGGTGCAGCCACTCGATGCAGCCCAAATGGCTATCTACCTGGCCGGATTCGGCGCGTCGCTCTCCGGGCTGCGCGCCGCCCTGGCCGAGGACGCCACCCTAGGCAATCTGGCCGCATCTCCGCTGCTCCTCAGCGTGATGGCTCTCGCCTACCACGACATACCTGCGAGCGACTTGGTAGGCCAAGAGCGTGACATAGCATACCAGCGCCTGTGGGCCGACTATGTACGCCATCGACTCGCCCTGGAACGGGCCGACGCGCGAACCGACCCACGCCAGCTACGGGCCTGGCTGATCTGGCTGGCCCGCGGGATGCAGGCTCACGGCCAACAAGTGTTCTATGTCGAGTATCTGCAATCGAGCTGGCTGGCGACACAGCGGCAGCGACGGCTCGCCCGGCTGCAGACCTTCCTGGTCGGCGGCCTGGGCGTCGGCCTGGCCCTTGGATTACTCTTCGGCCTGAGCTTCGGCCTTGGCGTCGCATTCCTCCCCGCCTGGTACTTCGGGCTTGTGGCCGAGCAGACCAGTTTTCTGGTCGCCAGCGTTCTTAGGGATCGCTATGCCATCTGGTTCTTCACAATGCAGCTCGATCTGGCTGAGCGCTGGGGTGTCGGTCTGAGCTATAGCCTCGTGTATGGCCTGACTATCGGCCTGGGCGGTGGCCTGCTTAGCGCCATCGTCGGCACGCTGAGCATCAGCCTGGGCGGCGCCAGGCTCACTGAGACCCTGACCTGGGATGTACGACGTGCGTTGAGTAGGCAGCGGCTAGGGAGACATGTCCTCTACGGCCTTAGCCTCAGCCTGGGCATCAGCATACTCGGCATCCTAAGCTACGGCTTCGCCGGCCTTTTCGGCGGCTTCCTGATTAGCGGGCTCGTGAGCGGGCTTGTCTTTGGCTTGGGCGGCGCCCTGGGCAGCACGCTTATCGGCTGCCTGGTCGGCGGCGTCAGCTTTGGGCTCGTCAGCGGCCAGCTCGCCGGCCTCTCCTATGCGCTTATGATCATCGTCGTCAACAGCCTAGTCGGCCTGCTCGGCGGCGGCCTCGGCAGCGTTGAAATTCAGATCAGCTCGCAGCCAAACGAGGGCATCCGCCGCTCGCAGCGGAGCATGGTCATTGGCGGCATCCTGTATAGTCTGGTCGTTGGATTCGGCGTGGGCGTGCCGCTCGGCCTGTTCCGTGTGTTTAACGCCAGTCTCGTCTATGGCCCGGGCCTTGGCCTGGCCGTCGGCCTACCCGTGGGCATGCTTCTATACGGCGGCGCCGCTGTGATCAGGCACTACATCCTCCGCATCCTCCTCCATCGCCGCTGCGGCGCCCCGTGGGACTTCGCCGCCACCCTCGACGAGGCGGTGAGCCGCACGCTGATGACCCGCGTCGGCGGGGGATACCGCTTCTACCACCGGCTGCTCCAGGAGCACTTCGCCGAGCACGCGCAGTCGGAGCTATCCATCGCGCCGATCCTCGGGCCGCAGCCGGGCGATGTGACGACGGGGCGCAGGGCGCAGGGCTAGGGCAGGGGGTGGGATCAGAGGTCAGGAGTCAGGTTATCGCGCAGGATGCGCAGCTGCAGCAGAAGCGTGGGGATATCGTCCTCAATGATGCTCCAGAGGGTGTCGTTATTGATGCCGAGGTAGGCGTAGAAGCCCCACGGGCGCTGGCTGGCCTCAGACATGGACTGCCTCGCGCTCGATGGTTGGGCGAAGCTCCGGCCGGAGGGCCTTGTCCGTCACCAGGTCGATCGGGCGGTCGAAGAGATCCTCCAGGTAGAATAGCACGCCGAAGTAGCGCCGCGAGGTAGCCGGGCCGTCGAGGGCGACCAGGATATCGATGTCGCTGTCTCCAAAGGCGGTGCCGCGCACGGTGGAGCCGAAGAGCGCCAGGCGCGTCACGCCGTAGCGCTCGCTCAGAATCGGCTTCGACCGAGTGAGCAGTTCGAGAACCTGCGCGCTATTCATTGCCGGTGCCCTCGCGTCTTGTGCCGCTGCCCGTGACCGCCATTATTCTGCGCTCGCAGAGATGGTTGGCTGTATTATACCCTACCGTAGCTGCGCTCTCTCGCTTGCCAGGCTGAGCACCATCCCTGCCCAGGCGCGGTGATCAGAATTTAATGTTTTGCCAGGCCATTTCCCGCCCTCGCATGCTATAATCCACAGCACAAAGCCCACGCTCCGCTGTCAGACTTTAGAGTGGGCCACGTGCCGGATATTCTTCTGTGCGCGCTGCGCCTGCCTCATTGCAGCATTGCCGGTTGACCACCGCAAGGCTCGGCGGCGCCCCGCGCCTCGGGGAGCGCATGGACGCCGTTGCCACCTACCTGCGCGATCTGCGCGACATCCGCGCCTCTGGCTCGGCGGTCAAGGAGACATCCTACTATCCCGCGCTCGCGGCCCTGCTCAACAGCGTCGGCGGCGAGGTGCGCCCGAAAGTGCGCTGTGTCCTCACGCTGAAGAATCGCGGCGCTGGCATCCCCGACGGCGGGCTGTTCACCGCCGACCAGATCGGCAAGCAAGCCCCTTCCGGTGCTTTCCCCGCCCCGCTGCCCGCCCGTGGCGTGCTCGAGGTGAAGGGCACCAGGGACGATGTGGTGGCCATTGCCAAAAGCCCCCAGGTGCAGAAATACCTCAATGGCTACGGCCAGGTGCTGGTGACGAACTACCGCGACTTCCTGCTGGTTGGGCGCGACGCTCACGGCCGCCCGCTGCCCCAGGAGCGCTATACCCTGGAGGCCGGCGAGGCCCAGTTCTGGAAGCGCGCTGCCGACCCGACCGCTTTCGCCGAGGCCCACCGCGAGCGCTTTGGCGAGTACCTGCGCCGCGTGCTGCTGGCCGCCGCGCCGCTCACCAACCCTGCCGATGTGGCCTGGTTCCTGGCCTCCTACGCCCGCGACGCCCGCGCCCGCATCGAGCACGCCAACTTGCCTGCCCTGCTTCAGTTGCGCGCAGACCTCGAGCAGGCCCTCGGCATCAGCTTCGACGAGCGGCGCGGCGACCACTTCTTCCGCTCGACGCTTATCCAGACCCTCTTCTACGGCGTCTTCTCGGCCTGGGTGCTCTGGCACCACGAGCAGCCCGCGCGCACCGACCGCTTCGAGTGGCGTCAGGCCCAATATCACCTGCACGTGCCGGTGCTCCAGGCCCTCTTCGGCCAGATCTCGGCACCGCAGCGACTCAAGCCCCTCGGCCTCATCGAGGTGCTCGACTGGACGGGTGCGGCACTCAACCGGGTCGAGCGCGCGTCCTTCTTCGCCCGCTTCGATACCGGCCAGGCTGTGCAGTATTTCTATGAGCCCTTCCTGGAGGCGTTTGACCCTGAGCTACGCAAGGAGCTGGGGGTCTGGTATACGCCGCCCGAGGTGGTACGCTATATGGTGGCCCGTGTGGACGCGGCCCTGCGTCATGAGTTGGGCGTTACCGATGGTCTGGCCGACCCGAGCGTGTATATCCTCGATCCATGCACGGGAACGGGAGCATACGTAGCCGAGGTGCTGCGCCACATTGCCGCGACGCTCCAGGCGCGCGGCGAAGACGCCCTGCTGGGCCAGGATGTGAAGCGGGCCGCGCTGACCCGTGTCTTCGGTTTCGAGCTGCTGCCTGCGCCCTTCGTGGTGGCCCACTTGCAGATCGGGCTGCTACTCCAGCAACTCGGTGCGCCCCTCGACGAAGGCGAGCGCGTGGGCGTGTTTCTGACCAACGCCCTCACCGGCTGGGCGCCGCCGGATACGGCCAAGGCCGGTGTGCAGCTCAAGCTGGCTGGGCTGCCCGAACTGGCCGAGGAGCGCGACCAGGCCGAGAAGGTCAAGCGCGGCGCGCCGATCCTGGTCATCCTCGGCAATCCGCCCTACTCTGGCTTCGCTGGAATTGCGCAGATGGACGAGGAGCGCGATCTGACCAACGCCTACCGGACGACCAAGCGCGCCCCGGCACCGCAGGGCCAGGGCTTGAATGACCTCTACGTGCGCTTTTTCCGCATGGCTGAGCGCCAGATTATCGAGCACGGCGGGCGTGGGATCATCTGCTACATTTCGAACTACTCCTGGCTCGACGGGCTCTCTTTCACCGGGATGCGCGAGCGCTACCTGGAGGTGTTCGACCAGATCTGGATCGACTCGCTGAACGGCGACAAGTATCGCACGGGCAAGCAGACCCCCGAGGGCGAGGCCGATCCGAGCGTCTTCTCGACCGAGTTCAACCCCGAGGGCATCCAGGTCGGCACAGCGATCGCGCTGATGGTGCGCCGGCAGCAGCACAGGGGCACGGCCACAGCTGCATTCCGCAACTTCTGGGGCCGCACCAAGCGCGCCCAGCTTCAGGAGGCGCTGGACGACCCGCCAGCATATCCCTATCAGCCCCTCGACCCACCGCTGGGGCTGGGGTTGCCGCTTCAAATAGCTGAAATTCGGCGTGATTATCTCATTTGGCCAACGATTGCGGACCTCTTCCCTGCCTACTTTTCTGGCGTGCAAACAAAGCGCGATGATCTCGTCATCGATATAGATCGCGAGGCGCTGATTGCACGTATGCGGCAATATTTTGATCCCAGCATCAGTCATGCTGAGATGGCCAGAATCTCAGAACGGAGCATGGAAGAGACCGCGAGATTTGACCCCAAAGCGACGCGGGAATACCTCATCAAGCGTGGCTTTTTGCCGAATTATTTGTATCCTCATTTCTACCGTCCGTTCGATATGCGTTGGATCTACTGGGAGCCGGAAACTCGCCTGCTGGGTGAGAAATCGCCGGCCTACTTTGAGCAGGTATTTCCCGAAAATATCTGGCTAAGCGCAGTCCAACAGAATCGCAAAGACTACGATCCTCCACTGTTTACATCAGCCCTCACCTCGCTTCACATTGTAGAGCGTAGCGCCAACCTCTTCCCCCTCTACCTGCGCTCGGGATCACAGCCGCGCACCCTCTTCGACCTGGAGATCGACCCGTGCGACCTGGGCGACGGTCGGCGGCTGAACCTGAGCGACGCGGCGGTGGAATACCTCACCAGCATCGGCAGCGTGGCCGACGCCGAGGCCCTGTTCTACCACAGCATCGCCGTGCTGCACGCCCCAGCCTACCGCGTGGAAAACTCCGGCGCGCTGCGTCAGCACTGGCCGCGTGTGTCGCTGCCAACCAGCCGCGAGTTGCTGCTGGCCTCGGCCGAGTTGGGGCGGCAGGTGGCGGCTCTGCTCGACAGCGAACGTCCGGTGGCCGGCGTCACCAGCGGCACCATCCGCGACGAGCTGCGGCCGGTCGGCGCACTCAGCGCGGTGGGCAGCGGCCAGCTCAACCCCGCTGCCGGCGACCTCGATCTGACCGTGGGTTGGGGCTTCGCCGGGCGGGGCGGCATCACCATGCCCGGCAAGGGCAAGCTCGGCGAGCGGGCGATTAGCGCCAGCGAGAAGAACCCGGCCCTGGAGCTGGGCGCGGGCGCGAGCACCTACGACATCGCCCTGAACGAGCGGGCCTACTGGCGCAACGTCCCGCCGCACGTGTGGGCCTACACTATCGGCGGCTACCAAGTGATCAAGAAGTGGCTGAGCTACCGCGAGCGCCCGCTGCTCGGCCGTGGCCTGACTCCCGACGAGGCCCGCGCCGTCACCCAGATCGCCCGGCGCATCGCCGCGATCCTGCTGCTAGAGCCAGCGCTGGACGCGAGCTACCGGGCGGTGGCGGGGGAGACGTACGTCAGTAGAGCGATGTGAGCAGCTTACCTGTGCAGTGGAGAGAGAGCAACACTACTATGCCCATACCAGAAGACCCACAGGAGCGACAAGCTGAGGATATAGAGTCACTGTTACAACGCGCTCAGCGCGAGCGGTGGACTAAACTCGATCTCTCGAATCGTAGGCTTACTGAACTGCCCGATATTATTGAACAGCTTACCGAACTAAAGACCCTAAACCTCGATAACAATCGGTTGACGATCCTACCTGAGTGGCTAACCAAACTTGTCAACCTCACTAGGCTTAGCCTGAGCAGGAATCAGTTGGCGAACTTGCCTGAGGGTTTGTCACATCTCTCCAAGCTCACCATACTTCGCCTCCCATCTAATCAGCTGACAACCCTGCCTGAGGAGCTGTCCCAACTCACCAATCTTGTTGTGCTCGACGTGAGCAGCAATCAACTGACGACCCTACCTGAATGGATGGCTCAACTCACTGATCTGACATTGCTCGATCTTTGGTTTAATCAGCTGACGACTCTCCCTGGGTGGATTGCCCGGCTCACTAACCTCACTTCGCTCAGCTTGGGTAGGAATCAGCTGAGGACTCTGCCTGATAGGATGGCCCAGCTCACCAACCTTACTGAGCTCAGATTGGACCAGAATCAGTTGACGACCCTGCCTGATTGGATGACCCAGCTCACCAACCTCACTGAGCTCAGCCTGGGCAAGAATCAGCTAACGGCTCTACCCGAGTGGCTCGGCCAGTTCACCAACCTCACCACACTCAGACTGAACGATAGTCGGCTAACGACCGTACCCGAGTGGCTCCCTCGGCTTACCAATCTCACCTGGCTCGATTTGGGCAGGAATCAGCTAACGGCTCTACCCGAGTGGTTCTCTCAGTTCACCAACCTCACCTGGCTCGGACTAAGCGGCAATGAGCTGATGACCCTACCCGAGTGGTTCCCTCAGCTCACCAACCTCAGATCTCTCCACTTGGGTAGAAATCAACTGACGACCCTACCCGAGAGCATGACCCGGCTCACCAACCTCGATGCGCTGGATTTGGGCGGCAATCGACTGACAATCCTGCCTGAGTGGTTTGCCCAGCTCACAAACCTCAGATGGCTCCACCTCAGCAACTATCAGCTGACAACTCTACCTGAGTGGATGGATCAGCTCACCAACCTCACTCATCTCCACTTGGGCGGCAATCGACTAACAACCCTGCCCAAAGGGCTAACCCAGCTTGCTAATCTCACCTGGCTCAACTTGGGTGGCAATCAAATAACTACACTACCCGAAGAGCTCATCCATCTCACCAACCTCGACTTCCTCGATTTAAGTGGCAATCAGCTGACGAGTCTCCCCGAGTGGTTCACTCAGTTCATTCGCCTCACCTCACTCAACCTCAGCCGCAATCGGCTGACCGCTCTGCCTGATGGGCTGTCCCAACTCGCCAACCTCGATTTCCTCGATCTCAGTAGGAATCGCCTGACAGCACTACCTGATGAGCTGTCCCAGTTCACCAACCTCGATTTCCTCGATCTCAGTAGGAATCAGTTAACTACTCTACCCGAGGGGCTAACCCAGCTCGCCCACCTCACTTCACTCAACCTCGACGGCAATCATCTGATAAGCCTACCCGATAGTATAGTTCAGCTCACCCGTCTTACCTCATTTGACCTGAGTAACAATCATCTGACAACTCTACCAGATGGGCTGTCCCAACTCACCCGCCTTACCTCGCTTAGCCTAAGCCATAACAAACTAACCACTCTACCCGATGATCTGGCCGAGCTCACCCGTCTTACCGAGCTCAACCTCAACGGCAATCGGCTATCAACCTTGCCTGAGTGGATCTCTCAACTCACTAATCTCACCACGCTCACTCTCGATAGCAATCCCCTCCATATTGCACTTCAGAGCGCATACGATGCGGGCTTGGATGAGCTTCGCGCCTACCTTCAGAGCCTCGATGCGTCTGGCCAACGCGAATACCTCTACGAGGCAAAGTTGGTGCTTGTCGGTGAGGGCGGCGTCGGCAAGACCACCCTGTTGAAGGCGCTGACGGGCGGCGCTCCGAGGGCGGGCGAGCCGACAACGCATGGCGTGTCAATCGATATCCAAGCTCTACGGCTCCCACATCCAGACCAGCCGGAGGTGCTGATCAACTTCAACGCTTGGGATTTTGGCGGCCAGGAAGTCTACCGCGTTACCCACCAGTTCTTCTTCAGCCCAAGCTCGGTGTACCTTTTGATTTGGGAGCCACGACGCGGCGCACAACAGAGCCAGGTCGAGGACTGGCTCAAAATCCTCCAATTACGTGTGGGCGCTGCCGCGCGCGTGATCCTCGTCTCAACCCACTGCCGCACCGGAGAGCGCATCGCCCGCATCGATAAGCCGGAACTCCTACTCACCTATGGCGGCATGATCGTCGACTTCCTAGAAGTCGATAGCATGGTCGATGACCCAGCGACAGGTGAGAAGATCGGGATCGCTGCTCTCAAGGCACAGATTGCTCGTACAGCGAAGGATCTGGCGCAGATGGGCATGCCCTTTAACCGGAGCTGGCGCGAGGCCCGCGATGCACTCCTTGCGATGCCTGACCCGTGCATTACCTATCCTACCTACGCGACCGTGTGCGCAGGATATGGTCTGAGTGCGGTGGCTGCACGCACATTGGCTGTTCTGATGCATGACCTGGGCTATATCGTGTACTACGGCGATGATCCGCGGCTCAAGGATGATGTTGTACTCCAGCCCGAATGGCTCACCAAGGCAATCGGCTTTGTACTGGAAGACCGTGGCACTCAGGAGTTTGAAGGAATCCTGCCCGATGAACGCCTGCGCGCGGTCTGGTGGGATCACCCATTCCAGAACGAGGTGCGATTCTCTCCAGAGCTGTACCCATTCTTCCTGCGGCTGATGGAGAAGTTCGATGTCTCCTACCGGCTGGAAAATGGGACGGCAAGTCTCGTAGCTCAACACGTGCCTCAGGTACGACCAGATGGTCTTCCCTGGCTTCCAGAAGAAGATCCGGCCCCCCGCAAGCGCCGCCTAGTGACCGTCTGCCAAATCGAGGAAGTGCCGCCCGGCCTCATTCCATGGATGATCGTCCGTACCCACCGCTACAGTTCAGCCCAGAGCGGGCAAGACGGCGTACCCCACCTGCTGCATTGGCAAAAGGGAATGTTTCTGCGCGATAAAGGCAGCGAGGCATTGCTGGAGTTACGTGATCGTGAGCTCCACATTAATGTGGAGGCTGTCTGGCCGACCTACTTTCTCGATGTGCTTGGACGCACCCTAGAGGCCCTGATCACTCAGACTTGGCCGGGTTTGGAGGGGCGATATACCTTTACTGTACCCTGTCGCCAAAAGAACAATGGTCAACTATGTTCAGGTCGCTTTGATATTGCTGCGTTGCACCAATTCCTGAAGGAGGGAGATGATACTATCCGCTGTCAGGTTTGCCGCACGCGCCAGGAGATAGCTGAACTCCTCTTCGGGTTCGATGACGACGATGTGCAGACCCAACTCGATCGGATCGAGGCTACACTCAACACAGGTATCACCGATGTACAGGCGACGATTGGCGCAGGTTTCGCCGATGTACAGCAGGGACTTACCGAGCTAGAGAGTCGCCTCGCCTATGCAGTGATGACCATCCTTAATGGCCTCGCAAGCGAGGCAAAAGATGGCCCACGTCTGTTCACACTGACACCGGCTGACGGCAACTGGCATCGGCCCTTCACCGCGCATTACAACTTGCGACTCTGGTGCGAGATGGACGGCTGTCAGCATCCTGTAATCGAACCTGGCTTCGGTGACTACAATATCCAGGCCACCCGCGAGTGGGTTGGACGGGTCGCGCCTGCCGTCAACCTTATCGCTGGACTGCTCAAGACTCTGCTCCCGATGGTTGCCCCCGCCGCAAATAGCCTATTTGGCCCGACGACCATAGACCAATCAGGACTCAAAGACCAACTTGATTTGGCGAAAGAAGGCACCGATAAGCTGATTCCTGAGATCAAGCCTACCCCTCAAACTGGGTTGGGACGAAGTGGATTAAGCGACGCCGAGCGAACAGGGTTGCTTGCACTGCATGCGATGCTGCGTGAGGTAGATCCTCACCAACAACGCATCGGGCTTCAGCGAGTCACACTCCCTACCGGGGACTACCGCTGGCTTTGCCCCACCCACTACGGTCAATACGAATCAAAAATCCCAGATACCATCGAGTAATTCTGGTACAAAAGCAACTCCTATGCACGACACCCAATCCCGCACCGAGTCGTTCCTGGACATGATCAAGGGCATCGACAGCCGCACGATCATGCTCCCCGAGTTCCAGCGCGACTTCCGCTGGGAGCCGGATCGCACCTACGACCTCTTCGACTCGCTGGTGAAGGAGATCTTTATCGGCACGATCATCTACGGCAAGCCCTCCTTCGGCATGACCTGGCGCGCGATCGACACCCGCCCGCGTAAGCGCAAGGGCAGCCAGGCGAAGCTCGTCACCCACGCCATCGGCGCCGAGTGCAGCTCAGCAGGCGCGCTCACCCCGGCCACGCTGAAGGCCCTGCGGGCGGGCTACGCCGAGCAGGCCACGCCCGTCCAGCAGCGCGCCGGCGAGGCCCTGGCCCTGGAGCGCCGCCTGGCCGCGCTGGTCAACGCGGCCTACGGGCTCACGCCGGAGGACGTAGATCTGCTCTGGCGCACCGCGCCGCCCAGGATGCCAGTGGGGAGAGAAAGGTATTAACACTCCAGCTTGCTTCAGGATCTATAAACGCTATTTCTGTTGATAAGCTACAAACATGAGCGGTAACGATGTCGAGTACGAGGGCCAGCGCATGGCGATCAACGCCTGGGGATAACTGATCACTGGCTGGACCTCAATCAGGATCTACACCAGCGTCTACCTGGAGCGCACCGGCAAGCCGTTGGGTGCGCTGCGCAAGCAGGATTCGCCGGCGAATCCTCAGCAGTAGCGGGGAAACAGATGTCCAAGGCCGACACCGCCGATCTGGAGCTGAGCATCGCGCCCCTGGGGAATGGGCTCGGCCTGACCCTGCGCCTGATGGAACCGGACATCCGTCACGGTCCATTCCCTGTCACACTTGACCCAGCGGCGCTGCTGGAGCGTACTAGTGATATGGATGCCTACGGCGCGGCTCTGCGCGATATGCTCTTCGCCGAGCCGCAGGCCCGCGCGGCGTTCCTGGCCTGTCGTGCTGCTGGTCTCGGTGCGGGCAAGAAGCTGCGGGCGCGCCTGCTGCTGCCGCGTGAGCTTCAAGCCCTGCGCTGGGAGGCCCTGCGCGACCCGCACAGCGGGCGGGGGCTGGCCCGCGACGGCGACCTGCTGCTCTCGCGCTACCTCAGCGGCGACGACTATACCCCGCTCCAGCTGCGCCCGCGTGGCCAGCTGCGTACCCTGGTGGCTGTGGCTGCACCTGCCGATGCACAGGACTACGGGCTGGCACCGATCAACGCCGAAGATGAGGTCGCCAGAGTCACAGCAGCGCTGGGCGAGCTGCGATCGGCGGTTGTCACTGCCAGCTGGGCTAAGCTGAGCGACGCGCTGCGCGAGGGCTGCGACATCCTCTATCTCGTGGCTCATGGCGTCCTGAAGGGTGATCAGCCCTGGCTCTACCTGGTCGACGAGCTGGGCAACGCCGACCGGCGGCGCAGCGGCGCCCTGGCCGACCTGCTTCGCAGCCTGGACGCTGAGCGCCGGCCACGCCTGGTGGTGCTAGCCAGCTGTGAGAGCGCCGGGGACGGGGACTCTAATGCCTTAGCCGCTCTCGGCCCGCTCCTTGCCCAAGCTGGTGTGCCGGCGGTGCTGGCGATGCAGGGCAAGCTGAGCATCGCTACGAACGAAGGCATGGCCCCGGTGCTCTTCCGCGAGCTGCTGCTAGATGGCGCGATCGACCGGGCGGTTAACGCTGCACGTCTTGCCGTGGAGGACAAGTTGGACTGGTGGATGCCCGTACTCTATATGAGGGTGCAAGATGGGCTGATTTGGAATGACGGTCGCTTAGCCGCCGCCGAACGCGCCACGCAGAAGACCCGCTGGCAAGGTCTAGGAGAGTACTTCGCCCGTACTGTACTTGCTGCTCTGACGCTAATTATAATTATTGGGGTAGCATTGTGGAATGCAGGCCTTCGCTTCACAACCGTTTCTGATGTCGGCCCCATGAATGGAGTATTTAATGTTGTTATCACGCCGTTTGGGGTTACTAATGACGTAAATTCTGACCCGATTTCTCCAAGCGTCGATGGAAGTGAGATATCGAAAGACTTGCTCACGCGACTGGATAAAGTGGATCGTGATGCGTTCAAACTTACTGTAAATGATATCGATTTTCGGTACGTTAACACGGTTGTCGTTGGCGAAACCTTTACGCTGCGGCAACAAAGAGCTGCTGCCATCGCCGACCAAGTGAAAGCTGACATCGTAATCTACGGATATGTCGAACAGGGGCGCTCTTTTGTAACAGAATATTATGTGAGCCCAAGGCTACAAGGCGGCGAAGAAGCTTACGCAACAGGCAAACAGCTAGGTTTGAGTGACAATAGCGGTGCGACGCCGTTTGGCAGTCCTATCGAAGTGCTTTTCCCTTTTTCCAGCGATAGTGATCGCAAAATATTTACTAGGTCGCAACTTGCCCCGCGCTTCGAATCCCTGAGTGCTTTTCTCTTTGGCCTCGCGGCTTTTAAAGGCCGACAGTATGATCTTGCAACAAAACTTATTGTTAAAGCCCTTGAAACTCCTGACGCCTGGAGATCTAACCGACGAGATATGTATGGGCAAGAGGTTCTGTATCTGTGGATGGGGAGTGTAGTCAGCGCTCAAGTTATCACAGAAGGAGCCTTTATGGGCTCTTGTCCCATACCGATAGGCGACACCGAACCGGAGATAACCGCTTATGCCGTGAACTGGCGTTGTCCAGCAACAGCTTATCACATGGCCCTTGACCTAAATGGTGCCTTCGCACGTGCGAAGGTGGGCCTCGCAAACCTCTGGTTTTATCAGGCCCTTGAGGAGCCGAGTCTGGAGGGAAATGGAGCACAATGCGATGCGTATCGGCAGGCGGTGCTGTTGTACACTGAGGCTTTGGAGGGGCTATCTAAACCACAGGAAGTGATAGCCAATATTAAATTGCACTACAATCTTGGCCTTGCGCACCTGAATGCGTTTCGCGCGGGTTGTAATTCTCCTATAGCAGAAGCTAGCAGACAATTTGAACTAGTCTTGGCGGCAGGCAAAGAAACACCTGATCTTGCCTTCAATCGGAAGATCAGAGTGTTTTCTCTATTTCAGTTAGGAACCATAGAGTTATTAAATGGAGATGTAAACCGAGTCGATAGCACTGTTGAAACTGGCTACTACCAGCAAGCACTAGCCTATTTTAACGAGGCAAAGAAAGACACGGGTCCGTATCAGGCGCAAGACGATAGGTGGCAGGATGTGCGCTGGAAGATCATGAGCCATATTGGTCAAGTTGAGATTAGCTTGGCTACAGTCTCACCCGAGCGTGATGAACACCGGGCCAATGCTATTGCTGCCTATCGAGAAGTGGTGCAGGCGTATGAACAGCACCTGTTTCTTGATTATTTAACAGCTAGCGAAGCATACTACAGCCTCGGCGTCATCTATAACATCCAAGGCCGCTTCGAAGATGCGAAGGATGTGCTAGCCACGAGCCTCAACACTCTTGAAGCAATCCCGCAACCAGGAATTAACTCAAATAC
>Ga0105044_10004722_pt1 | contig 18706 bp, 17 predicted proteins | sample MAT01_FD_78092 | JGI IMG/M metagenome (GOLD analysis project Ga0105044, IMG submission 78092) | Freshwater microbial communities from Lake Fryxell liftoff mats and glacier meltwater in Antarctica - MAT-01 | ecosystem: Environmental > Aquatic > Freshwater > Ice > Liftoff microbial mat | place...
CCCGTCAGGACCTGTGACGCGCGAAACACCGGCCCCTCTGGCGCGGTGAGGAAGGGCAGAATCCGGCCATCCTCGTCAGTCACCCGGCCACCGGAGCGTGATGAGCTTTCCCAGCAACCGCGGGCGGTCTGACCGGAGTTTGCACAAACTCCGGAACGAAGCCTGCAAAGGCTTCGGCTCGATTTCTGCAAAGAAATCGGTCGGGGCGGCGGTCATACCCGCGACTCCACCCTGGCTCAGCCTGCTCCGGGCCCGGCAGGGGCGCGAAATGTCACGCTCCGCGATAGAGGGTTGCGGGAACCGGAGCCGGCAAGACCAGGGTTTGGTTTGCGGCCGGGTTGTCCTGAATCAATCAGCCGACGCGGACGGTGGCAGATGACCTGTCGGCTCATGGCTTTGGCGGCAGCTTTGCCAGCCGCGCCTTCAGGTCATGCGCCAGGCGGTTCAGCACATCATTGCGGCCAAAGGCGGTGGATGCGTCAGCCCGCTCCTCCAGCCACAGCGCGGTTTCGCGCGCCAGCTTCAGGTTCATCTCGCGGCGCTGGCGATCGGCCCACAGATCATACAGCAGGTTGGATCGCGCCAGCGCCGACAGCGGCAGATCGCCTTCGGGCGCAGGGCGCGGAGTGTTCAGCACCGCCAGCGCGGCGCAGGTGGCATCACGCAGTTCGGCGGCCCTGCGCAGCTTGACCAGCCGCGCCTCCAGTGCCAGTTCGGTCAGTTTGCCCAGTGCCCTCAGCCGCCCGATCTGGCCTGTGGTCGGCTTGGTCATGGCACTTCCCCATTCCGCCAGATGCCCTGTTCTCTGGCGCGAACCCGCATACGTTCGGCAAACCGTACGGCAGCAGCAACCGCACGATACTGGTCTGGCCGGATTTCCTGACCGATGGCAATGCTGGCGTGCAGCGCCCGCGCGGTTGGCGGATCGCGGTGTATCGGCACCCCGGCGGCCGATGCCACCGCACGGATCCGCGCGGCGATTTCATCGGTACCCTTGGCCACACAGATCGGTGCCCCCCTGTCGGCCCGCTTCCATTTCAGCGCCACCGCATAGTGGGTCGGGTTGACGATCAGCACATCGGCCTTGGGCACATCCAGCATCATGCGGTTCATCGCAATTTCCTGCCCGCGCTGGCGGCGCTGCGCTTTCATATGCGGATCGCCATCGGATTGGCGGGCCTCGTCGATCATATCCTGGCGCGACATGCGGTTGCGGCGGATCAGGCTTGCCCTTTGCCACAGATAATCCAGCGCACCAAAGCTTCCCGCCAGCAGCAGAATCAAGAACAGAAACGACACAGTCGTCTGCATCAGTGCCGTGGATGCCATGGCGGGCGACAGCTGCCCTGCACCCATGATTTCGGGCAGGCGCCGCAGCAGAAAAAAGCCGAGGATTGCCGATATGATCACCAGCTTGACAAAGCTCTTGGCAAATTCGAACAGCCCGTCGCGCCCGAATTTCTGTTTTGCACTTGCCAACGGCGACAGGCGTGACAGCTTCGGCATCAGATTTTCCGGGGTAAAGACCAGCGACCGCTGCGCCAGCAGCGACAGCAGCACCATCGCGGCCGGCAGCAGGAACCAGGGTGCGGCAAGCAGCGCGACCTGCCAGAGCAACCCGCCCAGCGGCCCGCCAAAAAGCCCGGTCCTATCCGACACCATCAGGGGCCCCAGCCGGTCAGCCTGATCCAGGAGCACCATCCCCAGATCGCCGAATTGCCGCAGATTGGCCGGGCCGAAGGCCAGGGCCGCCAGCAGCAGCCCGGCGAAGGCCGCCGCCGTGTTCAGATCGGCGGACCGCGCAAAATCGCCCTTTGCCCGTGCATCGTCGAGCCGTTTCTGCGTTGGTTCATGTTCCTTTTGGGCGGAATCGTCCCCCTCGCTCACGGCATCACCGCGAAGGGATTGGCCAGAAAGCCGTCAAATGCCCGAACCCACAGCGCCATCGCCAGTGGCAACCCGAGCAGCAAAAGCACCAGCCCGCCCAGCGCCAGCGCCGGTGCGCCGACGAAAGAAACCATCAGCTGCGGCATCGCCCGGTTGATGACGCCCAGCGCCACGTTGTAGATCAGCGATGCGATGACAAAGGGTGCCGCCAGCGAAAAGGCCAGCGCCACCGCCCGGGTGATCTGGCCCACCCCCCAGCCCGACAGATCGCCGGCCCCGGGAAAGACCCCGGCCGGCAGGATGTCATAGGACAGCACCATAAGTTCTGCCAGTTTCACATGCAGCCCCGCCATGGCCGCCAGTGCCAGCCCCGTCACCACCAGCAGTTGCGAAATCGCCGGTTGCGGCTCGACCCCCGCGCCACCGAAAAACTGCGCCAACGAGGTGGATTGCGCCGCGATGGTACCGGCCATCTGCAGCGCCAGAATGAACAGCCGCAACACCATGCCGATCGCCAGTCCCGCCAGCGTTTCGGTGGCAAGCGGCACCCCGGTCAACAATCCTTCGTCTGCCATCGGGGCCAGACGGCCGGAAACGGCGGGCATCACGATGACGGTGAAGGCCAGCGCCAGGGCCAGCCGCACCCGTACCGGCACCGATTGTTCGCCAAACACCGGCAGCAGCGCCATCGCGGCCCCGACCCGCAGAAACACCAGAAACCCGGTCAGCAGCGCCTGCCTGCTCAGGGTCAGCAGCTCCATCGCCAGATCGGCACTTTCAACGGTCACGCCGGCACCATCCCCACCAGCGAGGGGCGGGCATCCAGCCCGATTTCCTCGAATGACAGCACTGGCGCGCTCAGCCCCTTGGCGCTCAGCACCGTGCGCAGAAAGCGGCGGCGGCGGGTAGAGGTGACCAGCGCCGGGTAAATCCCGTTTTCACCGGTCCGGGCCAGCTTTTCAGCCACCGCATTGGCCAGCCGGTTGAAGATATCGGGTGGCAGTGCCACATCCTGCACCCCGCGCTCGCCCTCGATCTGGTGGTTGGAAAAGGTCTGCTCCCACTCGGGTGCCAGTTGCAGCAGCGGGATGGTGCCATCCTCGCGGCGCATTTCGGCGACCAGCTGAAAGCCCAGCCGCTGGCGCACATGTTCGCAGATCGCCTCGGGCGAGGGCAGGGCATTACGCACCTCGGCAATCGCCTCAAGGATAAGGGGCAGGTTGCGGATTGACACCCTTTCCTCCAGCAGGAGCCGCAAGACAGACAACAACAGGTCAATCGGTACCTTGTCGGGGATCAGTTCCTCGATCATCCGCCGCATCGCATCGGCTCGGGTGCGGTCGCTCAGGTTCACCACCTCATCCAGCAGGCGCCGCAGCGCCTTGAGCGTCAGCAAGCGGCCAAAGTTGCGCTTGATGACCTCCAGCAGATGGGTGGCCAGCACTTCGGTCGGCGAGACGACAGTGGTGCCCGCCAGCGCAGCCTCATCCTGCTGATCGGCGGGAACCCAGCGCGCCGGGGCACCGTAGACCGGCTCGCGTACATCCATGCCGCCCGGCAGGTCTTCGCCGCCGTCGTTGAGCAGCGCCAGCACCCGTTCGGGAAACAGCCGGTCCCGCGCCTGTTCCACCCCCTGTATGCGGATCCGGTAACCGCCGGGGGGCAGCATCGCATCGTCGGTCAGCCGCATTTCCGGCAGGATCAGGCCAAAGACCGAGGCGACGTGCAGCCGCATGTTGGCAATGCGGGCATCAAGCCCGGTGGCGGGATCCAGCACCATCGCCACCAGATTGGGGGCAAACTCGACATGAATATCGTCGATATCCAACACATCGCCCAGTGACTTTTTATGCGGCACGCCGTCACCGGCCGGCATCACCATCGCGGCCGCCCGGTCGCGCTGCTGCCCCGCCAGAGTGCCGCGCCAGGCAGCATAGGCCAGCACCGCCGCCCCGGCGATGAAGGGCAGAAACGGCATTCCCGGCACGATCGCAAACATCGCCATCAGCGCCGCCACGGTGCCCAGCGCCGCCGGATGCCGCCCCAGTTGGCTGACCAGTGTCAGGTCGGTGGCACCGCTGGCCCCGCCGCGTGCCAAGAGCAGCGCCGATGCGATGGAGATGATGACGGCCGGGATCTGGCTGACCAGCGCATCGCCGACCGACAGGATCGAATAGGTTTCAAACGCGGTGGCCAGCGGCAGGCCATGCACCGCCACCCCGATCACCAGCCCGACCACCAGATTGAGAATGGTGATCAGCAACCCTGCCACCGCATCGCCCTTGACGAATTTCGATGCACCGTCAAGCGAGCCGAAAAAGGTGGTTTCCGCCTGTTCCTTTTCGCGGCGCAGCTTGGCCTCTTCGTGGGTGATCGACCCGGCCGCCACATCGCTGTCGATCGCCAGCTGTTTTCCCGGCATCGCGTCCAGTGCAAACCGCGCGCCCACCTCGGCCATGCGGCCGGCACCTTTGGTGATGACGATGAAATTCACGATCAGGATGACGCAGAACACCACGAACCCGACCAGAAGGTTGCCGCCCATCACGAACATGGCGAAGCCTTCGATCACATGCCCCGCCGCGTCGGTGCCGGTATGCCCCTCGCCGATGATGAGCTTGGTAGAGGAGATGTTGAGTGAAAGACGCAGCATCAGCGATGCCAAGAGGATGGTGGGAAAGGCGCTGAAATCCAGCGGGCGCTCGATGAACAGCGTGGTGGTGAACATCAGGATCGCCAGCGCGAAAGACAGCGCCAGCCCGATGTCCAGCACCCAGGCCGGCATCGGCAGGATCATCATGACGATGATGGCCATCAGAGCCAGCGTCAGCAGGATGGTGGGCCGAAAGATCATTTGCAGCGTCAAAGCCTGCGGCATTCAGTAAATCGCCCCCAGATTGATGGTTTCTGCCGTCGCCTCGATATCCGGCCCGGCCTGGCCCGCCTCGACCTCGGTTGCCGGGGCTTCGGGTTGCGTTTCGTTTGCCGCCAACGGCCCAAACAGGCTTTGTGCCGGAGCGGTGGCGGCCAACAGGCTCTTCCCGGCGGCGGCATCGGGGGGCATCAGGGAACCCATCAGCCCCTCGGCCCCGCCCTGCAGCAGCGGAAAGGTATTGATGCGGATCACTTCGCGGCGCACCGCCGGGTCAACCCCATTCATGGCAGCAGAAAGCTCCGGCTCGGAAACATCTGGCAAGGGCAGGCCATCTTCGGCAGCAAAGCGGGCACGCAGCGTTTCGAACCGTGCCTGATAGGGGTTGGCGTGCTTGGGATTCAAGGAATGATAGGCCCCCGCCGCCGCGTCCCACGATCCTTTTTGCTGGTAAAGGCTGGTCAGAAATTCAGCGGCATACAGGGCATTGGCCAGCGGGTCGAACATCTGTTCGATCGAGGTAAAGGCCTGATGGTGCCATTTGTAATTGATCTGAAAACAGCCGACATCAAAGCTGCGGGCACCCCGGGCAAACTCGGCCTTGGCGAACTCCAGCGCCTGCGCGTAGCTGTCGAACCAGAAACCTTTGCCTTCCATGTTCACGGTCCAGGGCCATGGCCGAAAGGCCCCGTTGCTCTTGCGCCCGGTTTCCGTCAGCGAAATCGCCTTGAGCACCGAAACCGGCACGCCGCTGACCCGTGCCGCCTGCACCGCAGCATGTTCGCAAATCGCCGCAAAATCCTGTTGTGGCACCGCGACATCCCCTGCCGCTTCGGACCTCAGCGTCTGCAGCATCACTGCACAGAGTATCAACGCAAAACGGGGCAGCTGCACCCGCGCTGGGCAGCGGGCCACCTGTCCGGCCTCCATCGCGCCAGGGCGCTGCATCCAATTCGAATTCTCGCGCATTCTGCCGCATTTCTCGCTGGGAGACCCACTCTGCCTAGTCCACCAACCTTTAGAATTGGTAATCAGTACCGGGATGAGAGAGGGGGGCAGGGCAAGCGGATGCCGGTATTTCACGATGATCCGGTGACCGATCAGGTTCGGGACCCCATTGATGGGTCGAAAGAACAACACCTTGTCATGGCAGATGATTTCCGGCGCAATATTGATGCGGTCGTGGCTGGGCCGCGCGCAACCAACCTGCCCAATTCGCGGCTCCCCACCTTTCACCAGCCCATGGAGGGGATCGTAAAACTTTGGGCAAAGCACTTGCTGGGCGGCCTGACGGGCAAGGTTGCGTGTCAAGGGTCGCTGTGCAGAAGCTGCAAGCGAACCAGCGGCCAAGGTCAGGGTGTTGCCACCGGCGTTGTGGCGGGAAAGGCCGCCAGCAGCTTTGCCAGGCTTGCGCGGGTCGCTTCGCTTTCAGCCAGAAGTGCGCGGTTACGGGCCAGCGGGCCTTGTGGGACCGCCGGGTCAGTGGCTGCACCGGCGTCGGCCGTGCCACTCTGGTGTTCGGCACCCGGAGCGACGGGTCCCTGTTCGCTGGCCGCAACCGGAGGCAACAGCGCTGCGACTGCTTCCCGCTGTTGCGGGGTGCCCAAGGCGCTGACCGTGGCCAGATCCCCGGCGCGCCATCCTGCTGAAACCGCCCGTGTTGTATTGCCTGCATCCTCGAAGGCCCCGGCTGCCCGGGCGTGATAGCCAAAATCCGACAGAGCATCGGCCCTGATCGTCGCGGCTTCGGGCGCTGTCATCCCTTCGATGTTGCGCAATGCCGCCCCCGGGTCGTTCATGGCAAGTGCGATCTGCGCCAGCAACAGCCGATCGGCCGCCTTGGGTGCCGGGGCGGCGGCAAGCACCGACCGGGCCTGATCCGGAAATCCCAGCGCGACCAGCCGCGCTGTCAGCGCTTGGCGCAGGCCACGCGACAGATCGGCTTCGACCAGCCGGTCGGTGGCACCGAACAGGTGGCGCAAAAAGGTGGCATCATCCGCCTTGGTTTCCAGCAGCGCGAACAGGTCTTCATCCAGCTCGGTCGGTGCAGCGCCCGGGCCAACGCCGGTCTGCACCGCCAGCGTGGCAAAGGCACCATCGAAATCACCGGACGCGGCGGTTGCCAGCACTTCGATCCGGGCAAGCTGGCTGCCAAGCGGGGTACCGCGATGCTCGAAAGCCAAAGCTGCGGCGGTGTCAACGGTGGCATCAGCCACGGTTGTGCCCTGATCGATCTGTGTCTCGATCAGCAGGATCAGAGCTTCGGGCGAGGCGCTGCCATCTTCGGCGACCACGCCGGCAAGTTCGGTTGCAGCCGCAGATTTATTGTCTTGCGTCAGCTGCAGCTTGGCATTCATCAATCGGGCTTCGGCGCCGATATCGCCGGAAGCCCGGGTCACGGCGTCCTGGATTGTGCGGGCTGTCGCTTCATCGCCGATCGCCAGAAACCTGTTGCCAAGCTTCGGGCCAAGCAGCCGGCGCAAATGCACCGGCAGCCCCGAGAAATTGCGGATTACCGCTTTGGTGTTGACCGGCTCGCCCAGAATCAGCTGAGGCACTGCCAGCACCGCCCAAAGCGCCGCGGCTCCGTCGCAGGCGGCCATGGCCGTCAGTCGGCCAGGCTCGGGGGTGCCATCATCCAGTATCGCCGCCATCGTCTCCAGCAGGTCGCTTCCGGGAACCCGAACATCAAACGCCCTCAGGGTCTCGCGCGCTTCTGCACCAAACCCAAGGTAAAGATACAGCCGCGCCAAGGCGGCGACCGCCCCCGGGGTCGCCGCGTCGAATTCGCCGATCAGGCTCTGCCGCCGGTCGGCGATCTGTTGCGCGGGCGGGGATTTGTCGCCCCATTCGGACAAAGCAAAACTGTCATCCGACAGACAGGCGACACCATCCGGCGTTACATTTTCGGTGGGTGGTTCCAGCAAGGCGTCGCGGTCGATGCTGGTTTCCGCCTTTATCGTCACATGGTCGTTGGCTTCGGCCACGGGTTCAGACCCGGGCAGATGTGCCACGGGCTCGGGGGCCGGTGCGGGATCGGTTGGCAGCAGCGGCCGCTCTGGCTGCACCACCTCGACCAGACCCTGACCGGCAGCGCGGCTCAGTTCCTGCAACAGAACATCGCGCGCCTCGCCGATTCGCGAACTGGATGGCCGCAGCCGGAATGTCGGGTCCTGCAACGGGGTGTCGGTAGCGGAGACCGTGGGAAGTTCGACCCGGTCTGCTGCGGGACGGGCCTGCGCATTGGGCAGAAGTGTGGCGCTTTCCGGGGAACCCGGCTGATCCGCCGGTGCCGCTTCGGCAACCTCTGGTTGCGGTGATTCGAGTCCGGAAATTGCCTGATCTTCCAGTGGATTGCGCGCGGCTTTCCAGAACAGCGACAAAAGCCGCGACTCAGCCTCCGGCGTGGCTATGCGGGCGGGCAGCAGGGCAGCGGCTGCCCTTGTCGGGCCTTGCGGGCCGGAAAACAGGTTCGCCGGCAGATCCAGCATTGCTTCAAACCGGCTGGCGGGTGAGGGCGGGCCGTCATGGACATCAATCACCAGAATCCCGGGACGATCCTCAAACGCTTCGACATGGCAGGCGCAGTCGGTTGCAATCTGAAGGGCGGCACCCCCGAAGCCTGCGCTCATCGACGTGATCCGGGTGCGGGGAATCAGATCAAACGAGCGCGCCAGGTCAAGGACGACATCCGGACGGCCCAGGCGCAGGCCGTAACCTCCGGCTGTGCGGCCGATCGTCCAGGCGGTGGGGCGGGCGAACTGCAACACCACCCGGGAAAAATCGGCATGCTCGCCGGTTTGAACCGCGACGGTTTCCGCCATGGCACTTGTGCACCATGTGACGAACACCGCTGTCAGAACTGCCCGAAACGCCTTTTTCATGCCGCGTCCTGCTTGACCTCGCGCAGCGATTCCTCCAGCGCGGAATAGCTGGGGCGCACATGATGCGGTGTATTTTGCCGACCCACTTCGATGCAGATATTCATCGCATGGTTGTAGAGATTGGCCACCAGAACCTCGCGGATCAGTTTGTAAAAGTGCGAATCCTCTTCCACCGCAGCTTTGATCTTGGTGGCAAAGGGGGTCACGATGCCATAGGCCATGAACACGCCCAGAAAAGTTCCGACAAGCGCGCCGCCGATCAGTTTCCCCAGAATTTCCGGGGGTTGGTCAATCGACGCCATGGTCTTGATCACACCAAGAACGGCAGCAACGATGCCGAGCGCGGGCAGGCCATCGGCGATAGCGGCAAAGTTGTGGGCGCCATGCATCGCATGATGCAAATTCATCTCCATCCGCTTTTCCAGCACCTCTTCAACCTGATGCGGATCATCGTAATTCATCGAGGCAGAGCGCAGCGTGTCGCAGATCAGCTCCACCGCCTCGTGGTCTTTCACGATCTTTGGGTACTTGCCGAAAATTGCGGACTCGTGCGGCGCTTCGATATGTTCCTCCAGCCCGACCGGGTTGGATCGCGCCAGCCGGATCAGTTCGAACAGCAGGCACAAAAGGTCGGTGTAATCCTGCTGTTTCCATGACGGCCCCTTGAAAACCTTGCCAAAGTCCTTGGCGGTTTTCTTGATCCCGGCGATGTCGTTGGAAATCACAAAGGCGGCGAGGGCGGCACCGAGAATGATGATAAGTTCATGGGGAGCCGATTCCATGATGATTCCCAGCTTGCCGCCGGCAATGACATATCCGCCAAATACGGCTACAAAGATCAGGATGATCCCGACAATACCGGTCATTCTGCACCTACCTTGCCTGCGCCTCGCCCCAAGCCTTGCAGAGCGGGGTTAAGAAAGCTTTCGTTTGCCCGGCTATTCCGGTTGCCACTCAATTTTTCGGAACCGTGGCATTGCGCCCGGCCAGCACCGCGCTGATGCCATAGGCGATTTTCGGGTCGAGCCCGGCCATCACGGCCGCAGCCGTGTCAGGCCGCATCCGCGCCAGAAACCCGGCGGCGAAATCAGGCTCCATCTCGGCGAACAGCAGCGCCGCCTCCTTGGGCTTCATGTTCTCGTAAACCGTGGTAAGCCGCGCCAGATCAGCTTCGGATGCGCTGTCAGCCAGTGCCAGCGTGCTTGAAAGCTGCATCTCGGCAGCCTTCAACTCCTCCAGCCGGGCGGCGATCTTGTCTTCGGCGATCCCCAGCACCTGCCTGCGTTCTTCCAGTGCGGTTTCGTTGCCCGCCAACACGGTTTCGCGTTCGCGCAGCGCGGCGAGCAGCGCGGCGGTACCGCCGTCAGGGGTGCAGCTTGCTTCGGTTGCGGCGGTTGCTTCGGCGGGCAGTTCGGGCGCGGTTTCCAACGCCATCACATGGTCGATCCCGTCGGTGATCCGAATCAACCCCGCTGCAATCATCAGCCCGGAAATGATCCCCAGTGCGCCCCGCCCACTGCGCCTGCGCTGCGCCTTCGGGGCGGCTTTGGCACCGGGGGCGGGGGTTTTTCCGGCAGGGTTGGCAACCTTGGCTCCCGGTATGACGGCTGCCTTTGGCGCGCTCATTCTGCCGCCTCCATCTCGTCGCGCGGTGGCCGTGAGCGGACAAACCGGAGCTTGCGCGCTGCCTCGGCGTGGTCAACCGGCGGGTTGGGCGCTTTCGGCTCGGGAATGTCATGCATCGAGGCCAGCAGCAGCTCCAGCTTTTGCGCAACGATTTCGCCGCGCCCGGTCATTGATTCCAGCGTGGCCACCGAGGCCTTCGCTGCGGCCTGCGCCTTCTCCAGCGCCCTGGTCATGTCATCGACCTGGGCCGACAGCACGGCGATGGCATTGCCCATGCCGCTTTCCAGTCGGGTGAAATTCTGCAACCGGCGCGACAACACCAGACAATAGGCGGCAGCCGCCAAAGCCCCGATTCCCAGAAGAAAATCCGAAATGAACTGCACCCTGCTCTCCTAGTTCAACACGAATTCAGTGACCAAGAGGTCCCGAACGCGCCCTTCTCCCGATACGATCTGAACCCGTCGCAGCATCTGCGCACGCAGGCGGATCAGCGCTGTCGGGTCCTCCAGTTCGGCAACTTCCACGGCCCGCAGATAACCATTCAGCACATCGAGGATCCGCGGCATCAGCATCGTCACCTCTTCCTGATAGACTTTCGACACTTCCAGCTGCGACGCGAAGCGCAGATGCCGTGCCCGGCCGGTTGATCCGAGTGACACGACAAGCGGATCAATCGGAACAAAGGCGATGTCGGGCAGCGGCTTGGCACCCTCTGCGGCATGTTCAGCCGGCGCTTCGGCGCTGCCCCCGAAGATCATCCCGGAAAAGGTCGCATAGAAGCCACCGCCACCGAGAACCAGCATCAGGACGACGCCGATCAGAAGCGGCAACTTCGATTTCTTTTTCGACACCTTTTCTTCTGATGCTGCAGCTTCTGCCATTGCCGTGCCCTTCTCGGGCCCCCGTCCGGGGCCCCCGTTCAAACCTCAGCTCAGACCCCTGCCAGTTGTCCGTCTGCCCCACCGATATAGCCCGGGGGGGGCTAACCGAATGTTAAGTGGGATCATTCATTGATGACCTCGATGGCGGGTAGAAAACCGGCCCGCCGGGGAGATTTGCACTTGCAGCAATTGGCATCGGTCTGGCTGGCACTGGAACCGCGCAGGCGTTTCATCGTTGCACTGGCCACGGTTGCGATGTTTGCCGCCGTTCTGATGGTATCGCGCGTTGCCACGACCCCGAGCCTCAGCCTGCTCTATGCCGGGTTGCAGGGGTCGGCAGCGGGCGATGTGGTTGCGGCGCTGGAACAGCGCGGCATCACCTATGAGGTGCGGGGCGACGCCATTTACGTTGACGGCTCGCAGCGTGACGAACTGCGGATGACCCTGGCCTCGCAGGGCCTGCCGGCTTCGGCGGGCAGCGGGTACGAGCTGCTTGACGGCATGTCGGGTTTCGGTACCACCTCGCAGATGTTTGACGCAGCCTATTGGCGTGCAAAAGAGGGGGAGCTGGCGCGCACCATCGTTTCCAACCCGCAGATACGCGCAGCACGGGTTCACATCGCCAATATCGACAATCAGCCCTTTCGCCGCGACATGGTGCCGACCGCCTCTGTCACCGTCACAACTGCTGCGGGAACTCTGCCGAGCGCAACGGCCAAGGCACTGAAATACATGATTGCATCGGCTGTAGCCGGGATGCGGCCCGAAGATGTTTCGGTGATCGACAGCCAGGGCGGCCTGATACCTGGCGGGGATGAGGCGTCGCTGGGGGTCTATGGCTCGGATCGGGCAGCAGAACTCAAACGCAATGTCGAACAGATGCTGGCGGCGCGCGTCGGCTATGGGAACGCGGTGGTGGAAGTGAGCGTTGATACCCATACCGACCGCGAATCGATCACGGAAAAAACCCTTGATCCCGATTCGCGCATTGCCATCAGCACCGACACAACCGAGACCAGCACCTCTGCCAAGGATCAGAAACCGGGCGGGGTCACGGTTGCGTCGAACCTGCCAAACGGTGATGCGGCAGCGGGGGGCACATCGCAAAGCAGCAACGCCGAAACCCGGTCGCGCACCAATTTCGAAGTGTCGGCCATCGAACGGCAAGTGGACAAACTGCCGGGGGCCGTGCGCAGAATCACCGTTGCCGTTCTGGTGGATGGGGTGCGCGGCGTCGATGCGGCGGGGGCGGCGACCTTTGCGGCGCGGCCCGATGACGAATTGGCGGCACTCCGCGATCTTGTCGCCGCAGCGGTGGGCTTCGATGAGACACGGGGCGATGTCATCACCATCAAGTCGATGGCATTCGAACTGGCCCCGGTTGATGGAACGCTGGCGCAATCGTCATTCTTCGCCTCTCTGGGCCTCAATGTCATGTCCCTGATTCAACTGGCGATCTTGTCGATGGTTGCACTGCTTCTTGGCATGTTTGTCGTGCGACCCATACTCAGCTCCAATCCACAGGGCCGTGGGGCTGGCGGCGGGGTTGCGGCACTTGCACCGCCGCAGCGCGGCGAAGCTGGTGCCTTGACCGGCGAGATTGATGACGGCGCGTTTGACGGATCGGCACTGCCGATCGTGTCGTTCGACGATGACTTGCCGATGTTCGGCGACCCGGCCATCGCCGACGGCGATCCAATTGCCCGTCTGCGCCGCCTGATCGAAGACCGGCAGGAAGAATCCGTAGAAATCCTCCGCAGCTGGATGGAAGATGCCGGGGAGAAGGCCTGATGCCCGTGCGCCTGAAACTGGAAGTGTTCGATATCGGCGGCCCTCGCGCCGTGGCAGAAGAGGCGCGGGTGACCGCTGCCGCCCTTGATGATGCCCGTGCTGCTTCCTACGAAACCGGCTATGCCGCCGGGTGGGAAGACGCCGTCGCTGCGCAGGCTACGGAACAGTCCCGCATCAGCGAAGAGATTGCGCGCAACCTTCAGGCCCTGTCCTTCACCTACCATGAGTCCCGCAGCCATTTGCTGCGCACGCTTGAGCCGCTGCTGCGTGACATGGTGGCAAAGGTCCTGCCCGACATGGCGCGCGAATCGCTGGGTCAGTTCGTGCTCGATGCCCTGCGTCCGATCGCTGCGCAGCTGACCGATACACCGGTCACCATTACCCTCAACCCCGCAAGCCGCGGCGCGGTGGAACAGCATCTTGCCGCCGAGACCAGCCTGCCGATCCGCATCGTCGAAGACGCATCTTTGGGCGAAGGGCAAGTATTCCTGCGCTTCAACGACCGCGAACAACAGGTCGATCTCGACGGCGTGATCACGGCAATAGCCGGCGCCGTTGACAGTTTCTTCCACTTCGAACAACAGGAGAAAGCCCATGGATAACGTCGCACGCGCCTCCGATGGCCCGGCACAGCCGCACAATCCTTTCAGCCAGGTGCCGATTGAAATCACCGTGTCGGTCGGCCGCGCCCGCCCCCTTGTCCGCGACTTGCTGCGGCTGAAGAAAGATGCAATCCTCGTACTTGACCGTGCTGTCGATGACCCGGTGGAGCTTTATGTCGGCGACAAGCTGATTGCCCGCGGCGAATTGCAGGAACTCGAGGGCGATCAGGCGGGGCAGCTTGCCGTGCGTCTGACCGAAGTTGCCGACCTGCAGAACGGGCTCTGAACCGGGATCATGATTGGCACAAGCACCGTCCCGGCGCCATTTTCCCTTGGCCGCGCACCAGTTGCAGTCGGTGATTTTTTGCCGCGCCGCCTCACGTTGCCGGGTGACACCCTGTGAAACAACCGCACCCGCCATTTTCTGTTTCAGAATATTCCAAGGTGGTCGGGGGATGTGAAACCCCCGACTTTTCGCAGCGGCTCCAATGGAATCCGGGCCCGGGCAGCCATCCGGCAAGATCGAGGCAACAGCGCAAGCGGCTGGCGGTTCCGCTGTGGCTCATGTTGGCCGAACTGGTCACGGTCTGCCTGATCCTTGCTTCCGCGGGCGCTCCCGCCATGGCGCAGGGTATCCCGCTTGCGCTTCCCGACATCGGCAGCCTGAACCTCGGCGATGGCGGCTCACTGACGGCGCGGTCGATCCAGCTGCTGGCGTTGATCACGGTGCTGAGCCTGGTGCCCGGCCTCGCGGTCATGGTGACCTGTTTTCCCTTCATCGTCACCGTGCTGGCGATCCTGCGGCAGGCCATCGGGCTGCAGCAATCGCCGCCCAACATGCTGATGGTCAGTCTGGCCCTGTTCCTGACATGGTTCGTGATGGAGCCCACCTTTACCGAAAGCTGGACCAAGGGGGTCAAGCCGATGATGGCGGGGGAGTTGACAGTGGAACCGGCGATTGCCGCTACGATAGAGCCGTTTCGCCTGTTCATGGCGGCGCGCGTCGATCCCGGTACGATGGCCGAACTGGCGAGCCTGCGCCCCGGTGTCGATCCGGCAATGGCACCGCTGGCGGCACCCTTGTCGATCCTTGTGCCGTCGTTCCTGCTGTCAGAGATTGCCCGCGCATTCCAGATCGGGTTTCTGGTATTTCTGCCGTTCCTCATCATTGATCTGGTGGTGGCGGCGGTGCTGATGTCGATGGGGATGATGATGGTGCCCCCCGCCATCGTGTCGCTGCCGTTCAAACTGGCGTTCTTCGTGGTGGCGGATGGCTGGAGCCTGATTTCCGGCGCGTTGGTGCGAAGTTATTTCTAGATCAGGATGCGCTCAGGTGGAATCGGCGGTACGGCTGTCGCCCTGACCGATTTCTTTGCAGAAATCGATCCGAAGCCTTTACAGGCTTCGTTTCGGAGTTTGTGCAAACTCCGGTCTGTCCGGTCCCGTTCTTGTCAAGGCTCATCACGCTCTGGCCTTTGCCCGGCAGAAGCCGCACAGGCTGGAACACCAGATTGATGATCGCCCCCGTTCCAGACACCGGCACCCGTTCCAGCAATACCGGCATTGCGTCGGCACCGGCCAACAGCTGCACCCCGGCCCCGAGCAGCACCGGGGCCACATGGACCACGATCAGATCCACCGGCCCGCAGCCGCGCCGGCGCAAAGGTCCGGCCAATGACAGTTGCCAGCTTTCCCGGGGCCGCCGTGCGAGCATTTGCCACCACCAACGCCAGATCGTGGCCCGACAAAAAAGTCATCGCCGGATGATGGGTCGCGGGTGCCGATCTTCGGACTAGGATGAATTCCGGCACCTGCACCGGATCGCACCCCAATGGCCCATGATCTTCGCCACCAGTGGTTTCGGCCTGGCATGAGCCATCAGCGCGTCCAGTAGGTCGTTGCAGTCAGCCACCAAGCCGTCCAAGGACGTGTTGCCATGCCCGAGAACGCCGCCCGGGATCCTCAGGCCACTTCGAACTGCAGCGCCTTGACCTGCTGGAACATGCCGGTGGCTTCCAGCGTTTCGACCACTTTCGGGTCGATCACCTGATCCAGATACAGAATCGCGATGGCATCCTTGCCGATCCCCGATCGCCCAAGGGTGAAATTGGCAATGTTGACGGCATTCTTGCTCATCGTCATCCCCAACAGACCGATGATGCCCGGCACATCCTCGTTGGTGGTATAGAGCATGTGGCGGCCGATCTCGGCGTCGATATTGATGCCCTTGATCTGGATGAACCGCGGCTTGCCATCGGAAAAACAGGTGCCCGCCACCGACCGTTCACGCTTGTCGGTCACCATCGTCACCTTGATATAGGCGTCGAACACCCCCGACTTTTCCTGCTGCGTGGTGGAAACCTGGATGCCGCGTTCCTTGGCCAAGATCGGTGCCGAAACCAGGTTCACATCGGGGTTCGCGGTTTTCATCGCACCGGCAATCACCGCCTGATTGAGCGCGGCAAGGTTCATGCCTGAAACCGTGCCGTCATACAGGATGTTGATCGCCTTGATCGGCTCGTCGGTCATCTGGCCGATGAAGGAGCCCAGATGCGACGCGAGCTTGATCCAGGGCCCCATAACCACCGCCTCCTCGGCAGTGACATTGGGCATGTTCAGCGCATTCTGCACCGCCCCGGTCAGCAGATAGTCCGACATCTGTTCGGCCACCTGCAATGCCACGTTTTCCTGCGCCTCGGTGGTGGCAGCGCCCAGATGCGGGGTGCAGACCACGTTGGGCAGCCCGAACAGCGGGCTGTCGGTGGCCGGTTCTACCTCGAACACATCCAGCGCCGCCCCGGCGACACGGCCGGATTTCAGCGCCGCCACCAGCGCCCCCTCGTCGATCAACCCGCCACGGGCGCAGTTGATGATCCGCACGCCGGGCCTGGTCTTTGCCAGCGCCCCGGCAGACAGGATGTTGCGGGTCTTGTCGGTCAGGGGCACATGCAGGGTGATGAAATCGGCGCGGGCCAGCAACTCATCCAGCGCCACCTTGGTGACGCCAAGCTGCTTGGCCCGCTCATCCGACAGGAACGGGTCATAGGCCACCACTTTCATATGCAGCCCGACCGCACGATTGCAGACGATGCCACCGATATTGCCGGCACCGATCACGCCAAGGGTCTTGTTGTAAAGCTCCACCCCCATGAACCGGCTCTTCTCCCACTTGCCCGCCTGGGTCGAGGCATTGGCTTCGGGCAATTGCCGCGCCACCGCAAACATCATCGCAATCGCATGTTCGGCGGTGGTGATCGAATTGCCAAACGGGGTGTTCATCACGATCACGCCCTTTTTTGACGCTGCCGGGATATCGACGTTGTCGACCCCGATCCCGGCGCGCCCGATCACCTTCAGCCGGGTTGCCTTTTCCAGCAGCTTTTCGGTGGCTTTGGTCGCAGAGCGGATCGCCAGACCGTCATACTGGCCGATGACCGCCGCCAGCGCCTCTTTGTCTTTGCCGAGCTTGGGAAGGTAATCGACATCAATGCCGCGATCCCGAAAGATCTGCACGGCGGTTTCGGAAAGTTCGTCCGATACGAGAACGCGGGGGGCCATTGGGGACTCCAATTATGGGGATGCGAGAGTCGGGGCATGCCCCGACCTACGATTTATTGCGCGGAAATCTCGGCATGAAAGGCATGCGCGATCCACGGCATCAGCGCGACAACATCAGCCGTTTCCACTGTTGAGCCGCACCATATCCGCAACCCCGCCGGGGCATCGCGGTAGGCGCCAATGTCAAAGGCAACACCAGCCTTTTCCAGCCGTTTCGCCACCGCCTTGGCAAAAGCCGCACAATCGCTGATACGGGGGTCATCGAACTTCAGACAAACCGAGGTGGTCGAGGCTATCGCGGGGGTTTCCGCCAAATTCTTCAGCCACGGATTGGCGGTGCAGAAATCCCACACCACCTGCGCATTGGCCGTAGCCCGCGCCACCAGACCGGCCAGACTGCCCACCGATTGCGCCCAGTTCAGCGCTACCAGATAATCCTCCACCGCCAGCATCGACGGGGTGTTGATGGTTTCGCCGGTAAAGATCCCCTCGATCAGCTTGCCCCTGGAGGTCAGGCGAAATATCTTGGGCAGGGGCCATGCGGGAACATGGCTTTCCAGCCTCTCAACCGCGCGGGGGCCGAGCACCAGCATCCCATGCGCCCCTTCGCCGCCCAGCACCTTTTGCCAGGAGAATGTCACCACATCCAGCTTGTCCCATGGCAAGTCCATCGCAAACGCCGCCGAAGTGGCATCGCAAATGGTCAGCCCCTTGCGGTCAGCGGGAATCGCATCGCCGTTGGGCAAGCGGCAGCCCGAGGTGGTGCCGTTCCAGGTGAACACCACGTCGGCGTCAAAATCGACCGTGGCAAAATCGACAATCTGGCCATAGGGCGCGATCTTGACCCTGGCATCCAGTTTCAGCTGTTTGACCACATCGCTCACCCAGCCTTCGCCAAAACTTTCCCACGCCAGCATTTCCACCGGCCGCGCGCCAAGCATCGACCACATGGCCATTTCCACGGCACCGGTGTCAGAGGCCGGAACGATGCCGATACGATAGCCATCCGGCACGCCGAGAATCTCTCGTGTCAGATCAATGGCTTCTTTCAGCTTGTCTTTGCCCACGGCAGCGCGATGCGAGCGGCCCAAAGGCGCGCCTTGAAGCATATCAAGCGAGTAACCGGGGATTTTGGCACAGGGGCCAGACGAGAAACGCGGGTTGACCGGGCGCGTAGCCGGGATCTGCAGATCAGACATGCTATCCTTCCAGATATTTGCCCCCCGTTGGGGAGGGGTGTCCCGCCGCGACACCTATGAAAACCCCGGAAAAACGTCAAGTATCAATGAGGCTTGCTCTGGAGGTTCTGACGGGTTGTCGCAGAACGATGCACGATCAGATGGCCAGAAGCGGCACCAATCTGACACAGGCATTTCTGTGCTTGTTCTCGCGGAAAACCAAGCACCGACTGCGTTGGCGGGCGCAGCCGGGGCAATGTCGAATGAACTGGCGTTCAAGAGACAAACTTATCGCAACCGGGCACGGGCGGCAACCGCCCTGTGTCACGCGGTAGCCGACTGCCACCCTGCCGACGCCTGCACGATCATGGCGGCGGCGCTGGGGGATCTGCCCGCTGGCATGCCGGTGGCCCCGCTATTCAGCCAC
>Ga0105044_10004725_pt1 | contig 18702 bp, 15 predicted proteins | sample MAT01_FD_78092 | JGI IMG/M metagenome (GOLD analysis project Ga0105044, IMG submission 78092) | Freshwater microbial communities from Lake Fryxell liftoff mats and glacier meltwater in Antarctica - MAT-01 | ecosystem: Environmental > Aquatic > Freshwater > Ice > Liftoff microbial mat | place...
GGACTTGGTATAGGCATCGGCTAAAGTGGTTGGAATCCTCTTCTGATCTCCAATCAGCAGAGCGGTTACAACAGATGAAATGTTTTCATCCGGTATGGATAAGCGGATAAACTTACCAAGACGATAGGAGATCAGATCGGCCCTACGCAACAGGGAATCCTCTGCCCCGCTCCTCATCAACACAATATCATCAGAGCTATCAACTCTTCCTGTGGCTGATATTTTACGAAAAGATAGAAATCGTGGGTAATCAAACTCACCGGGCAGACCAAGTTTGTGAGGAACTGTAATGCGGGTTGAAAATCTGATTTTATCACCACGAGTAAATTCTGCTTCACCATTTGAAACATAGATCATCAGGTTACCACTGGCTGGTTGTAGAACTTTTTCACCAACAACGCCCTCAACCCGCAGGACAAAGCTGCCGGACAATCCTTCCTGATTTATTGTTGAAACAGGCCGGGAGGTTATTACGCCCTGGACAATTACCGGAGTGCGCGAAACATGATTGAAAATTGAATCGGGAAGTAAAACCGGAGTTTTCCAAGGGGCCAAAACACATAAACCGCAAACAAGAAAAAAGCAGGCATTACATAGATTAAACAAAGTTCGGTTGGCTATGAAACTACAGAAAACAAGGCAGGCCAGAACTGATAATACGGCAGAAAACGGCAACAAAAATCCATATGAGTCTGACAAGGCCAGACCTGCTGCCAGTGAAATAAAAGGAATCAGAAGCGGGCGCTCCGTTTCCACAGGTCATCTCCTTATTTATCCAGTGATCATAAAAAAGCGGGGAGCGAAATAATATCCGCTCCCCTTTTACAATATTTACTCAAGTGATGGTTAAACTGTGACAACTAAACATCTTCCTCTTCATCACCAAAGTCATCACCGCCAGATTCATCATTTAAACCGTATCCATCCAGCTCATCATCTTCATCCAGAGCCTGATCTGACAAATTTATCCTGGAACAGGCGTCTTCATCAGCAATCTTTTCAAAGCGAATCAATAGGTCCTCATTTGTACAGAAATTGGCACTTTTGAATTTGCACCTATCAAGTTCACAGAGATCAAAAAGCTGAATTTCGCTACACAGACGCCTGATAGGCTCTGCTATTGTCTCTACACTTTCATCATTATCCGCTAACAATATCTTTGACATATCCGCTTAACATTCACCTTTCAGGAACTGACCGGCTTTAGCAACATCCTCTTTGCAACCGATATAAACAGGGCAACGCTGATCAAGACCTTCCGGGTTTACATCCAGAATACGCACTTCACCATTTGTGGCCGAACCACCAGCCTGTTCAATCAGGAAAGCCATTGGATTCAACTCAAACAGCAGACGCAGCTTGCCAACCGGTGCATCATCAAGAGCCGGATACATGAATACGCCCTTACCCTTCATCAATATCTGGTTGATATCCGGAACAAAACCACCGGAATAGCGTAGCTTGGAACCTTTATCTTCAAGATAGCGAATAAAGTTTTCATTTTCCGGAGAATATTTTTTGCGTAGACCACCTGGAGAATAGATATCTCCAGCAGGCTTCATACGAACGTTTTCACGGGTTAGTGTATATTCCATCAACTGGTTCATGGTGAACTCAAAAACCCCTTTTCCGACCGAGTAAACGAGTGACACGCGAGGTCCATAAAGGATATACATGGCCCCAACCATATTACGGCCAGGCTGAAGCAGGTCACAGCCCTGGTAAATACCCACAATAGTTCCAACAGCAAGGTTAACATCAACCAGAGAGGATCCATCCAGGGGATCATAGGCAACAGAGAACATGCCCTGTGGATTGCTTGTTACTTCAAAAATTTCATCCATCTCTTCTGATGCGATATTACAGACAACACCGGAATGAATCAGCCTTTTACGCATGATGCGGTCGGATAGCACATCCAGAGCCAGCTGTTCCTCGCCATATAAATTTGATGTACCGGCCACTCCCAGATCACCGGTGCGGATGGCATTGATAACATATTTGCTGGCCTCAGCGATCTCACAGATCAGATGCACCATATTATCACTGATATTCTGACTGCGCAGGTGCTGGCGCAGGTCAACCTGGAATTTTGTCTTACCCGGTTCGGTAGGCATTGTTTCCTCCACTATGAGTTATTATTACTGCTTGCTTCAACTTGTGAACAATATCCCAAAACATATGTATTGGCAAGACAGGTGGGAATAAAAATAAATTTTTTTCAGAATGAAGCTCAGAAAGACAAAAAAGATGAAAAATAAGTAATCAGTCCATCCAGTAAAAATACGGTAAAAAGACTGGTCATGACAGCCCTGGTGGCAGCCTGCGGGATTTCAGTGGCGCTGTGACCAACACTCAATCCATACCGGCAGCAGATGGCTGAAATAAACAGACCGAACAAAACACTCTTGGTAAACAGAACCAGTAGCTCTTTCAGCCCAAGTGAAGACAGGATGCCCTGAATAAACTGGTCATAGGGAATATGCCAGCCTACTGAGGCTATAATGAAGCTGCCAAAAAACGAACAAAGAACAAAATAGATTGTCAGAATAACTATGGAAGTAGTTACTCCGAAAATTCGCGGCAGAATCAGGTAACGGAAACATGCCGCCAGAATTTTGTAGTAGGTCCGGAGCCGATTGTACCTGCATCCAGCAGCAGCTGGTCATCAATCAGAAAGGCCGGTGGCCGGAAGTCAGGAAACTCTGCACCGGCGCTCCCCAAACCCTAAGCTTCATAGTCTGCTCCTTTGACAACTGGCATTCAAAGCGAATAAGACAAGCTAATATGATGTAGCAACCAATAACTCCGTTGTCAAGAAAATGGACTTAAGCCTACCCAAAAACACGCCTCACTGATGGAGAAAATCGTTCTCTTATTGACGGCTTGACCGTCACTGTTTATAGTGGACCCCTAATTCCGAACAATAGTTTAAGATGGTAGCCTGCTATAAAAAGGAGCAGGCATTGAGCGAAAAGAATCGTAAAAGCACTACGCATCAAAGGGTATAACGTCAACCGCAAACGGGTTCAGCGACTGATGAGGATATTGGGACTGGCCGGCATGGCACCGGGGCCTAACACCAGCCGTCCTCATCCTCAACACAAGATTTATCCGTACCTGCTCAGAGGCGTGAACGTAACAAGGCCCAACCAGGTATGGAGTACAGACATAACCTACATCCGCCTGAATATGTAACGGGTTGGACTGTGGCAATCCAGATATGAACCAGGTGAAAGGGGCAGTTCATGAGCACTATCAAGCTGTTCGAGTCAAAACCGATTCGCTCTGTTTGGGATGAGAAAAAAGAGAAATGGTATTTTTCCATAGTAGACGTGGTTGATTTTGACCTGGACACGAAAAACCTCAACTACCCCCCGGTGGCTGAAGAGATTCTGATTCAGTATCTGAACCGCAAGGAGAATGCCCAGGAGACACTGATTGGCAAGCAAAAAACATATGGGGACAACGCTCCATTCACCATTTTACAATTCTACCCAAATCATTTTGAAAGTGGATAATGGGGTGTTGCCCCCTATAAGTTGCATTGTAAAACCCTCAAGCTGCTATTTTCAAGTGAGTAAATAAAACGGGAATTATAATTGTCGCTGACCGGTAAAAGTAGTTGACGTTCATCAAACCTCTCTATCCTCGACCGACTGTTGCACCATGCGGAAACAATGGTCATTGAGGGACCAAGCTACCGCATGAAAGATCAAGCTCAAAGCTGAAGAAAATCAAACCACCGACCTCGATAGAATCAGAGGCCGGCGGTTTTTTGTTGATTGCATTTTTAACCCGGCGCAGGTTTGCATGTTCAGGGAGCTGCTGACAACTGTGCAACTTCGGGAGTACAAACCATCAAGGCAGGCGTATATCAATAAGCAAAGTGACGCGCTTTACTTGATACGTCCAAAGAAAATATTTACAGAGCAATATCAGCGCATTGCACCGGTACAGATATAAAATACCAGTCCATGCATCAATGAATAAGGTTGTCCACCACCAGTCTTTGAAGCCACATCACATCTATAAAGCTCTGCAAATAGACTTCTAAGTTCATCACGCTTGAAATTTTTGGCTTGCTGAAGATACTCTCCGAGAAAAAAAGTATTAATACCAACTTCCCTGCTGATATCTGCCTGGGCCGCCTTCTTTTCCACCATTTCCCTAACTCGCCACAACTGCCTGAAATGCCTTGCAAGCGCACCCAGCATCATCGGAGCATCCTCACCATTCAGAAAAAGCGCAACAAGGCTCTTAAGGGCATTCTGAAGATCTCTGTTACCCAGAAACCTGGCTAATTCAAACACGGTAAATGCCTTGCTGCTACTGGCTATTTCACGCACATCCTCAACTGTTATCTTCGGGCGATTCCCAGCATAAACTAAAAGTTTTTCAAGCTGTGATGACAGTTCCTGAAGATTATTACCGACAAGAAACGATAGCAAATCTGCAGCAGCACCATCTATAGGCTTTCCAAGAATCTTTGCTTCTGCAATGATAAAACCTGACAGTTTGTTATCGTAAAGGCGCTTATACTCAACTAACGCACCCTGTTTTTTTAATTCCAAAAAGATTTTTTTACGTTGGTCTATTTTTGAACCATTTAAAATCAAGCAGGTAGTCTGAGCTGGATTCTGAACATAAGGAAGAAGGGTTTCAAGGGCATCAGCTTTTAGCGCTTCAGCACGCTTTACAAGAACAGCCCTGCGTTCTGCAAACATTGGCAGAGTCTGTGCAGCATCAGCAATATCTACACCCTTGGATTCATTTCCAAAAAAAACATTAAAATTGAAATCTTTAAGCGAAGGATCTATCGCCCGATCAAGCAGCAGCTTTGTCGCCCTTTCAATCAGAAATGACTCCTCCCCGTACAGATAAACTATTTTGGGGATATTGCCCTTCAATACTGCTATCTCAAGTTCCTGTGCCGTCATATTAATAGGATTGCTCAACAGCAGTAATAAATTTCTCAGCCAGTTTTTGAGAAGCAGCCATCAGAGCAGCTTCTTCAGCATTTCTCTGTAATGCCAGATCATCAGAAGAAGGATAATCCTGAAACGCTTGAAGAGTACCCTTCCAGACCGGTACAGCCTCTCCTTTACGTCGAAGCTCTAGCTCTACTGAAAGGGTAAGTCTGAATTCTCTGTCAAGATCAGCGGCAGAATAAGAGAGAACTCTACCGGAAAAGGACTTTACGGTCCCGTTCACAATAGCGTTTGCCTGTTCTATGCTACTCGCCGGAACAACTCCACGCATTATATGCAACTGATCCAGCAGAGCTCTTCTGATAACAGTTTGGGCTGTGGGACTAGTTGTCTCGTTCGCTATAAAATAGACCCATATCTTTTCACCAGAACTGATTCTATTATTCGTAGAAGCAGCAAAACGGTAACCACAGCCTGATATCAGCATTATTAACAACAATGCTGAAACCCAGCAAGTAGCGTGAACACGGTTAAATATTTTTGACGACCAATGGACCACTGACTACCCCACCACAATGTTTACCAGTTTACCTGGCACGCAAATTACTTTACGGATCTGAACACCTTCCAGAAATGGTTTGATTTTTTCATCAGACAAAGCGAGTGATTTAAGGGATTCTTCATCAGAACCGGCAGCAACTGTGATCTTTGAACGGAGTTTTCCATTTACTTGTACAACAATCAGAACCTCTTCATCCACAACCGCCTCACGGTCATACTCGGGCCATGCTGTTTCTGAAACAACAGTTTTATTGCCTAGTTGTTGCCAAAGTTCCTCTGTTATATGAGGTACAAACGGAGCCAGCAATAGAACCATACTTTCCAGTGCTTCCTTCATGACGGGACCGGACTGAGCTGTTTTAATATCTGATGCCTGCAGGGCATTCAGTAGCTCCATAACGGCAGCAATAGCAGTATTGAAGTGAAAACGTTCCTCAATATCTTCCGTTACCTTCTTGATAGTCTTATGTACAACTCGGCGTAGATTTTTCTCTTCAGCAGTCAATAATTCAGTCTTTACAGCACCCGACTGTTTGACAAGGCCGAGTCGATCATGGACTAATCTCCAGACTCGATTCAGAAAACGAAATGTACCGTCTACGCCCTGATCGCTCCAATCCAGATCCTTTTCTGGTGGGGCGGCAAAAAGCGAGAACAGACGCGCTGTATCTGCACCATACCTTTCAATAAGGGAATTTGGATCAACAACATTGCCCTTGGACTTACTCATCTTGGCCCCGTCCTTGATGACCATACCCTGGGTCAGCAGATTGGTGAAAGGCTCGTCGCATTTGATATAACCAAGATCACGCAGTACTTTAGTAAAAAATCTGGCATACAGGAGATGTAATACCGCATGTTCAATACCGCCGATATATTGGTCTACAGACATCCAGTAATCTGTCCGCTCGCGATCAAGAGGTCCCATCTTGAAATCTGGGCAACAATAGCGCAGGAAATACCAGGAAGACTGTACAAAAGTATCCATAGTATCGGTTTCACGACGGGCAGGCAGCCCACACTTGGGGCAAGCAACCTGAATAAATGAATCCAGCTTTGCCAATGGACTGCCACCCTCACCTGTAAAAGCCACATCCATAGGCAGTTTTACAGGTAAAGCGCTTTCTGGAACAGGTACAACACCACAACTTTCACAATAAATAACCGGAATCGGGTTACCCCAATAACGCTGCCTGGAAATGCCCCAATCACGCAGCCTGAAATTAACAGTCTTCTTACCCATACCGGCACTCTGCAGATAATCGGCAATGGCCTCTTTTGCGGCATCACTAGACATACCATCGAACTGACCAGAATTAGTAAGTATGCCAACTTCTGTAAATGCCCCATTCATGGAGACTGGATCAAGAATTTCTCCAGCCGGCTGAATAACAACTCTAAGCGGCAAATCATACTTGGCAGCAAAATCAAAATCACGTTGATCGTGTGCAGGCACTGCCATAACAGCACCGGTACCATAATCCATCAGTACAAAGTTAGCCAGGTAGATCGGCATCTTTGCATTGGTCAAAGGATTGATACAGTAAGAACCGGTAAAAACACCTTCCTTTTCAAAATCCTCAGAAGTCCGTTTAATGCGGTCGGTTTTCTGGACTTTCTCAATAAACGAATCTACATACTCTTTCCTGTCAGAAGTTGTCAGTTTATGAGCAAGCGGATGTTCAGGGGCAAGAGACATGAAAGTTGCACCAAACAAAGTATCCTGCCTGGTAGTAAATACCCTGATTGCGCCCCCCCCCGATTCAAGAGGAAAATCAATTTCACAACCAAAACTCTTGCCTATCCAATTTCGCTGCATGGTCAGAACCCGCTCAGGCCATCCGGAAAGCTGATTGGTGAATTCCAGCAGCTCTTCTGCATAATCTGTGATGCGAAAAAACCACTGATCAAGCTCTTTCTGTTTAACGTCATTTGAACAGCGCCAGCAACAACCGTCTTCAACCTGTTCATTGGCAAGTACGGTTTCGCAGGTAAGACACCAGTTCACAAATGATGTTTTCTTGTAAGCCAATCCTTTAGAAAACATATCCAGAAATATTTTCTGTTCCCAGCGATAGTAATCAAGATCACAGGTAGCAAGCTCACGAGACCAGTCATAGGAAAATCCCATTCTTTTCAACTGAACACGCATATAATCAATATTTTCATAGGTCCATTTTGCCGGGTGACTTTTATTCTGAATTGCAGCATTTTCTGCAGGCATGCCAAAGGCATCCCAACCCATGGGATGCAGAACATTAAACCCGCGCATCCTCTTAAACCGGCCAATTACGTCACCAATTGAATAGTTTCGAACATGGCCCATATGAATTCTACCTGATGGGTAAGGAAACATTTCAAGTAGATAGTATTTTTGCTTATTCTTATCTTCAGTAACCGCAAATGAAGAATTTTCTTCCCAAATATTCTGCCATTTCTGTTCAATTTGATTCGGAGTATACTTCTGGTCCACAGTGCTATCCTTTCTTTAAACATACATTTATGATTTTATAATTAAAAATGGAATATTGTAAAAACATCAATTTGCTGACTATATAACAAAAACTGCCTTTACGCAAAGACGTATAGGCATTTTATGAAAACAGACTAAAGTGGACAAGACTTTTATTCCTTTACAAATATGCCCCTCTGCGCAAAATTTCTTCTACGACCATATTCAGTGGCAACACCTGATCAACCACTCCTGTTGCAAAAGCCTCTCTTGGCATACCGTATACCACTGATGTCTCTTCTGACTCGGAAATAACATAACCACCATTTTCTTTAACTCTACGTACACCTCTGGCCCCATCATTTCCCATGCCGGTTAGAATAACAGCTAGCATACGGCTTTGAAAAACCGCAGAACAAGATTCCAGCATAACGTCAACTGAAGGTACAAAACGATCTGATGTATCCGGCTTTACTACTCTGGCAACAACTTTTCCATCACATGATTCAAAAATCAGATTATTTCCACCAGGTGCAATAAGAATATGCCCGGGAAGTACCGGATCACCGTCTTGTGCTTCTTTAACTTTAAACTTTGATAAACGGTTTAACCTATCTGCAAAAGCTCGGGTAAAGCCAACCGGCATATGTTGTGAAACAACAACGGCAAAAGGATACTGTTTCTCAAATGACGTAAATAAACTCTGTAAAGCCTGAGGTCCACCAGTGGAAGATCCGATTGCAACAACTTCAAAACTATGAACTGTTTTTTTAATCGGTGTAACTGTAACAGGATTCATGCCAGGGGAAACTTTCAATTTACTGTTATTATTTATGGCCGAATCTTCACCACCTTTGTCAGGCTTTATTTTAACAACTTGGCGCACTTTATTTTGAAGATCCTCCCGAATCTGCAACAATTCGGGTGATGCAATACTTTTAGGTTTGGCTACAAAATCAAGGGCACCTAGTTCCAAAGCTTTAAAAACCTTATCGGCAGCACTTAAAGCACTTATAACAATAACCGGAATTGAAAATCTTTTTTTTATTATTCTAAGCAAAGTAAAACCATCCATTTTAGGCATTTCCAAATCTATGGTAACCAGATCAGGCTTCAATGATATAATTTTCTGAATGCCATCTTCACCGTCAACGGCATAACCAACAACCTCTACCCCATCTGTTTCATCAAGCATTTTTGTAATTGTACGCCTGCTGAATGCAGAATCATCAATAACAAGAACCTTTATATTTGTCATATCAGCCCTCCCAAAACGACACGTCCTGGTTTCTGATAAATCATATCGTTTTTGAAGTGTCTCAGGGTAAATTGAGTCGATATATTCATCAACGACTCTGAATGCCCTAACAGCAAAAATCCACCTTCTGCAAGTGAATTATGAAAAGCGGATACAACTTTCTTTTTGGAGTTCAAATCAAAATATATAATCACATTGCGGCAAAAAATAACATCCATATGTCCAAGCAATGCAATTCGGTCCGAATCATACATATTAAGATGACTTATGGTCACAGGCTCCTTTATATCATCATTAATTCTGTATCCATCGGCCTGTTCAGTAAAAAATCTTTTGACATATTGTTCTTCTGTAGCTCTGAAAGAAGCCTTATTATAAACTCCGTGGCGGGCAAATTGAAGAACACGTTGACTGATATCGGTACCGATTATTTCAATATTCCAGCCACTAAGAGCAGATTGTTCCCTAATCAGCATTGAAATCGTATACGGCTCTTCTCCGGTAGAGCAGCCGGCACTCCAAATTCGCAAACTGCGGCTGCCTTGTGCCGCCTTTTTCTTTATCAGTTCTGGGATAATCTCATCCGTAAAAGCTTTAAGCTGGAATAATTCGCGAAAAAAATAGGTCTCATTGGTAGTGAGGATGTCCATTACATCCATCATTTCCTGATCTCTGTTACGCCCATATTTCAAATATTGAAAATACTCCCTAAAACACTGTAAATTCAAAATAATAAGACGCTTTTCCAGTCTTTTTTCGAGAAGATATTTTGAATCTTCGCTAAAAAAAATTCCACAGTGATTATAGATCATATCCCGGAAAAGAATAAACTCCGAGTCAGACATAAGTTTTGCATTATCAGGAGATAAAATCATTCTAGTCTTCTGATCCGCAGCGAGTCAGTATTGACCTGGCAAGCAGGACAACATCCTGATTTAAGTTTTCACAGGCGGATTTTACAATCTCAATTGATTCTAAAGTTCCGACATTTTCAAGCAGCTCAAGACATGTAATCATCAACAATTCATTTCCACTCGGAAAAAGAGTTTTCACCGCCGGCAACAGGGCTGTCTGATCTACTTTGGCAATACTTTTAAGAACTGCACACTGAACCCAGACATCTTCATCTTTCAAAGCATGGGAAAGAGACTCCAGGATATCATGACAATCAACCATCGCCAGTGCTTCCGCTGCAGCAACTCGAACATCGGGGTTCTCGTCCAACAGGGCGTTTTTCAAAAAATTGCAACCATTAGAGATCTGAGATTTTCCAATCGCAGAAACTGCAGCCAACCGAACAATGGCGGCCTCATCCTTAACCAATTTGGTCAAAAGACTACTACCACCAGAAAAAGTACATAAAATTACTGCATCTTTTCTTAATTCTGGATTATTTGAATCGGCAAGGCGGATTGCAACATTTCTAATGGCATTCTGGTCAACAAAAGAAAGTTTTTTCAGACAAGAAACAACATTTGAATTAATTTCCATCTCACTGTCAGACAATAATAAAACAAGGGCATTGATGCATTCTGTCATCCCAAGCTTACCGACAGCCTCAACAGCACATCGTCTAACAACGAAAGAACAGTCTTCCAGTGCTTTGCAAATGATCTTGTGCCCGGCAGTATGATTCAATTCAGCAATCAAGCCACAAACAGCACAACGCTGTATATCATCAAACATAGAATATCTTGAAATCAATAAATCCAGACCTTTAGAACCTAAATTTTTGAACGCAGATATTGAAACTGGTACCAGTTTTTCACAGGCAAATGCCGAAAGAAGTGTATCAGCAGTACGTAAATCACCAATCAAACCAAGAACTGCAGTCACCGCTTCAGCCAGAAGCAACTCACTTAGATCAAAAAGCTCAATAATCTTACTAACAACATCACTTCCATATAAAACGCCAAGAGACTTTTTCATCTCAAACTGTCCAGTAGCGTCGGTTTTCATATAAATTTGATACCAAGATATTACAGCAGCATGTCGACACCGTTTCTGAGTCGCCTGGAATCCATCACGCAAAACATCTGCAGCAGCTTTATCGCTGATACTACCCAGACAATCATAAACAGCTTTTCTTAATATATCGTTTTCAGCCAGGCTAAGCAGTCCGTCTGGTACAAGTATTTGGGAATTCAGTTTACTCAATGCCGTAAGTGCACTAAAACGGAAAAGTACTGACTTATTCAATAGTATCATTTCAAGCAGCTCAGGTATTGAGTTGTTATCCCCTAAATTACCGAGCTGTTCAGCAGCAGCTGATGAAATATTTTCGTCCGGATCAGCAAGAGATGATATCAAAACAGGCATAAATAATGAGCTGCCAATACAACCCATCACATCTACGACAAATTTACGAACATCTGGATCTTTGTCTCCTGCAAGAGTTGTCAGTGGTTTGGCTGAACGGATGCCAAGTCTGACTATTGCTTCAGCTGCAGAATTTCTTAATCCAGCATTATCCTCGTCTCTCAACTTTTCCAAAAGAGCACTGATCTGTACATCCGCGGGTTCAGCGGCGACAAAAATTTCAACAGCTTCTTTGCGTACACGCCAACTGCTGTCTGCCATTGCCAGAAAAAGTTGATCTTGAGTATCCTCTATAGAAGACGATTTAAGAGCTTCCAGTACAGCACGTCGTGACTCTTCATCACCAAAACGGAGAATATTGTCCACATCAACTCGCGTTATCACCAGGCTACTCCCATTTGAATATTGTAAATCAGACATCACACATGGCATCAGATTCAATAGATGAAATAAGCATATCAATTCCCAAAACTATATAAACATTGTCAGAATGCAGACAGACACCAAGAATACATTCGGCTCCAAGACCATCTTCAATATCTGGAACTGCTTTGATTTTGTCGATCGGTACAGTAATTACTTCGTGAACTTCATCAACTGAAAGGGCTAATAATTGATTTACCAGCTTAACTACTATGAGATTTCCAATTGTTGAATTGAGAGCACCAGATATCCCGAACCGTTTTTTAAGGTTCATTACCGGAACAACAGAATCACGCAGATTTATTACCCCATCCAGAAATCTGGATGGGGTTGGCAAAGTAATTATAGTCTGTGCCGGCATAATTTCCTTAATCCGCATCAAATCGACACAAAAAAGATTATTATCCAGACTAAAACATGCAAACTTTATTTCGTTAAATGAGCTTGTCATATCCTTGATAAAACTCCACTACAATTAAGTTGAAAGAACTGCCATACGACTAATGTTAATATTTGAAATGCTATCCAGATTTAGCAAGATAATCATTTTATTGTCACATCGACCAATCCCTTTAATAAAATCATCTTCTTCCCCTTCAAGTGCGGCCGGAGTGTTCTCTATACGGTTTCTGACAATTCGTAAGACCTGAGTAACTTCGTCAACCAATAGCCCCGTCAAATTTGACCCTGACTTAATAACAACAATGCGTTGATTGAAAATATCTGGCTCGGAACTAAAACCCAGACGGCTAAGCATATCTATTACCGGAACAATAGTTCCTCGGAGAGAAATAACACCTGGCAGGAAAACTGGAGCATGTGGCACCTCTGTTATTATTTTTGGCTTAATTATTTCTTTAATTCGCATAATATCAATGCCATATAGCTCATTAGATATGCGAAAACAGAGGAAATCATCATATTCAACTGACTCTGCAACTTTGATTTCTTCTGCCGTTTGATGTTGATTTTCAAGACAGCCAGCAGCAATTCTCCCGGCAAGAATTGCCTCTACCGGGTCAATGTAACGCTTTAGCTTATTAGACTCCAGCTTACTTAGGTAATGTTCTTCATTGAAAGAATTTGAAATGACTGAAAAGTTGTTGTTAATCGTCACACTTTCGTGTTCAAAACAAATCTCCTGGCTAATAACTGGCCCAGAAATATCCTTTGATAAAACAATCGAAAGTTCTTCATGTGTTTCAGCTTGCCTACTATTGCGAGCTTTTTGCCTAATTTTAGCCAGATTCATAGTTGTGGCCTACATCATCAATTCATTTTTAATTTCTTCAATAATAGAGGAGTCAATCAGGGCTGCATCTATACCATAGGCTACCAGCAAAGCATTCGTAGCCATTGAATTAATCCGCCGTGGAACCCCGCCTGTCAATTCGAATATTTTGTGAACCGCATCCGGTGTAAACAGCCCGGCACTGCCCCCGGCGGCTTCAAGCCTGAAGTCCAGGTACTCCATTGTTTCTTCGAGAGTTAATGGTACAAGGTGATAATTAAGTGCCACACGCTGGCAAAGTGGTATAAAACGGGGCAATGCAAGCATATCTCGCAATTCTGGCTGCCCCATGATAATCACACTCAACAGGTTGATATCATCCAGTTGAAAATTTGTCAGAAGACGTATTTCATCAAAGACCTCTTCATCGGAAATCATTTGCGCTTCATCAATAACAATAACGGGACAGATACCATTTTGATAAAAACCATAAATAGCAGAATTAATCTGTTCAAGTAGATCATCTTTAGCAGTTGCAAGATTTTCTACATCAAGCAATCTTGCGGTAGTACGTAGAAACTCGTTTGCGTTTAGACGCGGATTAACAATATAACAAAAACGAAAACCGGCTCCAAGCCTGTCCATTAATGCCCTGGATAATGTTGTCTTACCACACCCAATATCACCGGTAAGAACAGCGATTTCACGTTCTTCCAGAACAAACTCAAGCCTGGCCAGAGCCTCTTCGTGTCCCCTGCTCAAAAACAGAAAATCAGGATCAGGAGTTTTACTGAAAGGTTTTTTACTGAATCCAAAATAGTTTTTATACATTTTGTCAGTTCCCGCTTTTTCTGGATTCATTCAAAATTGCCCCTGTATCCAGGACAAGAATAGTTCCTTGTTCTCCAAGATCAGCAGCACCTGAAATCCCGTGATAACCTTTAAATGCATCCCCCAAAGGCTTGATTACAACATCCTGTTGCCCAAGCAGTTCATCGACTACTATTCCGATACGCTTTTCAGCAATTCCTACTACTACTGCGTATATATCACCTGACAGTTTGTCATGGTATGGCTTAAAGCCCAGGTAACGATCTAGTTGAATTAGTGGCAAAGTAGAATTACGTAACGTCACAACTTCATTTTGTTCAATTGTTTCTATATCACTTTTCTTTAGCAGAAGTGTTTCCTGCACCGATGAAATAGGCATGGCGTAGATTCTGGACGCAGAGGAAACAATCAGCACTTTGATAATGGCCAGTGTAATTGGTAAAGTAATAATAAAACGGCTGCCAATACCAGGATTTGTTTCCACATCTACCAGACCGGATATGGCGGAAATATTGTTTTTTACAACATCCATCCCAACGCCGCGCCCGGAAACCGCGCTAACCGTTTCAGCGGTTGAAAATCCAGGGAGAAAAATAATTTCCAGAGCGTCCTTGTCCGATATTTTGCTGACATCAGAAACCAGCCCTCTTTCTAAGGCCCTTTTTTTAACACCCTCAATATCAATTCCGTTCCCATCATCCGCAATCTCGATAACAACATGATTACCTTTCTGGCTGGAAGATATGCTGATCGTACCACACTCAGCTTTGCCAAGCTTAAGGCGATGATCAGGCATTTCAATGCCATGGTCGATTGCGTTTCTGATGATATGCATCATCGGATCAGAAATATCCTCTATCAACAGCTTGTCCAGTTCAGTTTCAGCACCAAAAAAAGCCAAATCCACCTTTTTACCCTGTTCACGGGATATTTGGCGGACAATTCTGGACATCTTTTCATAGAGCTGACCAACAGGAACAAGGCGAATTTCCATTACACTCTTCTGTAAATCAGCCAATTTACGTTCTAGACTTTTAGTTGCTTTTCCCAGTTCAATGCCCAGGTGCGAAAAGCCTTCGTTTCGCATACTAATAGCTAACCCGGAAATTGATGAGTGGGACTGTACCAACTCACCAACAATATTCATCAATTCATCAAGTTTGCCAATATCAACTCTGACTGTTTTACTCATACTTTTTGAAGAGCGCAGAGTTTCAGCTGCCACAACAGCAGGCTCAGGCAACTCAAAATCGTCACTAGCTGTTAAAACGGGTGGATTCATACCAGTTAAGGAATGATTTGATGAAGAAATTACAGGATGGATATTTGATGAAGAATGTAGCATTGAAAGACTGATATTTTGAAACTCTGGCATTGTATTAAAAACTGTAAGCTGGTTACTAGAACTAAATAACAGATCAAAATCTATATGAGTTTCAATATTTTCACCGATGCCAGGCAAAGTACTGATTAATTCGCCACAAGTCTTAATCAGGTCTGAAATATGAGTCAATTCCTGATCAAATGTAGACATCTCAAATGATACATGTATTGAGAAGATGTTCTTCCCTTTTTGCATATTATCTTTAAGACGATGTTCTTCGTATTCAGTCAGGGAACTGAGTACGCGATCAGGTAGACCAAGCTTTAAAAGAGGTGAATTTTCGCCAGCGATATGATCATTTACCTGGCAAGCATTGATACTGGCAACAGACGCGGAAATTTCTTTTGTGAAATCCTGATTATTTCCTTCTGAAACTGATCTGATCAGGATATTTAGCAACTCTGTCGATTCAAACAGCACATTCAGTACATTACTATTTAGTATGACCTTGCCCAGCCGAAGGCTCTCAAGCAGACTTTCAATATTATGCGATAATTCGGAGATAATATTAAATCCGAACATTCCTGACAAACCTTTTAAAGAGTGGGCTGCCCTGAATATTGAATTTACCAGATCGGGATCAACATCATTTCTCTCTGAGCAATCGGCCAACTCACCAAGTTCGGAAACAAGCTGATCTACAATTTCCTCTGCCTCAGCAAGAAAATCCGATAAATCCTTATCTGCAGATGTTTTCCGATCAGTCATGTTAAAGCCGGTGTAAGTTGCATCTAGGAGTAGACTCAGTAAAGATGGATTTGAAATAATTGGACATGAATTCTAAAGATTAGCGGGGATTCTCAATATAAAATCTAACAAGTTCCTGAAGCCTGGTTAAATTGAATGGTTTAACTAAATACTCATCAGCACCCAACATTTTGCCCCTATCTATATCTTTCTGGCTGCCCTCAGTAGAAATTATGATAATGGGAGTAGCTTTGTAATTCGGATTATTCCTAAGATAACTGATCAGCTCAAGACCATTAATATCAGGCATGTTAATGTCAGTCAGAATCAAATCCACTTTTTCGTGGGGAAGAATGCGTAAAGCTTCAAAACCGCTGCAAGCTTCAACAATACGATAATCGTCAAGTAACTCAATAGTGGAAACAATCATCCTACGCATGGCCGCTGAATCATCAGCTATCAAAATGGTCTTTACATTCATTTGGGACTGTTCTCGTTAAGCAGTCGTTCCAATAGATTCTTTTCCATAGTCATGCCAACATGAGACAGAAATGTGTCAAGAATTTCAATGCCTCCAATCGGCTTTTTATCCGGTAAATTGTCGCCATACAGAAATCCAATAACCCGAGATTTACTTACGATAGGGCCAATAAAAACCTCATCTGGTATACCGCCACCGATTTTATCAAAAAATTGTCTGTCAGTCGCTGATGGATCCAGGTTGACAATGGATGAGCGGCCGCTTTTACAAGGACCAAGAAACATGGAAGCAGATTCCAGCGGTATTCTGATAGACCTTACTATTTCATCGCCTCTGTATTTTCCACCTGATATTCCGAACTGACCAACACCTGAAATCACATTATTATGTACCATGAAAACAATTGACCGGGTTAAAAATTCAGTGGCAAAACGAAGCGCCAAAAGCAGAATTCCGCCTTGTGGGTCGGATTTATAAAAATCATCCAGCATCTCATTAATGCGTGACAAGTCATGTTCTGTATCTGGATCTGAAACCTTGCTAATATCAGTTTTAATATCTACAAGAAGAAGTTCATCTTCTGATTGAAGTTCATCTACTGTAATGGATTCTGAAGACAAATCAGAAATTGATGTCATCGGAACAAATCGTTCAATCTCTGTAACAAGATGTGTCATAAAAAGCTGGACCTTCGCTTCATCATTTATTTTAACTCTGCGCGGCTTGAAAATAAACTGATAACCAAAGTCCAAAACCTGTTTTTCTGCATCCTCAAAATGATAGTCAGTCATAACGATAATAGGCAGATTTTTAAAATTATTATGCAGCAATCCTATCAGTTCAACTCCACCGAGAACACCTGAACCATCCATTTTAGGCATAATCAGATCAACCAGCAAGAGTGGAAATTTACCTGCACGGACAAGACTGTCAATAATGACAATAGCGTCCTCACTGCGAGTCATGGCGTGGACCTTACAACCCATTTCCAGCAGTTTGTCAGAAATGACCTTAAGCGTTGGGCCATCGTCATCAACCACTACAAATATATGTTCTAAAGTTGTTTTAGGGGATTGTTTTGTTCGTGAGTGAACTTGTGGATTTTCATCGGGTAAAACGAGGTCAGACACTTCAGCTGCAATGGAGGCCTTCACCTCAACATTCTTTTCATCAAGGATCCTACTCCCCTCTAAAGCGAGAAATTGAGGGTTAAGTCCCTGATCCAGCATAAACTGCAGTGGATCCATCCTTATGCCATCTAGGGTTTCAACATAATCGAGTACAACAAAATCAAAAGTACCTGAACTCCATTCGAACATGGAAAAAACAATACTCTCGATTTGTTCGCAAACAACTTCTTCAACTGTCAATTTGGAAACTTCAAACCTGTTTATGAGAATAGCGCCCAGTCGTTCACTAAAACCCTCCTCCTGCTGAATGGCAAGAGCCTTGTCAAGTGTGTCAGAGCCGACTAGTGTCTTTTGAAGAAGAATTGTACCCAGATTCAGCTTATAGTTACTGGAAGAGGCTCTTACTACCTGCCCCTGACGGAACACAATAGTACCAGTACGCCCTTCACTACGCAGGGCAAGAGTCCCAGACTTCTTGCTGAGACTAACAATCTGTAAAATTTCGCCAAGTCCAAGATCTTGCAGGTTCCCGACTAGACTCATGCCTTTATGCCTTTAATAAGCGTAGTTAAATAAGTATGGTAACAATATCTCAACAATGGCGGCAAGTAAAGTGTTTATGAAGACTTACGGGGTCTTTGAGCTCCAGTATCTTTATCTCTGCCTCTGAAAATCAACCTTAAAGGTGTGCCATTGAATCCAAATGCTTCACGAAACTTGTTTACAAGATATCGTTCATAAGAAAAATGAATACTATCAGGCTGATTGGTAAAGATTACAAATGTAGGTGGTCGAGTTGTAACCTGAGTTGAAAAGTAGAATTTTACACGACGGGCATTTGCCAGTGGTGCATGATGGGCATCAATTGCTTCCGAAAAAATACGATTAAGGTCAGCAGTGGAAACCCGACGACAATATTGCTCCATAACATCGTCAACAGCTTCGGTAATTTTGCCGATACGCTGGCCGGTCTTTGCAGAAACAAAGATGATCGGAGCATAGGCCAGGTATTTA
>Ga0105044_10004729_pt1 | contig 18697 bp, 21 predicted proteins | sample MAT01_FD_78092 | JGI IMG/M metagenome (GOLD analysis project Ga0105044, IMG submission 78092) | Freshwater microbial communities from Lake Fryxell liftoff mats and glacier meltwater in Antarctica - MAT-01 | ecosystem: Environmental > Aquatic > Freshwater > Ice > Liftoff microbial mat | place...
GCCGGAATGGGACAGGAAAATTTCCAGGTCGATATGAACCGGGGTAACGATGGTTCTGATTCCGAAAAGTTAAACCTGGATAAAGCAAAAACTGAGGTAGTACAATTTTTGAAAAGAGCCGAACAACTCAATATTTTGCCCGAAGGTTCAGTTGACAACGTTCAAAGTATCATGAACGACGGAAGCATTACGCCGAAGGGAGTCATTAAGTCAATGGATATACAGGACTATTTGAGTGAGATCAGAATAGAACGAGATGTGGAAGGGAATTTAGATATTCGCACTGGAAATGATCAGATTATTGATAAGGAAGGGTTGAAGACTTATTTGGCTGAAAATTCGGAAATGACCGAAGCCGAAATCGAGCAAACAATTGCCCGATGGGAGCAGGATATTAACGAGGCCATCGATCAGGCCCGCGAATACATCCGTGAAGCTGAAAATCAGGTTCGACATTTTCTGGAGGAAGCAACTGATAAAGCAGGTCAGTTTATGATTGCTGCTTTCTTTGCGCTGTTATTGGGAATCGTTTCAGCCATGGCTGGTGGAGCCTTGGGCGCGCACCAACTTGATCAAGTGCTCGAAAAGGAAGAAATGTACTCGAACCCGGAGAGTAGAGATCCAAGAATCTAAATGGTAGCCGTGGAATAAAAATAAATGGAAACCCCAAAAAACCTTCATGGTTTTTAGGTGGTTTTTACTTTCATTTTGTCCAGAACTGAACCTTAACTACTCACAAGTTCATTTCAAGTTTTTTTAATTTTTCTATGAGCACTTCATCTTCAATAAGTGTATGGAGACGCATGTCAAGTTCAAGAGAGTGAAGTCGTTTGATCAAAATTCGATAGGCCATACCATCCTTAAACTCTGCTTTACGAAGTTCTAGCAAGGAAATGACTTTTGGCAGGTCGGTGTCGCAATGCTGATGCACATCTTCAAAAACATCTGCACTAAAACCTTTGAAATTTCGTAGCTCGCTTTTGCGATTCGCGTTGACGGTTAAAGCATACGGAAAAAGATATTGCTCCTCAAACAAAAAATGCGCTTCCGAATCTGACACGAATTTATTGTATAAGGGCAGGGCATATCGTCCCAACCAGTTTTGGTCCGGGTAATTGCGCATGACCTCATTGAGTGTTTGTCCAATTTCGGGAAGCGCTTTGTTCAAATAGTAGGAGTGCGAGCGCATCAGATAATCCACTATAACATCAATGTGAAAATCCATGAAGAGCGACGCACTGGCGTGGTGAATGTCAGCCAGAGAAAAGGTAAGCTCCTGAACGAGCTTTGCTTTCGCAAAATGACAAACCGCTCCTCCGTGCTTTACGAGATTCGCCGATTCATAGCGGTAAAGTACTGCGGTGGATTCTGGCATTAATTTCAGCAAATTGTATACGGGATGATTCATCATGCGTTTTATGTGAAAGTATGTGTTCTTAGTTTGATGGTCAATCCCCTTTTCGAGGTATTTTACAGGAGTGCAATAATAAATATGAAAGGAGCGAAGAACGTTTTTGCACTGATAGAAAATTGGGCTGTATAAGGAATTGTGACATGTTTTGTGCCAAATTACTACATACTGCCCACTTTAAAATCCCCAACATTGGATAACTACCCATTAATTCGCGTGGAATTCTTGACGCAGAATACGCCAGTCTAAATCAGGTTAATTTATAGTGAACCATTCGAATGATGGCCATTCCTTTCACGATCTAATAGAATTGGCACAGTAGTTGGCTATTAAGTTATGGCGGATACTCCCCATGTTTCAAACTAATTATTACCTTTATTCAAATCTAAAACCCAAACCAATGAGAATTATCATCGCATCTATGGCTTTGCTTTTTGCTTCAGCATCACTTACAGTGATTGCACAGGACAATAAAGTAACCCAGCAAACTGTAACAGAAGAAGCACAAATGAACACCGATCGCCTGACGAAGGCATTGGATCTGAACGAGGATCAAAAAGCAAAAGTGTACCGTCAGTATTATGCAGCAGCAGAAAACACCAAAAAAATGTTGAAAGCTGATGCCACGAATGCTGAAAAAGAAGCCATGTCAAAAAAATATATGGCTGGTAAAGAGCAGGATTTCAAAACAATTCTCACTGACGAGCAGTATCAAAAGTATTTGAAGATTAAAGATCAGAAATACGATGCTGTTGAAAAAACGTCAAAACAACGTGTAAATAAGGTTGATCAACAAAGAGAAGAGAAACAAGATTAGTATGTTGTTTCAGTGAACGAGAGCCGTCAATTTAGTTTTGACGGCTTTTTTATTTTTCACATATTTGACCATGAAATTATCGAACTCCTTTTTATTGTTTTTGATCATCGCTATCTTCGGTTGCTCATCCCGACAAATAAATCAAGTGGGCCTGACATATAATGAATTAACTTCCTCTACATGGCAGTTGAAAAGTATGAATGGTGTTGAAGTAGAGCCTGAATCGTACTCTAAAGGACTGCCTGAGCTTCATTTTGCAGAAGATGGTAAAATGACGGGGAGCACGGGTTGCAACCAATTTATGGGCACATACATAATGGATGAAGCCAAATTAGAAATCATTACAGGAGCCATGACGAAGATGGCCTGTCCTGGTGCTGGAGAAGTAGAGTTTGTCAATGGATTGTCCCGCACTGTTCAGGGTAGTATTGAAGAAAACATGCTTCATTTGAAAGAAGAATCCGGAAAAGTCCATATGATTCTAAACCAGATGGGTAATCACGAGAAAAAATAGTACTTGTTTTATTGATTGCACACTCTTGCTCGTGAAGCGTATTTCATTGAGTTTGTCGGCTCCAATTCGCATTAAACTTCTGGGCCGATGATTGTCGGCACGTACTTTGGGACTACTTGCTTAATCATTACCAAACAACTCAACTGTAAGTCATGAAAGCAACAATAATTCTTACATCCATTTTATCGATATTCGCGTTGAACGCTGTGGGTCAGGTAACCCCAAATCAAACGGCCACCCCCCAAAATCCCAACATGTACCAAAATTCTGCAATTCAGGTTCCTGATAACCGGGTCAGAATTTATTCAGACCGTATGACGAACGATCTGAAGCTCAATGAGAATCAGGCAAAGCAACTGCATGATTTCAATACAAATAGTTATAATAACCATCAGATATTGATTCAAAATCACGTTTCAGGGGCAGAAAGATCTCGAATTGAGGAAAGCAATCAGGTCTTGTATGACAATCAAATCCGAGGAGTCCTTAGTGAGGACCAGTACAACTTTTATAATTCCAGAAGAGCAGATTACCGCATGGAATGGAATGAACGTGAAGTCGATCTTCCCACCCAAGACTTGCGCGGTGCGCGCAAGCCAGTGGCTCAACCCGGAGATTTTCCGGCAGAGCCTGCCACCGAACCAGGTATCCTGAATTCCACCCGTCCTGCAACCCAGCCTCAAAATCCGAATGTGCCGCAGGCACCAGTGCCTACAGCCCCAAGATGATAAATTGAGAGATTCCCGGGAACACTAAGTTCTGGCATATAGATTTGTATTCATAAATATTCTATATTTACCCTCAATCCACAATCATAAATCCATGAGAACACTCTTAGTTACATTTGCATTATTTACCGGAATATGTTTTTCTTCCTATTCACAGGAAACAAGATCAGCGCAAGATGACGCCACTGCTACCATGCAGGAAATCACCAAAGAAATTGAGCTTACGGAGCAAGAACACACCCTTCTTTACAGACAGGTTTATACCCAGCATGACAATATGAGGAGACTTGATAAGATGCCAGGAACTGACGAGGAAAAAGCGGAGATGGCTGCCAAACAATCTGTTCGTTACCATGATAGTGTAAAGAATATTCTAGGAGAAGAGCGTTATGCAACATTTGTCTCGGTAACCAAGACTGCGGAAGTTAAATGATTTCTCACCAGTAATTAATCATTAAAAAACCGGCCTGAAGCCGGTTTTTTTTATTGAGAAAAAATTTGTGTTGTAATAAGAACAGAAATCTATTGTCTCGAAGCAGAATTGTCAGCACCACTGCTGGCATTTGTTCCTCTAAAGGATAAGCACATGCAGAAACTTAAAACCAGATTTGAAATTTTTCCCAATCCCACTGACGTTATAGAAATAATCAACTTTAACTTACATATTATCCCTGGATTTCTGCTGTTGAATATTTCTTTCCATTGAAGGAGTTTGGGGATGGATATCCCTCGCCTGATTTTTCAAACTTTTGTCCTTCTCAGTCTGTTTGAGATCGGGATTGTTGGATCGTTTATTTTCCTGGTTGTTACCACTATTATTGGTCACATCCGTATTCATGCTCTTATTGGTAATCTTTTCATCTTTAGGCATTGGCTTGTATTTTAATGAATTATGGAATTTTTTTAAAAAAAAGCCGTCTGATTTTCAGACGGCTTGAATATTTAAACCTCATCGATTATCTGTTCTGAGATTTGACTTGATCTCCACCTTGAGGTCTTTGTTGTTCATTGCGATCTTGTGATTGATGTTTGTCGCCTGATTTTTGATGATCGCGCTCCTGATTTTGTTGACGCTCATCTTCGTTATTTGCACCCAGTTTCTGATCTTTGTTCTGGGATTGCATTTTTTGATCTTTATCCTGCATGTTTTGTTGGTCGCGTTTTTGATCCTGTTGTTTGTCTTGATTTCTTTCGTTAGACATGATATAAAAGTTTAAGGTTTAAAATTTGGCATTGGGTCAATCCCTCGCCTGTATTAAAGATAGGTATTAGATAAGGGGTCGGTCCAGGCTTAACATTCTTTTGATTTGGAGTAAATATTTCTACACGTGATTTTTTGCAAGGTGGATATGATTGGTGTACATTTTACATCAATAGTCAGTTTAAGCAGTTTATTCATACATATTTATAAAGTCGATCATCGTACACTTCAATCTCTGGCATCCGTATTGCTTATGGGGCAGATCTTGTTGATGGTTGTTGTTTAATTCCAAATTGAATTTTATCAATTGTGCGATTTAACACTTGATTTAACATAATTCGGGTTTATTTTAATCCTTATTTTTATTCCTCCGCCCACGGCAATAGGCGAATTGGTTGATATAATTGGATTTGATAAAGTTTGTGTACATGAGTTTCGAGTGATCTTTTGGGGTAAAAGATTAAACGCATCTTTTTTAATTCTGTCAAGATTTAGGGTAGATTTTTTCAGCGACTTTCCATTCAATATCATCGGAAAATCAGTAATTTTAAATTCTGGTTTCAATCACCCGCGGAATCCCAATTCCGGTTACGGCTATTTATAACAACGAAATATGAATGACGCTCTCCAAAGGCTGCGCGAAGCAGAAGTCAAAGCCAATACGTTGTTTCAAGCAATAGAAGACCGACAGTTGATCCTTCCGGGAAAATCTGAAAAAGAGTTGAACACGGAAATTTTTGATCTCGCTTTTGAACTTTTTGGAATTGAGAAGTACTGGCATAAACGCATCGTGCGCTCAGGAAGAAACACGCTTTTGCCTTATTCTGAAAATCCACCTGACCTGACTTTGCAAAAGGATGACATTCTTTTTCTGGATTTCGGTCCTGTATTCGAAGATTGGGAAGCGGATTTTGGTCGCACCTATGTATTGGGCTCTGACCCGGCAAAGTTACGGCTCAAGGCTGACGTGGAAAGTGCCTGGCTGGAAGGCAAGGCTTTTTACGGAAAGTATAGAAATACGATCACCGGATCTGAATTTTACAATTTTTCACGGGAAATGGCTGAGCGTTATGGCTGGTTATATGGAAACGAACACTGTGGCCATCTCATCGGAAACTTTCCGCATGAGCGCATCAGCGGTGAGAAAACGGCCAATTATATTCATCCAGACAATCACAAGCTCATGTCAGAGCCAGACGACCACGGGAATCCGCGGTTCTGGATTTATGAGATACATCTGATCGATGAAGAAAAGGGGATAGGTGGATTTTTTGAGCAATTGGTTTCCTGAGTCAAGTGGGTTTTTAAATGAAGGGAAATGAAAGGCTCTTTATTCAAATTGCGATTTGTTTAGAATATCAGATTAGGCAAATTTCAATTGATTAAAAGACTGAAATGAAGTTCCTGTCGTCTACGGCTGTTGGTTTTCTTTGGACTGTTTTAACTTTTGGTCAGGCCCCCGAAAGCAAATTGTTATAGCTGGAGCTTTACGCGACCGGCGACTATCATTTGGCCGCTCTTAAGTTTATGGAAGCCTTTGCACAGGATGCTCATTCGGGCAGTCAATTCCATCATCATATTGCCGCATGCGCATGGGCTGAAGCCGGTAAACCTGGATTTGCATTTGACTAACACAGGATTCTAATCAATCAATATAATTATCATCAATCTAAATACTTTCAAGGGGAACCCCATTTTAAATTACTATTTAGGATCGAATAAGTAGCTTACGATAGTCTGTTTTTTCAAAGTAAATGGATCATCACATTTTAAAAAACATTTCCATAAATTCTTTTTTCCTGTGACGGGCCAGGGGAATTTTCTGACCGTTTGACATCACTACATCTCCACCTTCGCCCCGGATGTATTCTTTCACATGGCGCAGGTTTATTAAGCTGCTTTTGTGCGCGCGAAAAAAACTGGTTTGACTCATACGTTGTTCTATTTCTCCCAATCGTTTGCTCACCACCATCTGGGTGCCGTCGTTTGTGTGAAAAACGCAATAACTTCCTGCTCCTTCCACATATAGGATATCAGCCAACGCCTGTAATTTAAAACCCTTGGTGCTGCTGATAGCGATCACTTCCAGATCGCCGTTGAGCTTCATGTGATTCAGATTTTCCACAAGGGTGGAACCTTCTTCCTTCACGGATTCAAAGCGGGCAAGGGCTGCTGCGAGCTCTTCCGCTCGTATGGGTTTGAGTAAGTAGTCAATAACGCGAAGTCGCAGCGCTTTGAGCAAATATTCGTCATATGCGGTTGTGAAGATTACCTGGGGAATATGTCCCGAAAACTGCGTGACCAGTTCAAGGCCATTGAAGTGGGGCATGTTAATATCCAGAAATACCAAATCTGGCCGAAGGGTTTCAACGGCTGCGCTTACAAGGCGTGAATCAGTATATGTGCCCATAATTTTTACTTCCGGGTGCCGTCGCTCCAAGAGGTTCGACAGGCTGATGATGCCCGCTTCTTCATCGTCTACTAGAAATGCTTTAATTTCCATACTCATCTTCCATTGGTGCAAATATTTTTAAGGTCACTTTTACGCCTATCACTTTCCCGCTGTCGTTGTAACGGTCGCGCACATCGATGGTGTTGCGCGGGTTTTGCAAGTTAATGCGGTCTGTGGTGATTTCTATTCCATACGATTTCTGGCCAGATAATTTTCGGCTGTTTTTCTTCGACTTTTCCAATCCGACGCCATTGTCCAGTATTTCCACCACAATAAATTCTTCTTTGCGGAAAGCATGCAAATCGATGTGGCCGGGATAATCAACCGTTCGCAATCCGTGCCAAATGGCATTTTCCAGAAAGGGTTGTAAGCTCAGGGATGGAATGATATGGTCGGCATCCGATTCCTGAATTTCATTGCGAAAATGAAAGGTGAGGTTGGTCTTGAGCCTTTTTTGTTCCAATTCCAAATATTGTTTTGAAAAATCGAGTTCATCAGCCATGGTGGTCTCCAGTTTTTTGGTGTAATTAAGAACCTGCCGCACCATGTAGCTAAATTGTATCAGGTATTCACTTGCTGTATGTTTGTCAGACTGAAGAATGGCGGCGTTTATTCCATTTAATGTATTAAAAATAAAATGAGGATTCATTTGCGATCGAAGGGCAATCAATTCTGCTTCCCTGAATTTTCTTTCCTCTTCGCGTTGCTGGTTTTTTTGCCTGCGTAAGCGGGCTGATAGTCGATTTGCCAGAAAAATCCCCGCCAGTAACAACATAATAAATAATATGGCGAGAAATGTGCGCGATTCATACCAGTATGGAGCCACCATGACATTCAGGGAATAGAAAACATCCGGTATGCGTTTTTGTCCATTGGAAACGCCATATTCGAGCTGGTAGCTTCCTGGGCTGAGCGCTGAAAGTTGAAAAACCCCAGCCGGCACTGCGATCCAATCGTCGAGTACATCTTTGATCCGGTAGAAATATGTTCTGTCGGAAATACCGTCAATTGACCCCAGGCGCAGACTGAACTCGGCATCACGTGTTTTTTCGGGAAGTGAACATGTGGGGTTCTTGCCATTGATGTACTTTGCGGTAAAATCACCCGAACGCACAACGAGCTCCAGGGACCGCGCGCCAGCTGGCGCGGTGTGGGACATAAACTCTTTTTGAAAAAATAGGATTTCGTTGTTGTATGCACCGACCATCCAGGATTGGTAAGGTCGTATTTTTGAATTGAGAAATGTAATCGGCAGATTGAATTCCCGCGTGAAGTCTGTTTTTTCCAAACGCCCTGGATTGAACCGATAAATCCCGATGGAGGTCTGATACCAAAGATATCCATTGTCATCTGTCCAGACACCTTGCGTTTCGGCCCATGAAGATTCATCCGTTGGATTAATTCTTTCCAGGCTCTTTCTGCTCTTGCTGTAAGCAAAAAGTCCACCAGCACCGCCCACATAGACCAACGAATCTGTGGGCGCCAGGGAAGTCATATTCTCTAGTTCCTTAAATTGAACATGATCAATTGACAGCTTATTTCGAATATTTAGACCTGCAGGTATATAACTGATATTTCCGTCATGTGAGGTAAACCAGAAACCTTTATCTGCATCCTTTTTGAGATCCATAATCCGGTCAGATTTTACTCGGGATTTTGGATCATTAGTCCCACGCCAGGTCTTGATGAAGGCCAGCTTTTTTAAACAAAAAAGACTCAAACCACCATTTACAGAAGCCACCAGCAAGGTGCTGTCGTCGTATAGAACCAGATCGCGAAAGTATGGATGGGTTAAATATTCCATTTCTGGAAGGGAATTTTTATAGCAATTGAATTCCCGCGTATCCGGGTTGAAAATGACCAACTCACGGGTACATGTTACAGCCACATTTCCATCAGGCAATGCGCAAAACCGGAAGAAACTATTTTCACCAGGCTTGTGTCCACACATGTCATAGGGAAATGAATAGAGATGTTGAAAATTGGTGTCGAGCGCGTGTAATCCATTTCCAAAATACAAGCTCATAAATATCTGATCATCCACGCGAATCAGGTCTGATAACGTACCCAGTTTTGGTTTAGCGGAAGTTCCGATTATTTGTTTCCGAAAGGGAAGGGGAGGACCTGCACACTCCACCAAGCAGTCGTAAGCGGCAAAGTAGATCTTTCCCGAACCCGAAAGCGCCACATCTATATATCGTAAATCGGCTGCTGTATTTTCATAACCCGTGGTTACGAGCTTTTTTAAAGGTTCATCGGCGTTTGTGGTGTAGAGTATGCCTGCAGTGCCCGGGAACAGCATGACGAAACCATTCGTAGATGGCACTTCCATGCCGCGAACAGATATTCCTGCGGTACCGGGACTTCGTGGCATCTCACGTGCGATAGTTTCACCTGCCTTTACCACACTCAGACTACCCCACTGACATATCCAGAGATTTCCAGCGTGGTCAGTGTAAACTGAATTTGGTGAAAATTCCATTTCTATTTTCCGCCCGTTATGTGGACGGCCGTCAAAAAGAATTTCGTGCAATTTTTGATTTTGAAAAACCCATATTCGATCCCGGTCGGAAAATAAATAAGATGGATCATTACTGAGCTTCAAATCTATATCCTGCATAGGATTCAGCCAATTATCGGAATCATCCAAAACACGCATTTCGCTTCCGGAAACCACCCATAGCCTGCCATCCGGACCAACGGTGGCACCTGTAATATCGCTGGACGACCATGTCAAATGGAGGTCTTTATACAGTGCCAGCGGACGGGCTTTTCGGGAGCTGGTTTCAACCACAAAAAAACCCTGATAGGTGAGTAGAAGCAACAATTCGTTTGAGAGAAATTCAAATCCCGGAATGTGCAGCGGAAGGGGTTGTAAAGTTTCGCTGTGGATAAGATTTAATCTTTCATTTTCCTGCCCGTCGAAGCGGAAAAGTCCATGATGTGTGGCTTGCCATAGAAATCCCAAGCTGTCGAATGCGATCCTGTGGATTTCACCTGTCTGGCGAATTGATAACTCTGGAACGGGATAAATCAAATGTGTTTCGCCAGGACTTAGCGATTGCGCCTGTATTTCCTGAAAGTGGAGCAAGTAAAGGATCATAAAGATGAAACAGGGTCGAAGCAATGGACATAAGATTGGTCAGGCCAATTTACGGCACAAGTACTGTTTTTTGAAAAGAAAATAGCAACGGAATTTCACCTGATAACGCATTTGGTTCACCAAATGGCAAATTGTTGATTAGGATTTTTATCTTTTGCCCGATCTTTTCAATTCATCCAGAACATTTGGTTGTCAAAATTTTTTTGCAGATGGTGAAGAATTCGGAAGAGTATTTGACATTCTATTAAATTTGAGATGCTATCTTTATTTTTGGTAGCTATTTTTTCTTCACATAAGGAAGAACCAATTGTATGAAGTCTTTTTTCACAGATACGCTGCGTACCGTCAAATGTGTAGCAATTTTTATTTTGTCATTTTTCGTATTGAGTATTGTGAATATGCTCCATGACCCTTTGGTCAATTCCTTCGCAGAAAATGGCTATGTAAACGATATACCAGGAACGCCAATGGCACAATTTATTTCCATCTGTACTATTTTTTTGACAGGTATTGCTGCGGCGTTTGTGATGATCGCCCTTTCGGGAAATTTGCGGAATGTTATGTCGAGCATTCTGCTCGTCCTCTTTCTGATTATTGATATTCAGGCTGCTTTTCAGCATTTGGCAAATACAACACTTCTGTACCGATTTTCACTTGTAAGTCTGGTGCCCATCGAAATTGGGCTGGGTTATCTGGGGGGCATGCACTTACATCAGCGATTTGAGAACTGGAGGAATTCCTACTCTTTTCTCTAACTTCTCAATTTCTGTTCCTTTCTAAAGAATTTTCAATTTTTCTGATTCGAGCTATCAAGAATTCAAAGATTCTTTCAAATTTTTCAAAGATGAAATATTCGAGGAAACTGTTCGAATTGCGAAACAAAAATTATATTGAGAATTGATTTTGTATGACTTCAATTTTGCCATAAAGTTATAAAACGACTTGGGCGAATAATCCCCGGGGCGTTCAGTTTTGATAGTTTTACTCAACTTGCATACCTATATCCATCTTCTGGTAATAGTAACAGCAACAACCATAGGGGTGTTGCCATCCCCGATCCGCACCTCTGGTTTGGAGATATTAAAGACTCAGCCCTACTGTCCTTGTTGAAGGCTCAGGAGACTTTTACAATCAGTATTTTAGTTAGCATCCAAGGATTAGTTAGGGGAGATTTATTTTAAAAGTCCAAAATTTTCGCAGTTCACGAAGTATTTCATACAAGTCATGAAATTGCATGATGCCGATCATTTCAATGAAGCAATTTTACCTACGAAATTTTGGTGAAAGGCAGATATTCTTAGACAATTGAACGAAAGAATAAGTTTATGATAAGGAAATACTTTGAACGGTTTGATCTCCTTTACCTGGTCATTGGATTATTTTTATTTGCAGCCTACAACAAAGATGATGATAATATGGCGCCAGAGGCTGCAGGGCGGGTGCAGAAAGTCATCACATTGCCCGTTTCGAATATTAGAGCAGCAGTTGCGATAAGCGAAAATGAAATAGTTTTGAACGCCAGTTTGCTGATTACAAGGCATGGCGTATATTGGAGAAGTATAAATGACTTGATTACAGCATATGGACGCGGTGCGGGCGCATTCGATAGCCAGATTAGACGTTTAACCGAAAGCACAACTTACTTCTTGCGGACATATATGACCACCAATGTCAACAGATACGGCTCTTCTTTAGCCTTAACCACCACCCCCGCTTTGTGTGATATCGAGGGCAATGGGTTCACCTATGTTACCACTGGTAATCAAAATCGGATGGCTGACAACTTGCATACTATCACACTCAATGACGGAGCGCCTATAACAGATTTGATCTCAAATATAGATCGGACGGGAACATCTATGCCAGTGTATTCATTGCCGGACAATGATGAGAACATGAATGGTGCGACCTTCGATGCATTTCATAACGGTAATAATGTAATTACCGAAAAAGTTTATTCATTGGGTAGGCGTACACCTGGCAGAGCTGAATGGACTGATCATATACAATACGTCAGAGGCTCTACTAAAGCGGGAGATAGATTTAAAGCTGCCAACTGTGGCAGGCGTCGGATGGAGTTGATGCTGAATGAATTAGATGTTTACCTGTGGTACAAAGGCAGATGAATGGCGAATTTGCGAATGAAGGGCATTGTGCTGTTTTTTAGGTTTGCCAACATATGCATTTACTTTGTATGGATTTAACCTTACCAATTGTGTTTCCAGTCCTTTCACAAGTACATGGGTTTTAATCATGGATTGAGAATTTTCCACGTAAAAGACGAAATACATGTTTTAAATGACTGAATCCATTGATCGCTCACAGCCGAAAACCTGAAGTTACCGAATTCGGATCTTTTTAAAACGATTTGTATCGGAAAGCATAATCCTCGGATGACTGAATTTTACAAACATTGTTGAATGATATTTGGATTAAAAATTCTCTTGTGAAATTGTCGTAAAAGTACTGGCCGGAAGACCGACTTCATTACTAAGATTGGGCATGACATTGTTGCCCCATGCGAAGCGGGCATGCACTGGTGTGGCGACAACTTTTGAATGAAGTATAACCGTGGCTCCTTTGATTTTTGCAGAAGCAGGATAAAAAACACCATCGATACCAGCTATTTCAAAAAATCCCAGTTTGCCCGAAGTGGTTTTTAATTCTTTTGCAAACTTAAATTCAATTACCATGTTTCGTCCTTCCGCGTCGTGTGATGCATATACCGGACTCCTTACTTCGCCCAAATCCTGCCCATAAGTCTCGCTCAGCGCAATTCGCGCCAGCCTTTCGCCCACTGGAATTTTCTGACGCGGGTGGATATCGGTGGTATCGGCGAGGTCGCTGGTCACCACCATGGCAGTGCCCGGTGTGGTGAGGCTGCGGCGCTGCTGATCGCGGATGATGGCTCCACCGTTCGTCATCTCATTGTAGGGAAAAGGTGCAATTTGAACGAAATAAAACGGAAAGTCCGTTTTCCATTTCTCCCGCCAGGTGGCTATCATGAGAGAAAAAAGTGTGCTGTAACGTTGATTCGGATGCACATTCGATTCACCCTGATACCAGATCACTCCTTTGATTTTAAAATTTGTAATGGGATGGATCATGGCATTGTAGATCCGCCCAGGCTCTGTGGTGGCCCATGATACTTTCGGAAGGGCGTTGGCGGCGTTCATAAGTTCAGCATTGAGCTCGAGCGCCTCCCGCGGCGTCCATGCTTCAGCCGGCGTGCCTCCCCAGGTGGAATTGATCAGTCCAACCGGCGTTTTCATGTTTTGGTGAATTTCCTTTCCGAAAATGTATCCGATGGCCGTAAAATCCATCACAGTTTCGGGTGTGCACACCACCCATTTTCCGCTCACGTCAAGTTGTGGACCTTCTGCAGTCCTTATATCCACGTTAAAGTGGCGAATGTCTTGGAAATTTGCATTTTGGATTTCGGACGCTGCATTGTCTACACCATCCCGGAATGTCCACTCCATATTCGATTGTCCTGAGCAAAGCCAAACCTCACCAATCATCACGTCATCAATGAGCAATTCATTGAAGCCCTTCACTCGGATTTGATGTGGACCTCCGGCTTCCGGCGTGCTCAGAATAGCCGACCAGCGTGCAAATCGATCTGTGTTAACTTTCACAGTATCTTCACTCCACGTGGTAAAAATCTTAATGTCCTCATGCGGTCTGCCCCATCCCCAAATGGTCACCTGAGACTGAGATTGAATCACCATATGGTCGGAAAAAATGTCCGGTAGTGATACAGCGTGTGTTTCCATTCCTATAAAAAATCCCATGGCCAGTATGCATAATAGTCTAATATCCATATATAAAATTGTTCGATTATACAACCTGATTTGGCTGCTAAAAGTATGAATAAACAGATACTTTCTTTAAAATGAAAATTAGCGATCAATTACTACGTTGGAATATTTTTAAACAAATCAGAAACAGATTTTTTATTTATGGAAGATCCAACTACTTGTTGAGGGCATTTGAGAAAGTAGGTTCTCACCCAGCGCTGCAGAAGATGCAAATGGTTGTTTTGGATGAATGGTGTAATATTCCGCTTTGACTTCGAATGAATCCCGGAGAAAACACCACGGTTTCATTTGAACAAATCCAGTCTGATCATCCTGATGAATATGTTGTTTTTTCACGCCCGGTAAATTTCCAAATTGAATGTGAGTAGGTTCGGATTTTAATCGCCCTTCACACAGTATGAGGGAGCATTCATCACACCAAAGTAAAAACTGAAACGCAGCTTGGGATTCTTCCACCGAAAGATTCAGGTGCGCCCTCAAATGTGTTTGCAGGAATTCCTGACGGGAAAGATATTCTTCCATTTGGGGAGATTTTTCCTTTTTGGGTTCGCGAAGACCATAAGCGTGCATCGAAACCATCAAGGTTACAAATTTGCTCCTGTACTGCGCTTCCCGCACCACTTGTTCTGCTTGTAACATGTTCTCACCAAAATCTCTAAAATTCATTGGAGCACCTTTTTTGTCAATGTGCGATTCCTCTGTAAATCCAGCTTGTGCATCGTCGTGGCTGAGCACAGCGGCTATTGTTTCAATCCATTGACCGGGTCTAAATTGTGGCGCTATTTCGATGCCAAGTGCACCCGCCACAAGGGCGTGGTTGCGCTGAAATAATATTTCCCATCTGTCGGATTTGTCGCGCACGATCATGTTATTTATTTTCCCGGAAGGCCCAAAAACTCTGCCACACAATGGCCTTCGAACAAAACAATACTCCAGCCTGCATTGATTAAAAAACAGGTACATTTATAAACAACAGCACGGGGTATTTTTAAAGCCACTTATTATGCACTTAAATTAAACGAATTCGGCATGGACAGAATATTAATTACAGGTGCAACCGGCAATGTTGGATTGGAGATAATTCGTGCATTGTCGGAAAAATCTCCAAAAAGTGAAATATACGCTGGGGTAAAAAATCCCGGAAAAGCGGATGAGAGACTCTTGGGTGATCATGTGAAAAAGGTGGCTTTTGATTTTACAAAGCGCGACTCCATAACACAAGCATTCAGGTCATGTGATATTTTATTTCTTCTGAGACCGCCGCAAATTTCGGATGTCAAAAAATATTTCGCGCCATTGATCGACCTGGCTTCTGAACAAGCTGTCAAACATATCGTTTTTCTTTCAGTTCAGGGGGTAGAAAAAAGCACAATTATTCCGCATCATAAAATTGAAAAACTCATCGTGAAAAGCGGGATCAATTATACATTTTTGCGACCTGCCTATTTTATGCAGAATTTTCTCACCACGCTCCGGGAGGATTTGATCAGGCGGGACTTAATTTATTTGCCGGCGGGGGATGCGCGATTTACGTTGATTGATTTGTATGATGTTGGCCGGGTAGGAGCAGAAGTTTTATTAAATAGCGAAAGCCACATGAACCAGGCCTATGATCTCACAAATGATGAACAACTGACCTTTGAAGAGATTGCGAAACAACTTTCTGAAGTTCTTGGAAGAAATATCCGGTTTAAATCGCCTGATTTATTGTCTTTTTATTTGAAAAAGAAAAAGGACGGGATGGAATATGGAATGATTGTGGTCATGATGATGTTACACTTTCTGCCACGGTTTCAAAAAACTCCTGAGACCACGAATTCTGTCAACAACCTTACAGGATTTGCTCCCGGATCTTTCCGTAAATTTATTGTAAAGAATGAAAAATTACTTCGTTAAAATGACTTAGCCAAATTTCGCATTGCGTTTCAGTTACTGATAATTAATTCGATTTTTTTTGCTTGTATTCGCAGACACAACGCACGAAAGTTTTGCGGATTTTTGAATTATGACCTAAAGGGCTCAGTCATGCGATTCCGTTTTTCTTTTTTTCTTCCAAATCACATAAGCCACAAAAATAATCAGACTCACACCTGATCCCCAGAGCAATCCTTTTTTCAGCAGGTCATTGCTTTCACCCAAAATCGCAATAAAAATAGTGAGCGGAGCAATTCCCGCCAGCGTCGCACCTATAAATTTCCAGTAACCCATGTGAAGCATCCCGGCAACAAAACTAATGGCATCATTACTCAGGAAGGGATTGAGACGCGTAATGAATATAGCCCAGAATCCATGTTCTTCAATAAAATCTGAAATTTTGTCTTTTGTTTTTTCGCCGATCAATTTTTTTACTATCATCCCGCCAAAATAGGAACCCAATGCATAGCCTACGCTCGAAGCGGCAAATACGGACCCCATTATAATTACGCTTCCCCAGATGGGACCATAGGCCAGGATGCCCACGACCATCAGTGCCACCGAGGGCACCACAATCAGAAACATTTGCAGCACCATGGCAAGGATGAGGACCAATGGACCTGTCCAACCAAAGTCAGAAACCCACGCTTCAATTCGCGCTTCATCACCGCTGCTCAGCACCGACCAGGCTTCTTCGAAGAATGCCTGCGCTTCAGGCACAAGAAAATAGAGCAGAATTCCGGCCACGACAATGCCGACAGTGATGTAAAGCGGTAGTTTGCTTTTTTTTGGGTTCGACTCTGCCATTTTTGTCATTGTTGGAGCATGTGCGAAGGTGAGAAAAGTATGGGTTTTATAATTGAGAATAATTGTGAAGACGGTCATTTAGTTAAAATTGTGTTCTCTGAGAAATGAAAAAAGGCCCTGATACATCAGATCCTGTTTTTATTTATGACATATTGGTATGCTTGAAATTTAAATGAATGAAAATTGAAATAGTTTATTGAATAAATTTGAATAACTGTTGACATAGGGTTGTCACAAGCCTTTCTTTCATTTGTATTTTACTAAATTCACCAATGGCCAAGTTAGATTTAACCAAACTTTACAAGACGTATTATCGGGCAGGTAAAAAGACTGAGCTAATCCATTTTGAAAAAGCACAGTATATCTAAGTCAATGGGCACGGTGATCCTTCCGGAAAATCTTTTGCCGATCATATTCAGGCACTTTATTCAATCGCTTATACAATCAAGTTTTTGCACATTAAGATGGATCAGGATTTTGTGGTTGCCAGGCTTGAAGGATTGTGGCATTTTGACAAAGAAAAACACAAATATCTCACCATTGAAACTGCGCCACTCATGGTTCCAAGGAGCGAATGGCTTTACACCTTAATAATCCGTATACCTGATTACGTATCAGCTGAACAGATCGGGATCGCCCGTGAGACGGTTATTGTAAAAAAGGGAATTCACCTTGCCACTATACTGAGTTTATTTCAAATGCATGCTGGAAAAGAAGTGCAAATGTTGCATGTAGGACTTTTTGATAAAGCGCAGGAGAGCCTGCTCCAATTGCGTGATTTTATGACAGCCCACAATCTCCAAAGAAATGGATTTCACCATGAAATATATCTGTCAGATTTTCGAAAAACACCGTTGGAGAAATTGAAAACGATTTAGAGAGAACCTGTCAAATATCAATGCCTCTTTGAAAAACCGAAGACGCCGAAAACTTAAATTTGAAAATATGAAAACGCACAGCACCAATTATTTCAACACCTTCATTGAAATCGCAGAAGAGTGTCCCACTGGTAGTGGAGAGATTCCACTCGTAAAGGGAGATCAAAAGACAGTGGCCAATCTGCAATATGACATCGTGGGCACGAATCCATATAAATACACGTCTGATGATGTTTTTTTTCAGGTTTTTGCCGAGCGAAACGAACTCGTAAAAGAGGAATATAAAGAAGCGAGGGAAAAATTCTTCTCATAGGGTCAGCCCTGTTTCAGAGCTTCTCCGCTCACAAAATGATATGGTTGGGATGTACACAGCAATGCAAATGGAAAAGTAGCTCTCTACAGTTGCGCTTCGGAAGCTTATCAGCGTTTGTCGAAATACCTTACTATTAAAACCTTGAAGGGGATGAAATCGAAAAGATAGAAGGCGGTTTGCTCATGTTTTAAAGAACTATATTGATTGGAGATATGACATTAATAGACCTGAAATTTATCGCGGGTGCGGAAAATTAATTTTGAAAATAGGAAGAGCGGAATAGGCTCTTGGCAGTTTACTTCTTTTCACACAAATGAACAGACATGCAAACCATCAATACTTTTGGTAAATTGCTTTGAACCTATTGTTGGTTTAAAGGCAACCTTTGATCAGAAATGCGTGGTGTCTTTCTATATGATATAGAATCGGAATAATAGGGTGCAAAATATCTAAGTCAGAGCCAAACTTTTGGCGGACAAAAAAAATTTTGTTAAACCTGAATCAGGAAAGAAAACCTTGTGTAGCTTCGTGTGGGCATGACGGCATAATGCACGCACCCAAAACAAGAAAAATACAATGGCTAAGAAGACAGAAACCCCATCAAAAGGCGGTAAATCACCGGCAAGCGCACCCGGTAAAGCGGCGCCTGCCAAAGACAAAGGCAAAACTCCGACCAAAAAGAAATAACCAAAAGAGGCAGGACGAAAATCCTGCCTTTTTAAATTCATCCAATTTGAA
>Ga0105044_10004731_pt1 | contig 18694 bp, 12 predicted proteins | sample MAT01_FD_78092 | JGI IMG/M metagenome (GOLD analysis project Ga0105044, IMG submission 78092) | Freshwater microbial communities from Lake Fryxell liftoff mats and glacier meltwater in Antarctica - MAT-01 | ecosystem: Environmental > Aquatic > Freshwater > Ice > Liftoff microbial mat | place...
CCCTAAGCCCCGAGTCCGACGCACATGGATGTGCTAGTGCCGCGAGAGGCAGGATGCCGAAGCGGCCCGAGCCCTTGAGTCCGCTACCGATTGTCCGTTAGAATTGCGGGCTGACTTGAGGCGTCTCATCGGATGAGAGCTTTGCCTGAAGTTGGGTTGTGGAGCGATGTCCGAGCGGTTGAAGGAGCACGCCTGGAAAGTGTGTAAACGGCTTAAACCCGTTTCGAGGGTTCGAATCCCTCTCGCTCCGCCACTGTTCGCTGTACGGTCAATCAGACCAGATTTCTGCGGTGGCCCTTGTCGGTCCCTCCGCGTCGTCAGGCCGTCAACCCCGCCAGGCCCGGAAGGGAGCAACGGTCGCGGTACGAACGAGCGCCGGAGTGTGGCTGGCAAGGGTCACCACCCTTGCTTCAATTCATTCGATTTACGTCTTCCCCTGCTGTCAACACCGACACATCGTGCGCTGCGCATGCGCCATACTCGTCGATTATCTGCCACGGTTTCGGTCTGATCCATGAGCTATCTGGTCCTAGCCCGTAAGTGGCGGCCGCGGCGGTTTACAGAGTTGGTCGGCCAGCAGCATGTGGTCCGTGCGCTGGTGAATGGCATTGAGAGCGGCCGTCTGCATCACGCCTTTTTGTTCACGGGTACGCGCGGCGTGGGCAAGACCACCATCGCTCGAATCCTGGCAAAAGCACTCAATTGCGAAATCGGAATCACCTCTGATCCCTGTGGCGTGTGCTCCGCATGCAAAGATATTGACGCCGGGCGCTTTGTGGATCTGCTTGAAATCGATGCGGCATCGCGCACCAAGGTGGATGACACGCGCGATTTACTCGACAACGTGATTTACGCGCCGTCGCGCGGTCGCTACAAGGTGTATCTGATCGACGAAGTACACATGTTGTCGACACACAGCTTCAACGCCTTGCTGAAGACGCTGGAAGAGCCGCCGCCGCACGTCAAATTCCTGCTGGCTACCACCGACCCGCAAAAGCTCCCCGTTACCGTGCTCTCGCGCTGTTTGCAGTTTAGTCTCAAGCGCCTGGAGCGCGCGGAGATCGAGGCGCAAATGCTGCATATTTTGACCGCCGAGGCCGTGACCTTTGAGCTGCCCGCGATCAACGCTTTGGCGCGTGCTGCCGACGGCAGTCTGCGCGATGGATTGAGTTTACTTGACCAAGCGCTCGCCTTCGGTAGTGGCACTGTGCGTAGCGAAGATGTGCTGTTGATGCTCGGTACCATCGATCGCCACGCACTAGCGGCCCTCGCGCGCGCACTGATGACCGGAGATCGCACGCAGCTTCGCGCCGAACTCAAGCGCATTGCCGAGCTCTCGGTCGATTATTTGGGTCTGCTCGGCGAGTTGCTGGTGCTGTGGCACGATGTGGCTGTGTTCCAGACGTTTGGCGATGACACCGAATCGGAGTGGGTGGACAACGACACGCTTCAGGCTCTCGCCACGGGTCTTAGCCCGGAAGAGGTGCAGTTGTTTTATCAGCTCAGCCTGCATTCGCGCCGCGACCTGGATCTGGCACCGGATCACCGCACGGGCTTCGAGATGGCGATGTTGCGTCTGCTCGCATTTCGACCAGTCCCGGCATCTGGCACCTCTGAGTCGCCAAAACCGAACAATCGCGCGCCGGTTCCGTCGCCCGCGCAGTCAAAACAAACAGCGTCGGCGGCGCCAGTCGCTAAAGCCGAAGGCGCAGCGAGGTCACGCGTATTGCCGCCGAATGCGGAGATCGCGCCAGAGTCGATCGACGCTTCTGCTAAGCCCGAAAGCAAACCGACATTGAATGCGGATGCGCCCGCCGGCGACTGGTTCCAAGTGGCTGGGCAATTGCAGATCCGCGGTCCGACCAAGCAGTTGGCCGACCAGCTTAAACCCTTGGAACAAAAGGGAAAACGCTGGAAACTGATGCTCGCGGCGAATGCAGAAAGCCTCAACTCAGCTACTGCGCGCCACGGATTGCAGGTCGCACTGCGTGAGTTACTGGGGCCCGAAGCTTCGATCGAGATCGTGGTGCGCCAATCGACTGCGGGCGAAAATCTTGCTGAGCGCAGTGCGCGCGCGCTGACCGAACGCCAGCAACAAGCGGAAAAACGCGTTATGGCGGATCCAGGACTGCAAAGTCTGACGCGCGATTTCGGCGCTCGGGTGGTCCCGAATAGTTTGCGTTTGGAAGATTAGTTGCCTACCAGTAGTTCGATGGCGATTCACTTTCAACGAGTTATGGTCATGCCGTTTGAATGCGGTGGCGAATCGACATTCATATCAAGGAGCAATCGATGCGAGCAGGATTGAGCGATATGTTGCAGCAAGCACAGCGCATGCAAGAGGAAATTGGGCGCGTGCAGAAGGAACTAGAAGCCGCGGAAGTGATCGGACAATCGGGCGGCGGAATGGTCAGCGTGACCTTGACCGGACGCCACGAAGCCCGACGCGTGCGCATTGATCCCAGCTTGCTGAAAGATGATGCTGAGATGTTGGAGGACCTGATCGCCGCAGCAATCAACGATGCGGTCAACAAGGTCGGCGAGATGTCTGCTCGACGCATGCAGGCGGTCGCGGGCGGCATGCAACTGCCCCCGGGCATGAAGTTGCCATTTTAGATTCGCGATGAGTCCTTTGCTCGACGAGTTGGTTCTGGCGCTACGCTGCCTTCCAGGCGTTGGCGCAAAGAGCGCGCAACGGATGGCATTTCATTTGCTGGAGCGCGACCGCGGCGGTGCGCGCCGGCTCGCTGAGCGATTGATTTCGGCTGCAGAGCGCATCGGCCAGTGTTCGCGATGTCGCAGTTTCACCGAGGATCCGATCTGCAGCGTGTGCCGCAGCACTGCGCGCGAAGACGAGTCGCTTTGCATCGTCGAATCTCCCGCGGATCTTTACGCAATCGAGCACGCGACGGGCTTTCGCGGCCGCTATTTTGTACTCCACGGCCGCTTGTCCCCATTGGATGGTCGCGGGCCGCGCGAACTCGGGTTGGAGCAGCTCGCGGCTCGGCTGGCCGAGGACCAAGTACGCGAAGTCATAATTGCCACCAATCCGACGGTGGAAGGCGAGGCGACGGCGCATTTTCTGGCGCAGATCGCGCATGCGGCGGGTGTCGCAGTGACTCGCATCGCGCATGGCGTACCGATGGGCGGCGAACTGGAATACATTGACCGCAGTACCCTCGCTCACGCTTTCACTGGGCGCCTGCGTGTCGCCGGCGGCGGCTAGTCAGATCAAATGCGAGGCGCCGAGCGGTCACGCTGCGGTCACGGCGCAGCATCAACCTTCACCGCCTGCCGTGTATGTTATCGGCATCGTCAATTCGAGACTCCGCGACATGTCTGACACTATTTTCGGAAAGATCATCCGCGGCGAGATTCCGGCAAACATCGTCTATGAGGATGTCGATTTGATGGCCTTCGAGGATGCGAATCCTCAGGCACCTGTGCATGTGCTGTTCATCCCCAAAGAGGCGATCGCAAGTGCCGATTTGCTTGAGGACCGACATGCAGAACTGGTCGGCCGACTGGTGCTGGCCGCCCGCCGTTATGCGCGCGAAATTGGCATCGCGGAGAATGGCTATCGCTTGATCTTCAACACCAACGGCGACGGCGGCCAGAGTGTGTTTCATCTGCACTTGCATCTGCTCGGCGGACGACCTCTGGGATGGCCGCCGGGCTGAATGCGTCTGGGCCGATTGCGTCTCGGCCACGGGTCTGCTTGCTTCCGAATAGCGCGACCAAGGTTATTTCTGGCGCCCCCTCTCCCACACTCTGTAGGGAGAAGCGGCGGGATGCGATCCGCTTTGACCCGCGCTGCCTGACAAAAAACTCAGTGGTGACTGAGATCCGTCAGTTTGGATGTCTGGCTAGAGAAATACGCGGCTAAATCTTGGATATCTTGGTCGCTTAGCGTCGTGGCGAAGCCCTGCATGATCACGTTATCACGCGTCTTGGCGCGGTAGGCCTTGAGCGAGACGACCAAGTAATCGCGATACTGGCCAGCGATATTGGGGTACTGGGGATCGCCCACGCCATTGCCATCTGCGCCATGGCACGCTTGGCAGGTTTTAGAGATTTCCAGGCCACGCACGGCGTCGCCGGAAGCATGGACGGAAGTTGCCGCGCACACAGCGGCCAGCGTCAATAAGTATCGAAAGCGCATGACGGGCGACCCTTAAGGTTTGGCGGCTGAGGCCAGATAGGCGGAAATGTCGAAAATATCCTGTTCGCTCAAGCTCTCAGCCTGGGCGTTCATGGTTGGATGCTTACGCTGACCGCTTTGATAAGCTTTGAGCGCTACGACCAAATACTCGTAGTTCTGACCAGCAATTCGCGGCACGTGATAATTCGGGTAGGCGTTGGTGTAGCCCGCGATGCCGTGGCAACCGGTGCATGTGTAGGCCTTGATGCGACCCGCCGTGGCATCGCCGGCCGCAACTGCGGGCAGGGAAAATGCCGAAGACACCAGCAGCAGCGCTGCAAGAGTACTGAACCTCATCCTTAAACTTCCCCGAAAGGCTTGGCGCGGCGCCGTCTGGCGCGGGTGAATTCTTGTCGTCGGGATTATGCCGGGCGACGTTGGCGCGGTCCATGCCTGTAGCCATCAAGCTTTACCAAGCCATCACCGCAACACTCGATCAAATGACTTGTGGCCGGGGTCGTATTTGCCGCGAGTCTGGATACTGCAGTGCTTAAACACAGTGGCATGACTTCCGGGACTGCCGGCAGGCGCTCTGGTGTCATAGCATACCAACACACCTTGGAGATTTCGAACCGATGAAAATGCAACGTAGCCATATCTTCAGCGCCTCGGCAATCGCGCTGGCCTTGGCCATCGCTCTGGCCGGCTGCAGTGGCGGCAGCGATGCGAGCAAGAGCCGGCAAGGCGAAGCCGAGTCGGCACAAGGCGAGAAGAAGCCTGACGTGGTCAAGGTGCCGGTTGAGGTCGCTATAGCGGCGCGCTCCGAGGTGACGGCTGCTTTCCAGGGCACGGCCAATCTGGTCGCTTATGCGGAATCTGAGGTCGTGACCAAAACCAGCGGCGTGGTTTTGGAGATCAACGTCGAAGAAGGCGACAAGGTCAAGGCAGGCCAAGTGCTCGCACGTCTCGATTCTGATCGCCAACGCCTCGCAGTGACGCAAAGCGAGGCCAATCTGCGCAAGCTTGAAAACGATTACAAGCGTCAGCAGGAAATGATCTCGCGCAAGCTCATCAGCCAGGATGTGTTTGATCGTTCGCGCTATGACCTGGACACGCAGCGTGCCACGGTCGACATGATGAAACTCGATCTGTCGTACACGCAGATTCGCGCACCGATCGATGGTGTCGTTTCCCGGCGCATGGTTAAGCTCGGCAATCTGATCCAACTCAACCAGCCCTTATTCAAGGTCGATAACTTTGACCCACTCGAAGCCGTGGTCAGCGTGCCCGAGCGTGAGATGCGCTTGATCGCGGCTAAGCAACCGGTGCAAATGTTGGTTGATGCGCTGCCGGATGCGGTGTTCATCGGCACCGTGGCGCGGGTCAGCCCGGTGGTCGATGCGGGAACCGGCACTTTCCGCGTGGTCGCGCAATTCCGCGACGACACTGGTCGATTGCGCTCGGGCATGTTCGGACGTGTGCGCATCATTTACGACCAGCGCGCCGATGCGCTGGTGGTACCACGCGCGGCGCTGGTGGGTGACGAAAAGGATGCGTCGGTGTTCGTGGTCAGCGCGGATACGGTGGAAAAGCGCAAGGTCAAGCTCGGCTATGCGGACGGCGGCAAGGTCGAGGTGATCGAAGGCCTAACCGACGGGGAGAAGGTCGTGACTTTGGGCCAGGCCGCATTACGCGATGGCACCAAAGTGCAGGTGATTGAGGCGGACAAGCCCGCGGTTCCGGCAGAAATCGTTGCCAAGCAGGCTGATCCCGCTTAACAAGCGGCGTACTGAAGTTTTTGCTGCACCGGCCGGCGCGCGTGTCATCACGGCGCCGCGACCGGAACGTCCTGCTATCGGAAATCCGGCATGAATATCATCCGTCTCGCCACCGAACGTCGCGTCACTGTTGCCATGGTGACCATCGCTCTGGTGCTCTTTGGTTTCATTGGCCTCAGCCGTTTGAAGGTCAATCTGCTGCCCGATCTGTCCTATCCCACGCTGACGGTTCGCACCGAATACATCGGCGCGGCGCCATCGGAGATCGAGAATCTGATCAGCGAGCCGCTCGAAGAAACGCTCGGCGTGGTCAAGAATTTGCGCCGCATCCGTAGCGTATCGCGCACCGGCCAGTCAGACGTGATTCTTGAGTTCGCTTGGGGCACCGAAATGGATGCCGCAAGCTTGGACGTACGCGAGAAACTCGAGTTGATCCAGTTGCCACTCGAGGTCAAGAAACCGCTATTGCTACGTTTCGACCCATCGACCGAACCGATTTTGCGGTTAGCACTGTCCGCCGATACCAGCGGCGAAAACGCGGTCGCGCAAACTGAATTGCGACGTTACGCAGAAGAGGATCTGAAGAAACGACTGGAGCCGATTGAAGGCGTTGCCGCGGTCAAAGTGTCCGGTGGTCTGGAAGACGAAATCCAGGTCGAAATCGATCAGGACCGGCTGAAGTCGCTGGGACTGGACGTGAATACTGTCATTGAACGCTTGCGCGCTGAGAACGTGAACATTTCCAGTGGTCGCTTGGACGAGGCCAGCCAGCGCTATCTGGTGCGCACGGTAAACCAGTTCGCCACGTTGGAAGAGATGGGCGAGATGCTGGTGGTGGTACGCGAGGGCGTTCCGGTAAAGCTGCGTGAAATCGCTACCGTCACCCAAGGCCACAAAGAGCGCCAAGCCATCATTCGCAATGACGGACAGGAAGCCGTCGAGATCGCGATCTACAAGGAGGGCGATGCCAACACCGTCAGCGTCGCTGAAGACGTGCTCGCGGGCGTTGAACGCCTACGCAAAGAAATTCCCGTCGGATCAACTTTGGGCACGGTCGATGACCAGTCGATCTTCATCAAGAGCTCGATTCGCGAGGTCGTTGAGGCCGCGATCATCGGCGGATTGCTGTCGATTCTGGTGATCTACCTATTCCTGGGCGAAGGCTGGGCAACGCTCGTCATCGCGCTATCGCTGCCGGTGTCGATCATTGCCACCTTCTTCTTCATGCAGCAATTCGGCATCGGCTTGAATGTGATGTCGCTCGGCGGTATCGCGCTGGCGACCGGCATGGTGGTCGACAACGCCATCGTCGTGCTCGAAAACACGCGGCGATTGCGTGATCTTGGACTCGGCGTGGTTGAGGCGGCAGTGCAGGGCACTAGTGAAGTTGGCATGGCGATCACCGCGTCGACATTCACGCATATTGCGGTATTTCTGCCGCTGGTATTTGTCGAAGGTATTGCCGGTCAATTGTTCTCCGATCAAGCGCTTACCGTCACCTTTGCCATGTTGATTTCGCTGTTCGTCGCGGTCACCTTGATCCCGATGCTGGCATCGCTCGGTGCGCCCGGCCGCGCGCAAATCCAAGCGCCTGAGCCCGTCGTGATTGGGCCGCGTCATTGGCTGATGAGCGGGCGCCCAAAATGGACCGCGGGACGGATTTTGCTGGCCCCGTTATGGCTCGCAATCACGGCTATTCGCGCGCTGTTCTGGTTGATTGGTCAGGTTTTTTATTGGATCGCCGTCGGTTTGCGATTGGCCGGACGTGGGCTCGCCAAGCTCGCGGGATGGATACTCACGCCGCCCGCGCGGCTGACCATGCGGCTGTTTAATCTGACCCTGGCTGCATACGATCGCGCGCTGCCGTGGTCCTTGCGCAATCCGGCCGTTGTGCTCGGCGTCGCAATGTTGTCGCTGGTCGGCTCGCTGATATTGGTGTCCAAACTCGGCGTCGAGCTAATCCCCGAATTTGCGCAGGGCCGTTTGCAAGTCGACCTAAAACTACCCGTCGGAACGCCGTTGGAGAAGACCGATCAAGTCATCGCGCAATTGCAAGCACGCGCGTTGACTGTTGACGGCATTGATCACGTATTTGCGACCGCCGGCACTGGCTCGCGTCTGGACGCGAATCCGACTGAGGCCGGCGAGAACGTCGGTAAATTACTGGTGAGCCTGAAGCCGCATACGGCGCGCTCAGAGGAACCGAGGATTGTCGGCAGCTTGCGTGAAGTGACTGACGCGTTGCCGGGTAGCGAGGCCAAATTCTCGCGACCGCAGCTTTTCAGCTTCGAGACCCCGTTGGAAATCCAAATCTCCGGCTATGACCTGGAACAACTGAAGGCTGCGAGTGGCGCGATCGCAAAAGATATGCGGAGTCAGAGCATCTTTGCCGACGTCAAGAACTCCCAAGAGCAGGGCGCGCCGGAAGTGCGCATTTACTTTGACCAGGACAAGATCTCGCAGCTCGGTTTGACCACGCGTCAAGTGGCCGATCAAGTGGTGCGCAAAGTGCGCGGTGAAGTGGCCACGCGCTATAGCCTGCGCGACCGCAAGATCGACGTACTGGTGCGCGCGACCGAGCGCGACCGTGATTCGGTCGATGCGGTGCGCCGTTTGATCGTCAATCCCGGTAGCGTCAATCCAGTGCCTTTGGATGCCGTCGCGCGCATCGAAGTGACTGAAGGCCCGTCTGAAATTCGGCGGATCGACCAGGAACGCGTCGCGGTCATTTCGGCAAGCTTGCGCGGCGATTTGGGTGCTGCGGTAACGGTTGCGCAGGAGATCGTTGATCGGAATGTCTTGTCCCCCGGCACGGTCGCGCGTGTTGCCGGCCAAAGTGAGGATCTGGATGCCTCATTTCGTTCGCTGGCGCTGGCGCTCGCGCTTGCCGTGTTCATGGTTTACCTGGTCATGGCTTCGCAATTCGAGTCCTTGCTGCATCCGTTCTTGATTTTATTCACCATCCCCTTGGCATTGGTCGGCGCGGTCTTCAGTCTGTGGCTGACCGGCACGACGCTTAGCATCATTGTGTTCATTGGCTTGATTATGCTGGTTGGCATCGTGGTCAGTAATGCGATCGTATTGATCGATCGTGTCAATCAGCTACGCGCCGATGGCATGGACAAACGCCGCGCCTTGAGCGAAGGCGGACGCACGCGCCTGCGGCCGATCATCATGACCACGATCACCACCTTATTCGGCTTCCTGCCGATGGCGATCGGTCTCGGCGATGGCGCGGAGCTGCGGCAACCCCTCGCGATTACCGTGATCGGCGGCTTGATCTTTTCGACCTTGCTCACCTTGCTGGTGATCCCGGTGCTCTACGATCTGATTGACCGGCGCGTGAGCTACCGTCGGCCGATTCAGGACATGGCGGCCGTTGACGGAGCCCCGACGCCATGATGCTCGCCGAGATTGCGCTCAAGCGCCCGATCACCACGATGATGTTGTTTCTTAGCTGCGTGGTTTTCGGGCTGCTGGCAGGACGATTGCTGAAAGTTGAGTTCTTCCCGGAACTTGATGCGCCCTTCATTTTGGTCGCCGTGCCTTATCCGGGTGGGACGCCAAAAGAAGTCGAGCGCGAGATCGTGCGGCCACTGGAAGAGGCGCTGTCGACCATTGCCGGCGTCAAACAGTTGAGTGCACAGGCCGACGAAAACGGCGCGAACCTGTTCATGCAGTTCGATTTCGGCCGCGATCTCAAGGTCAAACTCAGCGAAGTGCGCGAACGCGTTGACGCCGCGCGCTCAGAGCTGCCGAAGGATGTTCAGCGCATCCAGGTGCTGAAGTTCTCGACCAATGACCAGCCGGTGCTGCAGATCAGGTTGTCCAGCACTACCGGCAATCTGCTCGATGCCTATGACTTGCTAGAGCGTCGGATCAAGCGTCCGCTGGAACGTATTCCGGGCGTCGCCGCGGTCGAATTGTCAGGCGTGGAGCCAAACGAGGTACGCATTGATTTGCTGCCCGAGCGCATTGCCGCGCATAACATTGATCTGAACAAGCTTTCGGCGATGTTGAGCGAGGCGAATTTCTCGAATTCAGCCGGACTGATACACGATGGCGAATTGCGCTATCGCGTGCAGCCCGTGGGCGAGATCCGCACGATCGAGGAGTACGGCAATCTGGTGGTGGCACCGAGTGGCGTGAAGCTGCGCGATATCGCCGATGTGCGCTACTCCCAGCGTGACATCAATTTCCGCCGCATTCTCAACGGCAACTACGCGGTCGGCGTCGATATCCGCCGAGAGCGCGGGTCGAATCTGGTGGAAGTATGCGAGCGCGTCATGGCCGAGGTGCACCGCATCGAAGCCAGTGGCGAGCTATCGGGCATCGAGCTGTACGTGATCGGTAACCAGGGCGAAGGCGTCTCTGCCTCGATTGCCGAATTGGTCAAAGCCGGTTGGGAAGGCATGTTTTTCTCCTTGCTGGTGCTGTACTTCTTCTTGCGTCATTGGCCGAGCACACTGATGGTGTCGCTGGCGGTGCCGATCTGCCTCGCGATCAGCTTGGGTGCGCTGTACTTCCTCGGTATGACTTTGAATATCCTCACGATGATGGGCTTGCTGCTGGGCGTGGGCATGCTCGTGGATAACGCCGTGGTGGTCACCGAAAGCATCTACCAGGAGCGCGAAAAGCGGCCGGACGACAAGATCGGAACCGCAATTGAAGGCACGCGCATGGTGCAACTCGCGGTCAGTGCCGGCACGCTCACCAGCATCATTGTGTTCCTGCCGAATGTCTTCGGCGGCTCGACCGAAGTTGGCATTTTTCTCTACTACGTGGCGATTCCGTATTCGATTGCGCTATTGGCGTCGTGGTTCGTGGCGGTCAGCATCATTCCCATGCTGGCTGCACGCATCGAGCCACCCAAAGGCTTGATGCAGGTGCGCATCGTGGAGGTGTGGAAGCACCACTACGCGCGCCTGCTGCACTGGACGCTGCAGCACCGCAACATCACGCTGGTCGGCATTTTCTTGCTTTTGCTAAGCATCGCCATTCCGCTGAAATTCGTGAATGTGGATTTCTTCGGCGGCGACGGCGGCCGTGATTTCGCGATCGGCTATGAACTCAACGGCCGCTATCGATTGGCGCAAACCGAGCAGGCCGCGCGCGAAGTCGAGGCCTTCTTGCTCGCGAACAAAGAAGAGTTCGAGATCGACACGGTATATAGCTGGATCTCAGAAGACAATGGCATGCAAACGCGTTTGCAACTGGTCACGGGCGACAAGGCGACTAAGCCGATTGAGGATATCAAGAAAGCCGTGCGTGACGGCTTGCCCAAACTCGCCATCGGCAAGGCCATTGTCGATCTGCAGAACGGGCCCGGCGGCGGTGGCGGTGGTGGCGGCGAAACGCAATCGCTAGGCATCAATATCACCGGTGATTCCACTGAGGTGCTGATCACAATAGCCAGCGATATCGCGGCGCTGCTCGCCAATCGGCCGGAGTTCGCCGATGTGCGCGTGGACAATGCCAATCAGCAACAAGAGATACAGATACGCATCGATCGTGATCGCGCGGCCAATCTAGGCTTTCAGCCCGATGCGGTTGGTCGCTTGATCCAGGTTGCCATGCGCGGCGTGCCGCTGCGTGAGTTCAGGCAGGGCGATACAGAAGTGCCGGTGTGGTTGCGCTTCAAGGATGCCACGCGCTTGTCTATGGACGATTTAAAGGAACTGCGCGTCACGCGTCCGGATGGTACCTCGGTGCCCTTGTCGGCGCTCATGAGTGTCGACACGACCGCTGGCGCGACCGCAATCCAGCGCGAGAACCGCAAGACCAATCGCGCCGTGACCGTCGAATTGCCGCCGAAATCAGACATGAATGTCGCGCGTAAAGCCCTGGAAACGACACTCGCCGATTTCCCCTTTCCTGCGGGCTATGGCTACGATTTGGGCCAGCGCTTCCAGGAAGACGCGGAAGCCCAAGTTGAAATGGTGTTTCTGATGTTGCTGTCCCTGGTCCTGATCTACATGGTAATGGCCGCGCTATTTGAGTCCGCGCTGTATCCGATTGCGATTTTGGTCTCGATTGTCTTCGCCGTGGTCGGGGTGTTCTGGACCTTCATGCTGTGGCCGACGACTTTTTCGGTCATGGCCTTTATCGGCATCATGATCTTGATCGGCGTGGTCGTGAACAACGGCATCATCTTGATCGAGCACGTCAACAATCTGCGTCGTGCCGGCCACAGCCGCGAAGAAGCCCTGGTACTCGGCGGCAGAGAACGCTTGCGACCCATTTTGATCACCACCGGCTGCACCGTGCTCGGCTTGTTTCCCTTGTGCATCAGCGCGGTTGGCATCGGTGGCGACGGCCCGCCGTACTACCCGATGGCGCGCGCCATCGCCGGTGGCTTGGTGTTCTCAACCGGCGTGACCTTGGTCGTATTGCCCACGGTCTACGCCACCGTCGAAGATATCTATCTGAAGATTGCCGGCGGCTGGCGCCGATCCAAGCGCGCTGGGGCGGCGGTCGTGAGTTAGGTGGTTCCGGGAAAGTTCGCGGATTACAGATGGCAAGAGCTGCCTCTCAGTCGCTTTTCCTTAAAGGGGCTCTTGTCGCCGAGGAAAGGGCCGCAATCCCGACCGCACAGGCTGGTGCGATATCGCATTGCGGGTCACGTGGTCAGTTGCGCGCTCAACGATGACCTACAAAAGCAGCCGCAAGATCCATTAGCGTACCCGCAGCGCTGTCCGCAGACGGAATGCGCTTTGCTTTCTTTTCTTCCCCTGCGTCTTTGCGTCTTTGTGTTGAACTGTTGTACCAAATCTTCGACTCAGTCAGATCCGACCCGCACATCTCTCGGCGTCACCAAGCGGCCGAGTTTTGGCGTGATCCACAGTTCCAGATCGTCGACGAATTCGTAGACGACGGGCACCAGCACCAGTGACAAGATGGTGGAGCTGATCAAACCACCAATCACGGCGATGGCCATCGGTACGCGAAATTCCGAGCCAGTGCCGAGGCCGAGTGCGGTAGGCAACATGCCGGCAGCCATTGCGAAAGTGGTCATGATGATCGGACGCGCGCGTTCGCGGCAGGCGTTGATCAGCGCCTCGCGTTGGCTGGCGCCCGCGCGTTCTGCTTCTATCGCGAATTCGACCAGCAGGATCGAGTTCTTCGCCGCCAAGCCCATCAGCATGAGTAAGCCGATCAAAGCCGGCAGGCCTAGCTCGGATCCGCCGACCAGTAAGCCCAAAAATGCGCCAGATAAAGACAGGGGCAGGGCGGCGAGGATGGTCACGGGTTTGAAGAAGCTGCGGAATAGCAGCACCAATACGCCGTAGATCATGCCGATGCCGGCTAGCAATGCTAGGCCAAAGCTCGCGAACAACTCGGCCTGATCTTCCGATTGCCCGAAGGCCGGATTGCGCACGCCGGCGGGCAAGTTTTTAAGAATTGGCAGCGCGTTGATCTTCTGCGTCGCCTGCCCAAGGGAAACGCCGTTGAGTTCGGCTTCGAGCATGGCGCGGCGTTCGCGATCATAACGCTCGATACGCGCGGCGCCGGCGCGAAATGTGAGATCGGCCACTGCGGACAGCGGCACCGTCGACCCACTGACCGTGGGCACTTGCAATGCGCCGAGTACGTCCAGATTGCCGCGCGCCGTGTCCGGCAGGCGCACGCGAATATTCAGGCGCTCGCTGCCCAAATTGAATTTGGCGGAATTGGCGTCGACATCACCAATGGTGGCAACGCGCGCAATCGAGGCAATGGCTTCGGGTGTGACGCCCAGTCGCGCGGCCTCAGAAGGGCGCAATTCGATGATCAATTCTGTGCCAGGTCGAGGCGTGACTTGGTGCACATTCGCCAGCTCCGGCAGTGTGCGCATTTGCCGCTCAACTTCCAGCGCGGCCTTTTCCAGGGCCTCGCCGTCTTCACTCGATAGAAGAATCTGAACCGTGGTGCTGCCGCCGCCGCCACTCTGACCAAAGCCCAAGCGCACGTCGGGAATGCTGTACAAGGCTGGCCTGATTGAGGCCTGGAATTCCTGCGTGGTCATTTCACGATCATGATCGAGCACGACCGTGACATTGCCGCTGCCGGTTCCGCCGGCCGAGACACGCGCAAACACAGCGCTGACTTCGCGTCTCTTGCGTAACTCGCGCGTTAGCCGCTCGGAGGCCAGACGCATATCGTCCAAGGTGGTGCCAGGCGCGCTTTCGATGGTGATCTGCACGATGCCGTTGTCGGTTGGCGGCGTGAATCCGGTCGGCAAAATCCCGGCAAGAAATAGTGAACCGACGAATAGCACGAAGCCCATCGCCATCGAAATCCAGCGATGGTCCAAGGCAAAATCCAGCGTACGCCGATAAGCCCCAGTGAAGGGCCTTTCAGCATGGACGTGCACGCTGGGTCTTAAGAAATAAGCCGCCATCACTGGTGTGAGTAAGCGCGCGACCACCAAAGAGGCGAACACCGACACAGCCACGGTGATGCCGAACTCGAAGAAGAATTGACCGACGAATCCGCCTAAGAATGAAACCGGCAGAAACACGACGATGATGGTCTCGGTGGTCGCCAGTACGGTAAAACCGAACGAGTCTGCACCCATTATTGATGCGTCATAGGGTGATGCGCCGGCCTGAATACGCTTTTGGATATTCTCGATTTCTACAATCGCGTCGTCGACCAGAATGCCGATCACAAGTGTCAGCGCCAGCAGGGTGATCATATTCAGGCTGAAATCCATGATCGCCATGACGCCGAAGGTCGGGATCAGCGAAATTGGCATCGCCAGCGCGGAGATCAGTGTCGCGCGCCAATCGCGCAGGAAAATCAACACCACAACCGCGGCCAATAACATGCCTTCAACGAGCGTGTGCACCGTGGCATCAAAGCTGCGACGCGTGTTTTCTGCAGACGAAACAATCCGTTGGAAGCTCAGTTTTGGATACAGCTTAGCTAAGGCATCGACCGCCTTCTGCGAGTTTTTTTCGACCGTGACATCGGATGCAGAATTGGTCTTCATCACTTGAAAGCCGACCACTGATTGGCCGTCCAGCATGGCGAAGGCGGTGCGTTCGGCGGCTCCGCTGCCGACATCGGCCACATCCATTAAACGTACGGTTTGGCCCGATTGCGTGGGAATGACCAACTGCCGCAACGCCTCCAAATCATCGGCGGCATTCAACACGCGGACGGTCTGCTGGCGTCCGCCGATTTGCGCGGTGCCGCCACCCGCATCCAGGCTGAATCCGCGTAAGGCGCTATTGACCTGCGGTGCCGTGAGGCTGAGTGATTCCAGCCGGGCCGGGTCCAACGTGACGTTCACCTCACGATCGACGCCGCCCACGCGGCTAACTTGCGCAACACCGTACTCGGCGATGATTCGCCGCGTGATTGGATTGTCGATATACCAACTCAGCTCGACATCAGTCAGCGAAGGAGCCGACACGGCATAGGTGACAATTGGCATTGAATCGATGTCGAAGCGGCGCACGATTGGTTCTTCAATGCCGCGTGGCAGGCTGGCGCGGATGCCGTCGATGGCAGAGCGGACTTCGTCGGTGGACTTCTGCGGATCAGACCCGACCTCAAATTCGACCGTGGTCGATGAATAGCCGAGCGAAACCGTGGACGACACATGATCGACACCGGCAATATTTGAGACCGCCGTTTCCACTTCGCGCGTGATTTGCGTCTCGACTTCCGAGGCCGCGGCACCGGGCAGGGTCACCGTGACTTGAACCACAGGAATTGACACATCTGGATAGAGTTTGATCGGTAGCGCCATGTAACCGGCGACACCTGCGATCAACAACGAGATGAACAACACAGTGATCGGAATTGGGTTCTCGATCGACCACGCGGAGATACGCAGATTCATGGGCTTGCTTCTGGCGGCATCTTGCCGACGTCGCCGACAGGCAGCGATTCGGCAGGTTCGGAGTCGTTGACGGGTGTGACCAGATCGCCATCGAGCAAGAATGCGCCGCCACCCAGCGCAACGCGGCTGCCGACGGGTGGGCCCTGCACCAGTTCGACATAGCCACCTGCGCGCGCGCCGGTGCGCACATTGACGCGATGCGCCCTATTGTCTGCATCAATCACCGTCACCAACGGTCCGCTGGCCTCAAATTGCACAGCCTTCTCCGGCACGGCCGCGATGGTTTGTGCCGATCTCGCAAAACTCGCTCGCGCGAATCCACCCGCGCGCAAGGCACCATCCATCGGTAGCGCCACACGCACGCGACCGAGTTTGGTTTTCGGATCGATGCGTGGGCTGATGAGACGAACTTTGCCGTCCAGCGTCTTGCCATTGGCGAGTTGTACTTGCACCGACGAGCCTTCCTCGATATCCAGAATCGCCGATTCCGGCACTTCGGCGTCAAGTTCGATCAGCCCATCGCGCGCGATGCGAAACATTGGCTCCGCACCTGAAACTGATCCCGGCCGTACGCTGCGCTCAAGGACCATTCCCGCAACCGGCGCACGCACTGTCATGCGCGCCGATTGCGTTTTCAACTCCTGCAACTGCGCCTTGGCGATGCGCGACTGACTGCGGCGATTGGCGATGTCCTCATCGGCCAACACGCCAGTTCCCTCCAGACCTTTGACGCGATCGGCTTCGCTCTGGGCTTTCTCCGCTTGCGCAGTTGCCTGCATCACGCGTGAGCGCAGGACCGCGTCATCGAGTTCAGCCAGCGCTTGCCCGGCGTCGACCACGGCACCTTCCTCAACGAATACCTTGAGCACGCGATAGCCCGATTGTTCAACGCCTACCGCCGCTTCCTCTCGCGGCACCAGCAAGCCTGAGGCAGTCGCCGATCCGGTCAACGAGCGCGCTTCTACCAAGGCCACAGTCACCGCGCGCGCCACTTCCGGCGGCTTCGCAGGCGCTTCCTCTGAGCGCTTGGAGCAGCCGCTGAAGCTTGCGCACAGCAGTGCGGCCAAAGCGGCGGTACGGAATTTCGAGTTCATGGATTAGCCATCGCGGAAGCGGGAAGGGAGTCGGAGGGCCAACCGCCGCCGAGCGCTTTGAAAGCCTGTACCGAATGCTTTAGAGCATCCAGACGCGCACTCGTGAGCGCATTGCGTGTCGCGCGCCAAGCTAACTCGGCGTCGAGCACTTCTTGCAAGTCGCCAAGGCCCAAGCGGAACCGTGTTAGCGCGGCTTCGTGCGCCCGGTTCGCGCGGCGCTCGCCCTCGATCAAGATCTGCACACGGCGCCGATCAGCGTGCAGACGCGTCAAGGCTTGATCGACTTCCGCAAACGCGCTTTGCACTAATTGCTCAAAAGCGATCACAAGCTGTTGTCCGCGCGCACTCTGCAGATCCAGCGCGGCCTGCAGTCGTGGGCGGTCCAGCACTGGCACACTCAGGCCAAGTCCTAAAGACCAGAAGCCGGTGCTAGCGTCCAGTGGCCCGCGTTGCGAGGACAGACCAATGGAGGGCTGCAGCGTTAGTCTCGGGAAGAAATCGAGTTCGGCGAGCCGCAAGTTTCCGGCGGCGCTGCGAATTCGCGCTTGCGCTTCTCGAATATCGGGACGCCGGATCATCAGATCGCCCGGGACCGTCGTCGGCACCGCTGGTGCTTCGGCTAACTCGGCCTCTATGGCAATGGAGGTGATCGGCGCTAATCCGTCGCCCATTAGTACTAGCAGGGAGCGACGCGTTGCGTCGAGTTCTGATGCCAGCGCGAGCGCACGCGCATTGGCCTGCGATACGTCGCCCGCGACGCGGTCTGCCTGCGAAGCGGCCGTTAGTCCACGCTCAACGCGGCGGTCAATCAGCCCCAGCAAATCCGCTTGAATCTTCGCGTTTGCACGCGATTCCTCCCATTGCGCCGCTAACCCGCGCGCCTGGAACAAGGTCTGCGCCACCTGGGCGGCGAGTGCCGTGCGTGTCGCCTCATAGTCGAAGCGCGCGGCGGCCAAGTCAGAATCGGCCGCCGTCCGCGTCACAGCACGCCGACCAAAGAAATCCAGCTCCCAAGTTACTGGAAGACTGACGCTGGCGTTACGGCTCATATCGGGGTTCGGGCCGGCGTTGAGATTCTCCGCCTGCGATGCCTCAACGCTGCTCTGCAGCGCACCTTGCGGCGCATAGCGAGACAAAGACTGCGCACGAACTGCCTGCGCTTCGCTTAAGCGAGCCAGCGCCAGTCGCGCATCCAGCCCCTGCGACAGCACGCGCTCCACCAGCGCCTCCAATTGCGCGTCATCAAATAGCGTCCACCAGCGATCGAGCGACGCCGGCGGCAAATCCTTGCGCTGCGCGGCCGCATAGTGCGCAGGCCATTGGATTTGCGGATCGCGCGGCGTCAGTCCAGTGGCACAGGCGGCGAGTGCAGCGATGCACATGGCGCTGAGGACCATGCGCCAGGCGGATACTCGAAGGGATCTTGAAGGCCGAGTCGTCATCCGTGGATCATCGCGCCGTGAGGCGTCAAGCGCGCGCGATCACACGTTAATCGCCGCGAGACTGCAGCAGAACCGCCCGATTTATCGCGAAGGCCACGACAACACGCTAGTCTGTGAACTCACCACTGCATCGCGAGGACAGGCTTCAACCTAGAAACCGCAGTTGGACGTGGCAAACTGTGCTGTTATGGGGCTGCAGGCCAAGGCGGATCGAAAGCCGGCAGCTTGCGCGGCATGCCGCGCGCCGGCTTGAACGCCTGCAAGCTTAAGCTTGCAGGCCGGATTGAAAGTCGGCAGCTTCCCCGGCATGCCGCGCGCCGGCTTGAACGCCTGCAAGCTTAAGCTTGCAGGCCGGGGTGAATGGTTGTTCCATTCCAACGAGTTGCAACGCAAGCGTACGCCGCCAG
>Ga0105044_10004738_pt1 | contig 18678 bp, 16 predicted proteins | sample MAT01_FD_78092 | JGI IMG/M metagenome (GOLD analysis project Ga0105044, IMG submission 78092) | Freshwater microbial communities from Lake Fryxell liftoff mats and glacier meltwater in Antarctica - MAT-01 | ecosystem: Environmental > Aquatic > Freshwater > Ice > Liftoff microbial mat | place...
CAATAAAGATGTTTTCTTAAATGCTCAGGAGTGCCTTCCAGTATAGCGTGCAGCACATTCCATCGTACAGATTCGGGTGAATTCCCGTAGTCGTGCCATACAATTACAGAATTATCATTTTTCAATAATTCAAAGGCTGTTTTAGTGTCCTGCACTACGCTGTCGTAATGATGATCCCCATCAACGAACATAATATCCACCTTCTTTTTCCATTCGCTAAAATCGAAGCTTCGGGAATCTCCTTCAAGGTGAGTTATCGCAGGATTTTGTTTTGAAAAATGACCGTGTAGTCCAATGTATTTTTCATCCCAGCTTCTTTCCCGCATTTGAGCGGCACTAAGGTTCAGGGTAAAGCAGTGAGGCACAACTTGAGCAACATTGCTCACGCTTTCACCACGCCAGGTGCCGATTTCAAAATACATGTCTGCTTTTATTTTTACTGCAATTAGTTTCAACAAAGCCAGGTCCGTGGGAAGTGAGCCACCATCGAGGAAAGCGAATGGCTTCACCTGCAGTTCATTTCCCGTAAAAAAGAATTCAAATGGCAATTCGGGCAGTCCGTCTGTTAAGGAATACTCTCTAACAACGATGGCTTTATGCTGATCTTCCTGGTCAAGCACTTCGTTGAGCAGCGCAGGATTACGGAGCACTGCAGAAATTCCTCTGATAAATTTACCCGCTTTTCTGCTAAAGGACATTTTTTTTCCTTTTCTGTTGAATCATTGCTTTTATCCTTACAAGGTCATCCGGATGAGGCAAAAGAACCCTCCAGCTTTTCCGGCTGTCTGTTTTAAAAAGCCAAATAACGGAAAAAAATGTGGCTGCATTTGCACAGGACGTTATCACGGCAGCATGAAAATGAGAAAAAACCCGTTCTCCCGAAATATACAGAAATCCAAAACTAAGAATTGTAACGGCCAATCCCGCAGCAATTGCATAATTGTTTTTCATAAACTGCCCTGTGCCGGAAAAATAATGTCCGATGATAAGGTAGCCGCTAATGAAGATAATCCCGGGTAATAAGAACAGGAGATTTTCCTTTACCGGGGCGAATTCTTTCCCGAATAAAAATGTGTAAACGTCAACCGGAACCAGCAGCAAAACCAGGCAAGCTAAGGTGCTTAGCAACACAGCGCTTCGAAATAAAACCGCGGTCATTTCCGCAGCTTTGTTTTTATCATTGTTGTTTGCAATTTTCCCGTACTGGATCATGGCAATACTTGAAGCGATCAACCAGACTGATTCCGCAAGAGAAACTGCGTTTGAATAAATACCAAGCGCAAAATCAACAAGCAGAAAATACGCAATCCGCTGATTTGCAAACTGCAGCAGATGACCAAACTGGTTGGAAAAGCTATATTTCAACAGAATCCTCATCCCGTTGGCAACAGGAATAACATTTTCCCAATTATCTTCAGTTGCTTCACGATCCTGCAATGCGACTGCAGGTTTCTTCGATACCTCCGCAAGTAACACCAGGCTAATAAGCCAGACAATTCCCCAACCTACGTATAATGCCATTGTATATGCAAAAACGTCTGTATCAACTTTCAGGAAAATAAAAAGAGAAATACCTATTAATAAAGCCTGCAGAAGATTCAACAGGTTTACCCAGCGGAATTTTTCACGTCCGTTGAAAATATGCAGGTGTTGGTTTAATGTGGAATTGATAATCGAAAGCACGGCAATGTGAGCGCCGTATTGCTGGAATAATCCCGGATCAATTATCCTAATAAGAATTAACGCGGTTATGCTTACCAGAATTGACCACGTCCAGGCAGGAACAAGCAGGCTTCGCAGGGAATAACGCGATGAAAGGTAAACGAGCGCCGCCCCGCCCATAAAGTCACAGACGATCTGAATTCCGCTGATGATTACTATAAGGCGTGTTGCGATTCCTTTTCCGTCCGGACCAAGGAACCGCGACAATAAGATAATGGTGAGAAAATTAAGAACCGCTGTACCGGTTCGGCTCATGAAGGTAATTGCAATTAGCCTTGCTACTCCACTCATGATTTAGCCGACAAAATCAGATTCCATAAACACTGCGGCATTCTATTGTCCTTTAGTTGTCGCATAAGTTAAGAGGAATAACAATTATTATGGCTTTACGCTTTTGTAAATACGCTCGAGGCGGCTTGCAATCGCGTCGAAGCTAAAATTTTTCACCGCATAATCTCTTATTGCGGCTGAATTATATGTATCGCGGTCAGTATGAATTTTCAGCATAGCCGTGACAAGCTCATCCTGATTTCCTTCTTTAAATAAAATCCCGCGTTGGTCGTTAAGCACCTCGCTAATTCCACCGATATCCGGAGCAATTACAGGGAGACCGCAAGCAAAAGCTTCAAGAATCACGACCGGCTGATTTTCATACCGGCTGTTAAGAACAAAAGCAGAACATTGCTGGAATTCATTTGCCAGGGCTTCACCTTCCTTATACCCATGAAATTCAACACCCCTGGTGGTAAGGCTCAGTTCATTAGAAACTTTGCGAATAGCGGCTTCGTTGTTACCATGTCCCACAATTATCAATTCCAGAGAGGGTACTTTCTTCTTTGCAACAGAAAAAGCTTTCAAAAGACCAGTAACATTTTTCTGCTTATCGTCGAGAGAAGAAACGTGGATAAACCTCGTTACGTTAATGTTTTGACCTGACTGTGTAAAAATAGACGTATCTGCTACATTGCCAAGAACTTCGTATTTTCCGTTAAGTCCGTGGGATTCCATTGCTTTCTGCAACCTTGCTGAAACCGGAAGAATCAGGGCTGCACCTTTTATTGCAGCGCGGGTTACCATTTTGAGGAAATTACCGGTGTAACGCCCGTCTTCGGGGTAATAACCTGTCCAATGCTCTGTAATGATGTATGGTATTTTATTCTCTTTTGCCAGATCCATGGTTATTCTTCCAAGTGGCCAAGGAACGTGAAGATGCAGAATATCAGGCTTTCCGCTCCATTCTACAGCTTTCTTAAAACCAAAATTATAGTGCTTTTTAAGAAGCCTCCAATTGAGCCAGGAGCGCAAGAGTCCGGACCCTTTCGTTGATTTTCCATAATGCAGGATCATTTCCCTGAAATTCCCGTCTGACTTCTTTTCCAGCCGAAATTCCCCTTCTTTCATATCTTCTTCTGCACAGCAATGTAAAACTGTAACATTATTTTTGAGTGCAGCGGCTTGGGCATGTCTCTTTATGAAAATCCCCAATGATGGATTTTTACGGTCAGGGTACCAGGAAGCAAGAAAAAAAACGTTCAATTAACTTGAATTACAACTACGAAATTACGAATTACGAGATGTAGTTATGAGTTATAAGTTGTGAGTTATGAGTTGGACGTTGTGAGTTATAATTGATGATGCTTGAACAGGGTGATGAGTTTTTAGTGGCTGTTGTGAGTATAATTTATGGTGAGGATCTGTGCTGGCGTTATGAGTTATTAGAATTATGCGTTGGTATTTCCAGCCAGAAATCATAGGCTCACTAGTAAGTTACGACAAACAGCCGCAGCGGGTTACGATTTTAGAATAAATCAGGAAGAAACCCGTGTTTTTCAGAATCTCTTGTCGGGAACCGTAATTTGAAAAATCAGTCTGCGTGAACCGATTCTGTATCAACAACTTCCATTTTCACTTGTTCAACACTGTGTTTGAACCTTTTAAGGATCGTTATACGATATCCACCGAATTCCTTTTTTTCGTTTACCGCAGGAATTCCATTGAAAATCTTATTCACAAGGCCGGAAACCGTTTCGTACTCTGTACTTTCGTCGAGGGCAATGGGCAAAAGATCGTTCACGTCAGAAATGGAAGAAGTTGCATTGACAATGTATTCGGACTCGCTTTTCTTCTCCACTGCTGGCTTTTCCTCATCGTATTCGTCCTGGATTTCGCCGACAATTTCTTCGATAATGTCTTCCATCGTCACAATCCCTTCGGTACCGCCAAATTCGTTGGTAACGATTGCCATCTGAATGTGTTGATGTTGCAATTCACGCAAAAGATCATTCACTTGTTTACTTAAGGGAACGTAAAACGCTGGCCGCAGCAGTGAATTGAGCTCTGTAAGGCGTTTGTGGCGAATAGAGCGGATAAGATCCTTTGCGTGGATGATTCCTATAATATTATCGATAGAGTCTTTATAAACAGGAAGCCTGGAATATCCTTCTTCAACCACTTTATCGATATTAGTTTCTATGTCCTCATCGATGTCAAGTGCTATCACCCGGGTTCTTGGAACATAAATATGCCTCACCAGCCGGTCGTCGAATTCAAACACATTCTGGATCAGCTCATGTTCGGATGATTTGATTGCGCCGCCTTCTTCCGACTCCGTTAAAATCATTCGCAGCTCTTCTTCAGAGTGTATATCGGCGTGATTGGCGGTCGACATTCCGAAAAGCTTAAGGGTTAACTTAGAGAGGCCATTGAGTATCCAAATCAGGGGACGGAAAACGATAAAGAGAATCCGCAGTGGCAAGGCAACGAAGAAAGTTGTTGGAAGGGATTTGCGGATTGCGAACGTTTTAGGAACCTGTTCGCCCAACACAATATGCAATGTTGTTAATAGGCTGAATGCAAGAACTGTAGAAGCAGTGTGCGTTGCAGCTTCGGAAAGACTTAGCCCCATTGAGGGAACAACGCCTTTTACAATTTCATAAAACACCTCTTCACCGACCCAACCTAGGGCAAGACTGGCAATTGTAATTCCGAGCTGGCAAGCGCTAAGGTAGCCGTCCATTTTACTAACGATGGGCCGGGCGAGTTTTGCTATGCGGCTTCCTTGCGAAACAAGGATGTCGATCTGGGATTGCCGCACTTTAACAATAGCAAATTCTGCTGCCACAAAAAAGCCATTAAGAAGTACGAGTAGAATTGTTAAAAGTATATCTGATATCATGTATTAGATCAAAGGTAAACAGAGAAGCTCATGCCCTGCGGCACAGGGTAGCCGGGTTTTATTAACAATTCCGGTGAGCTTTAGAAGGCTTCTGGGGCCTGCTGCTTATCACGCTTGCTGCGGGATAAATACCGTCAATCTTCAGGGAGGACGTTTCAAGGTGGTTAAATTCCCGACAAAAATACAAACATTTTTGGTTGATTGGATTTCATTTTAGGGATTTACTATATTTGCGCCCTATTACGGTGGCCATAGCTCAATCGGTTAGAGCGCAAGTTTGTGGTACTTGAGGTCGTGGGTTCGATCCCCATTGGCCACCCAAAAAATCCTCTGCATTTTAGTGGGGGATTTTTTTTGCCTTCCATCATTGGGATTAAAGAATGCTCATGTGGGTGTATTTGCCATTTTATCATTTCAAGGATAGCCTTGAGCCAATGAAGGTAAAACGCAGTACGTTTGCTAAACAAGCGTTGCATAAACGGATATTGATTTTTCTGCAACTAGCTGAAACAGGAAGCCTCGCCCCTCAAACGAAAAGCAAACAGTATTTATTCCCGTTAAAAGTGAAGAATATGCGGGTAAGATTGAAACAATCATCCGAGCAATGTTGGAAGTATTACCGATTCTCGTTGCCAGAGCGTTGTTGGGAACCTCGAAAAAGCCACTGCTCGTCGTTGCACTTCGAAATTAAAAGTCGCGGGCAGTAAGCCGCATCAAGCAGGGCGTGACTACGTTTTTAATTTGCTTGTCCGCCCCGATATCTAACTTTCTAGCGGTTCACTATAGTTCAAGAACAGGTTAGTTGAGCTGTTTGCAACACAAGCCTGTACCGCAACTGTAAAACTTGTACAGGCATCCCCGGCTATTCTCATTCTGGTTATCGGGAGTCTAATCTCAAAGGCTGGAAAAGGCGAATGAAAATTGCAAATAGTTTAATGGAATTAATCAAAGTAAAACGTTTCTTTAAATTAATTTGCGACTTCCGAACTACTTACCAGCAACTCATATCTTCTTCCAACGGGAATTTTTGTGTCGCATTTCATTATTATTAATTCTTTCCCTGTTTCGCTTATAAAATTCTTATTTACGATAAATGATTTATGGACCTGCAAAAAAGTGCTTTCTGGTAATTGCTTCAGCAGGTTTATTAAACTGCCGTAAGCTACTATTGCATTTACATTACTTATCAAAAAAACCTTTACATAATTACCGGTGCTTTGCAAGTATTTTATTTCGCTTAGCGCAATGTGTTGTATTTGTCTGCCCACTTTTAAAGGAATGGTAATGGTTTTATGTGGAAGATGATTGACATGATTGCAATATGCTTTTGCTTTTGTGATGGCTTTGTTAAACCGCTGCAGCGTGATAGGTTTTAGCAAATAATCAACAGCATCGTTTTGGTAAGCATCAAATGCAAAGTGACTGAATGCAGTGGTAATAATGATTGCAGGTTTTTTCTCCAGTAATTCCAACACTTCAATCCCTTTAAGCAATGGCATTTCAATGTCTAAAAAAACAATATCAAAATTTTGTTTCGATAATATTAATATCGCCTCTTTACCGTTATATACGCTTCCCTGATGCACAAGTCCTTTTGTCTTCGCAATATGCGATGCAATTACCTGATGCGCGGGTTTCTCGTCATCTACAATTAAGCAGGAATAGTTTCGGGACATAGTTTTAGCGTAGCGTTATACATTCCATCTTTTGTTTCAATTGTAAATTCGTTCTCCAGCGATAGAATTTCCAATCTCCTTTTCAGGTTATTTATTCCTAATCCAGTTCCGTTCAAAGAGGATCCTTCTGTTAAATAGTTGTTCCATATAGAAAACACGATGCCTTCTTTCATAAAATCAAAATGAATGTGAATTAACGGGTTATCATGCTCGGTTGAAAACTTTACGGCATTTTCTACCAACGGCAGGAACAAAAGTGGCGGTACTGCAAATTGCTTACGCTCGCCAGATACGTCGGTTTTTATTTTTAGGTTATTGGTTTTTTGTTCAGCATAGTGTAAATACTTTTTTATAAAATCAATTTCTTCCTTTACCGAGACATAATCTTTTGCACTTGCTTCAATCTGGTAGCGCAATAAGTCTGAAAGTTCAATTATTTTATCAGGTATTTTTTCAGGTGTTGCCAAAGCTGTTCCGTATAAGTTATTCATCGCGTTAAGCAGAAAATGAGGATTGAGCTGATGTTTTAAAAAAGATAATTCGCTTTGCACATTTACCAATCTTCTTTTGGTATGAATAACATTCTCGATAAGCCATCGGTGAAAAAAATAGACGCCTCCTCCCATTGGCAACATAAACATAACGGCAACTAATTCCAGTCCGAAACTAACTCCATTAAAAGCCTTTCCATCGTTCAATATAAAAAAAAGTGTTACAACAACAATATAACTTAACTGTAATATAAAATACTTTCTATATTTTTTCTCCAACAAAAATCTATTGATGATAAAATAATTATTGATAAACATAACAGCGTAAAAAATGGCAAGGTTCTTTAAGACTTCCGTTATTGGTGCAGGAGGCTGCCCGCTCGTTGAAACATAATTATTAAGGCACCGGGCGGCAAACAGAATAAGTATCAGTATACTGTTCCGCACCCAAATGTTCTCGTACCTGAACCATTTAGCCATGAAACAAACTTACGTGATTATCAGGCTGGTTAATACAACCTTATATAGAGTCTGTCTATAGAGTCTCCTGATGTCGTTGCACTAGTCCGAAAAATGCTCATCCCGTCCTAAAGTGGGACTGCGCTTTTTCAGTCTTCGTGCGCCTAACCAGAAGCCTCTACAGTTCAGACTCCCGACTCTGTGGACAGACACTATATAAAGGCATTCACGTTAGCACCAAAACGCCTCAAGCATCCTTTTATCAATTATACGAACTCCATTGATATAATTTTTTAAACCATTCCTGATTGACCGTGTTAGTATGAGCGTTCACAAAAAACACGAAAAAAGCGATGAAAAAACAATTATTCTTATCAATTGCCATGGTTGCTGCAGGGCTATTTGCAAGCAAGGACGCTATCAGCCAAACAGCTCAACTTCAAGTCATTCACAATGCAGCCGACCCTGGTGCTGCAACAGTTGATGTATACGTTAACGGGGCACTTACGCTTGACAACTTTGCGTTCAGAACTGCCACGTCATTTGTAACGCTGCCTTCAGGTGTATTGTTAAATGTTGGTGTTGCACCAGGTAACAGCACGTCAGTAGACGACACATTGAAAAATTTTCAGGTTACCCTTGCAAGCGGAGACCGTTACATTGCAGTTGCCAATGGAGTATTGAATCCTGCAAACTTTGCGGCTAATCCAAGCGGAGAATCCACAGCATTTACATTGTTTCTGCAGAATAATATCCGCAACATGGCAATGAATGCTGGAGATGTTGATTTTGTCGCTGTTCATGGTGCAAGCGATGCTCCGGCAGTAGATGTAATTGCACGAACAGTTGCAACGGTAGTAAATGATGCAGCCTATGGAGATATTACAGGCTATGTTTCTGTGCCTCCGGCAAATTATATATTAGATGTAACGCCTGCAGCAGGTTCACCGATTGTTGCTTCTTTTCAGGCAGATTTGTCTGGGCTCTCTGGCGGAAGTGCGGTTGTTTTTGCATCTGGTTTTCTAAATCCTTCGGCCAATCAGAACGGAGCTGCTTTTGGCTTGTTTGCTGCACTGGCAAACGGAACAGTAGTACCATTGCCAGCAACAAGTCAGGCAAGACTTCAGGTAATTCATAATGCTGCCGATCCAGCTGCTGACAATGTTGACGTTTATGTAAATGGAGGATTATTGTTAGATAATTTTGCCTTCCGCACAGCAACGCCATACATTTTTGTTCCAGCCGGCGTTGAATTAAACATTGGTGTTGCACCGGGCAATAGCATCTCTGCAAATGACACATTGAAAAATTTTTCAGTGACTTTACAAAACGGTAACTCATATGTTGCTGTTGCCAATGGAGTTTTAAATCCTGCAAACTTTGCTGCTAATCCTGACGCACAATCAACAGGATTCACTTTGTTTCTACAAGATCAAATGCGTGAAGCAGCTGTTAATCCAGGCGAAGTGGATTTGCGTGTAATTCATGGGGCAAGTGACGCACCAGCAGTTGATGTTTTAGCAGGTGCAACAGTTTTGGTTGATAATGCTCAATACAGTAATATTACTCCTTACCTAAGCGTGCCGCCTGCTGCCTATACATTGGCTATTACACCGGGAACCGACAACTCTGTAATTGTCGCAAACTTCGCAGTCAATCTTTCCACATTAGGAGGTGGTGCGGCAGTTGTGCTTGCTTCAGGATTTTTAACACCTTCAACTAACCAGAACGGTCCTGCATTTGGATTGATCGGGGTTTTGCCGGATGGAACGGTAATTATTTTTGATATTGTAACAGGAATTGAAGAAAATAGTGCAGCCAATTTTAGCATGTACCCAAATCCTGCAAGTGATTTCGTTCAAATTAATTTCCCGGTAAAAACTGATGTAAATTCAAAAATTGCGGTCATTAATATGGCAGGACAGGAAGTAATAAGCGAGAATATTCCTTCAGGTATTTCCAACTATCAAATTCAAACACAGAATTTGTCCAAGGGAATCTATTTTGTAAAAACAAATTCCGGCAGCATCCAATCAACACAAAAGTTGATTAAGTACTAAGTATTTACAAGTAAATTTAATAGCAACAGAGGGAGCGACATTCGTTATTCCCTCTGTTTCTATTTAATGCATCTTATTAAAAGAAGTCTCTAAAAGTACATCTCTCATTGTTAAACTTCAAAATTAAAAGCCTCTGGCGGCAAGCCTCATCACCCAAGGCGTGACTACTTTTTTTATTTCCTGATCGCCTCGATATCTGACTTTCCAGAGGTTCACTAAACACTATCGTTGAAGACTTGAACCTTTATCCGATAGCGGTTTTGAAGGATAACAAAGTTTGCTGGCTTTGAGGAAACTCCGGAAAGCCATCTTTGTCCGCTAATCTTCAAAATTGAAAGCCTTGGACGGACAGCCTCATCAAAAAAGCAGGCGTTGTATTTTTTTAGTTTCCCGCTTTCCTCTACATCCTACTTTTTCGAAATCCATCTAAGTTATTTTGTGATAATAAGTCCCGAAAATGCAGTTGGCAGCACAAAGGCAGTAATGCGATCCACGCCACTTTAATTCAAAACGATTTTCTGATTCGAAATCAAATTATTCTGCAGCAACCGAATAAAGAAAATTCCTGCCGGCAAATCGGAAACATTTATAGAAAAACTATTTCCTGAAAACCTGCCTTCTTTTAGTTTCCTCCCTCCCAGATCGCAAATTTGGTAATTCCCGGGTTCGGGATTGGTTAAAGTCAGCCTGATAATATCAACTGCAGGTTGAGGAAATATCTTTATTCCCGGATTCACTATTACTTCAATTCCAACTTCAAAAAAATCGCATTCAGGACCTGGCAAAAAGTTACCAGGTGCATTTGCTATATACTGAAAAGTGCCAAATTCAGGATCTGAGTAACACATCGGTCGAAATGTGAAAGAGTCGTTATTTCCCGAGCAGTTGTAGCTTGTAAAGAGAAAAAAGTGGCCGATTGCTCCGAAATTCTGAACGATCTTCCCACGAAGAGCAATGTTGCCTCCACCGGTTGGATGTACGCAGATCCATTTAAGCATTTCATTTCCGAACGGCAAAGTTCCTATGCTGTCCACAACCACCATCGACGAATCGCATCCATCGCCAGCATTCCATTCCTGTTCAAATAATAACCATGAATCTCCAGGCAAAGCAGCCAGGTCAAACATCAAGTGGAAATGCCCCTCGACAAAATAAAAAACCTTTTCCCCTTCATTGTAAGTGTAATACTCACCTATCTGCCTCTCCTGCCCTATTGCCGGCAAATTATCGATATCCCTTTGATACCGTTTTATCCGCTGACATAAACGCCCCTGAAAAAGCGTATCGTCAGTATAAACATACTTTAACATCAGTTTTGGCGCACCAAACCATTCGACATAATACTCCCAGGTTTGGCCGGGTTTTATCCAGCTCTGTGCATTTACTTCTTTAGCTCCGATAAAAAAGAGGCAAAAGGCAATGAGGAAATAGAAAGTAACACCTGACTTTATTTTATCTGCGCTTTCGATGTCCTTGACCATTGTTATGTAAAGGCAGTTGTTACGGTCTTTTTGCTTCAAAAGAAGTTTAAGATTCAGCGTAGTTTCTTCCTGGCCCCAATTTAGCAAAATAACAAGGAAATCTTACTTGAAAATTTTAGTTATTAACAACAGAAAATAGTTGAAAATAGAACGATCCCGAAGGAAACCAGAATGCTCGAAAATCAAAAGTCTTTAGGTATTGTCTAATGAATGATCACTTTCCTGTTTAGAATTTTGTGGTTTTGTTGCATCTGTATAAAGTACAAGCCGGGTAATAAATCTGACACGTCGAATGTAAATTCAGTGGAGGTAAAACTTCCTTGTTTTAACGGCTTTCCCTGGAGATCATATATGCAGAAATCGCATTGACTGTTATCATTAAGTCTGATTGTCAACCTTTGATCGGCAGGCTGCGGAAAAACAGACACTTGTAATTCGGGATTTATTTTTTCCAACCCTGATATAATAAATTCCTCATAGAAATTGCACATCGGTCCATCAAACGGGTAGGGCATCTGCTGCGAATTGATTTCTGGATAGATTCCCCACTTCGGACTATCATAACAAAGCGGCTTTAGTACCGGAAAATCAAAATTGTCCGTGCAATCAAACCCTTGAAAAAGAAAAAAATGATTTATCGCACCAAAGTCTTCAATCACTTTTCCATAGATGGCGGTATTTCCTCCGCCTGTTGGATGTACACTAATCCAACGTAAGGTATCTCCGTTAATGCTCGTTGTTCCGATCGAATCCACTACGACGTAGGAAGAATCGCATCCGTCCCAATCATTTATTTCTACTTCAAAAAGTCGCCAAGAATCGCCCGGTTGAGCGCCCAGATCAAACATGAGATAGAAAGAATCAATGCCGAATTTGTAATAGAAAACCGAATCGCCCGAATTATATGTATATCTCGAACTTAAAAAATGATTTTCTCCTACTGTCCAGGTTTGTTGAGCGGTGTAGGTAAAGTCACGGACATAAATATCAATCTTTTGGCACAGCTTCCCATGATAAAGCGTGTCTTTGGAATAAAGATACCTGAAGAGGCCGGGGTAAGTTCCTCCGCCCTGATTAAAATATTCCCAGGTTTGGCCAAGTGTTATCCAACTTTGAGCATTGCTTGTCAACCCAGTTGTTAAAAGCGTTAAAATTAAAAACAGACCGCAGCAATTATTCTTAAATTCATTCATTTAAGCAACTGATTCTAGTTATTTAATTCAAAGATAATTGTATTTGAACCACAAGCGATTCAGCCGTATCAAAAAATGAACACAATTGCGCATTTTTTTAAAATCGTCAGTCGCAGCAGTATTGCCTTGCCGGTGCTGAAAGTATAATTAAAAGGCGATTTGCAGATTGATCACATGGCGTTCTATCGAAACCAGTGCTCCATAGCTGGCACTATCAGGTTTTAACAGTGTACTTATCAATATCAGCAATTGATTTTTCTGCCGGCTGGCCGGTAATTCTATTGTAACTCAATTTAAAAAGCCAGATTGCGTGAGCAACATCAGCTGCTGATAAAATGGGGGCTGTGACCCAGCCATCGCCATAAGGGAATTTTTTAGCTAACTTCTTTTTAAGAAGCGCTTCTTTTAATTCGTTGCCAATTGCCAGGTGCACCTCCCCGTTTAAATGAATATGTCCCAATTCCTGCTTCCCAACGTAAAAGTCTGCTCCATCAGGCTTAGAATTATCGTACAAATTCCAATGCGTGGCGGCTGTTATATTTTCCCAGGTTTGGATTTCCAGCGAAACCTGTTGCGGAAACTTTCCTAACTGTGGCGGTGGCATTATCGGCCCTTTTTCTTCTAATGTCATAATCAGTGCTTTTTCAGGACACATTAACACGCTAAAAACCATTATGTCGTGGAAGAGATCGCCTTGTTGCCGTGTGAGTGAAAATAAAAATGGAGGAGTCAAAAATACTATTTTGACATCCTCCATCTTGTGGTACCTCCAGGAATCGAACCAGGGACACAAGGATTTTCAGTCCTTTGCTCTACCAACTGAGCTAAGGTACCAACCGTTGCTCTTTTAAGAGGGTGGCAAAAGTAGTATGTTTTCTTTCTCAACCAAAAAAATTTTTTAATATCTCCTGCGTTTCCCAAATTCTATCTTTGCGCCTCCATTAAGAACTGAATGGTTAACCTACTTATCGACATCGGAAATACCGCCATGAAAGTCGCCTGCTTTCGTGACAAGGCTTTACTTAAGGCTGGTCGCGCTGCGTGGGCCGACAACGACGAGGTAGAGGAACTGCTTTTAAAAATGCTTTCATTCGGTCCTTCCAGGGCATTCCTTGGAAATGTGAGCAAGAAAAAGGAAACGATCGAGAGTATTCTTCAGGCTGCTTCCGTTCCATACACTTATTTTCTACCCGAAACGCCTGTTCCAATCAAGAACAGGTACGAAACGCCAGAAACGCTTGGCCGCGACCGTCTCGCAAACGCTGTGGCAGCTAACCAGATATACCCAGGCCTTCCGGTCGTCGTGATTGATGCCGGCACCTGTATAAAGTTTGATTTTGTCACCGGAAAAAATGAATATTTTGGCGGCTCAATAGCTCCGGGTATTGATATGCGCTTTGCCGCGTTACATAAATTTACCGCCCGTATACCACTTATAGAGAGAAGTGAAACCGTTTATCTTATCGGTAAAAACACCCGCGAAGCTGTACAATCCGGCGTGATAAACGGCGCATTGGCAGAGGTAAAAGGAATTCTCGAACAATATCAGATGACACATAAGGATCTCAAGGTGATAATAACCGGAGGAGATCATGCCCTGTTGGAACGAAGCCTCAAAACGAGCGTACTTTCGGACCCCTGGCTCACCCTGAAAGGACTAAATGAAATACTGCACTATCATGCCGGTTAAAACCGCTTGTCTCTTACTTGCTCTCGTTTTAATCTCTGCAGACGATTTTGCACAGACGTTAAGTCAAAGTCCTTACGGTCGTTATGCGACAGGCGATCAGCTTCCCCAAACAAATCATCTGCTCAATGGGCTAGGTGGCGCTTCGGTGGCTTTTTCAGATTCAAATAATATTAACACAAACCAACCTGCAAGTCTCACCAGTATTGGATCCGGAATTACTATTTTCGACGCTGGCTTTACCGGTCTTGCAACAGAATACAGTACCGACCTCTTAAAAGCCACGGGCAGAACAGCCGGTTTTGGCTATCTTGCTTTTGCATTTCCCATCATAAAAAAACGATGGACTGCATCGTTAAACCTCACGCCCTTATCAAATTCCGGATTTACGTTGAAAGATAGTTCCGATACAGGTGCGGAGGGACGAACGTTCTACAACTATGTTGGAACAGGTGGATATTCCTCCGCAGGTTTTGCTAACGGAATCCGGCTCACACGTGACATTCATATCGGCGTTCAGGCAAGGTACATCTTTGGAAAATCAGACTATTCCTCACAGGTGTTTTTTCCGGATAACGGGACTATCTATCGGGGCGGTCGGATTACGAGTTCAAAAAGACTGAGTGACATTGATTTTACGTTTGGGTTAACAGCGCAACATCGCTTTCGCCGACCGGCCCCAAGGATTGATACGATCTTCGATATCGCAGCACCAAACGGGTACAGGATACAGGTTATTCAGAAAGATTCTATTCATTTAAAGTTCGGCGCTGTATTTACTCCTTCAGTAAGTGCTTCGGCCAGCAATACTTACCTTGCTGAAAGCTTCTTCACTTCCGGCAGCTCGTCTTTTACAGATACAATACTATATAAGGATAATCAGGCGGGCACTTTTATCCTACCGATGCAAGCAGCAGCAGGCTTTACCATCGGCAATTGTTATAATAAATGGCTGGTAACAACCGAATTCAGGTATACCGACTGGAACGGTTTCCGGATTTTCGACAAAGTTGATTCCGTGCGTTCAAGTTATAGAGCCTCTTTAGGTTTTCAGTGGATTCCGAGGCCCCTGGAAAAAGGATCGTATTTTTCCAAAGTTCGCTATAGGTTGGGCGGCTATTATTCTGACGGCTACCTTAAAATCAACAACCAGGCAGTACCCGAAATGGGAATCAGCCTTGGCTTCGGATTGCCATTTGAATTACAGACTTACGCGCGGAAAGTGGCAACCAGCTTGCTAAGCATAAGTATATCAGCCGGACAGCGCGGAATGCCTCAACAGAATTTGCTGGTGGAAAGATATTTAAAGGTGGGAATTGGCTTTTCATTAAATGACAGGTGGTTCAACCGCACACGTTTTGAATGATTTTTCTAAGGCTGCTGATTTTTATGTTTTTAACTAGTTTCTTCTCCTGTTCAAACGATCTTGAAGAAGTTAGCAGGGTAACTAACGAAAAGGTTCTGCCGGTTTCGTCAAGTAAAAATGTTGAAATGCTTTATTCTGATTCTGCCAGGATGAAAGCCAGGATTAAAGCCCCATTGAGGGAAACATACATTGGAGAAAAGGGGTACGTGGAATTCAGGAAAGGGTTAAAAGTCGAGTTTTTTGGAGGTGATGGAAAAGTTGAATCACAACTTAGCGCCGAATACGCGATTTCCAGGACGAAGGAAAACCGGATGGAAGCAAAAAACAACGTTGTCCTTTCTAATTCTGCGGGTGACCGGCTTAATACCGAACATCTTATCTGGGACCAGAAGGAGGACAGGATTTATTCGAATGTCTTCACAAGGATTACTTCACCAGACAGGATAATCTACGGGGAGGGCTTTGAATCGAACCAGGATTTCACCAAATACCGAATTCTAAAAATAAAAGGAAACATAAGTCTCAAAGAATGAATCAATTCAAAGTATTGCGCTTTATGGAGCTTTTCTGGCTTTGTATTGCGGGCGGCATGGCTCTCATCAGTGCGTGGATTCTCAGTAAAGGTGATTGGGATCAGGGGAAAATTCCACTTTTCGGAACCTTTGCCGCAGTTATTCTGTATGCGCTCAGGCGTTACCAAAGAAGAAAAATTCAATATGGAAATAATCAGCCTGGCCCAGATAAAAACATCAAAAACAAGTAACAGCAGAGGCTTTTGCGAATTAGGTTTTTTTTCAATTTATCGTATATTCGCGGCCTTAAAAAATTAATCGAATAATCAACAAAAATGGCAGTACTTGAAAGTATCCGCTCACGTGGCGGAACGATCGTAGTAGTAATTATAGGTCTTGCGCTTGTATCCTTTGTGCTTCAGGATATGTTCTCATCAGGTAACTCTAGCCTTTTCGGCTCGTCTGACTCTATTGGAGAAATCAACGGACATTCGATATCCGGTAAGGACTTCGGGACATTGCTCAACGACCAGGAAGAAAAGTATAAAAGAAACCAGGGAACAACCAGCGTAGACGAAAATACCCGTCAGCAACTGATCAACAAGATCTGGAACGACTATCTTGATCAATACCTTTTCAACGAGCAGATCGAAGATGCAGGTGTTGCTGTGCATGAAGACGAGCTATTCGACATGATTCAGGGCGATAACATCGATCAGCAGGTGCAAAATATCCCTATTTTCAAGGATAGTATCACCCAACAGTTTGATCGCAACAAGGTTTTTTCGTTCCTTAAAACTCAGCTTTCCGACGAGAAAGATCCAGATGGAAAATACCGCCAGGCATGGGCCGAATTTGAGCAGGACCTAATGAAACAGCGTCGCAAAACGAAGTTTAACAACCTCATCAAAAAGGCGATGTATGTTACCAGTGCTCAGGCAAAACGGGACTACCTCGATAAAACCAAAAATGTTACTTACAGACTTGTTGAGAAGAAGTATGATACCATTGCTGACTCTACGCTGAAAGTAACTGACGACGAGATAAAAAAATATTACGACGAGCATAAGCACGAGTTTGAGCAGAACGACGAAACCAGGAAGCTTGAATACGTAGTGTTCCAGGTAAATCCAACTCCCGAAGACAGGCAGGAACTAATGAAGTCGATGGAAGCGCTAAAAGTCGACTTCAGCACTACCAATAACGACACTTTGTTTGTGAACGCGAATTCGGCAGATCCTTTTCAGGCCCAGTCAGTTCGCCGCGGAGCTTTACCGGCACAGGTCGACTCATCTGTATTTTCCGGTACTCCGGGAATGGTTTACGGTCCTTATATAGATGGCGAACAGATTAAGCTTGCCAAGCTTAAAGGCTTTAAAGCAAGCTCTGATTCAGTAAGTGCCCGCCACATCCTTATCTCTACGCGTGAAGGAATGGATGAGGCAAAAGCAATGGCAAAAGCGGATAGCATCAAAAAAGCGATTCAGGCGGGAGCTAATTTCTCGCTCATGGCAATTCAGTTTTCCAATGATGACGGAAGCAAAGTTAAAGGAGGAGATCTTGGCTGGTTTACCGAAGGCCGTATGGTTCCTGAGTTCAACGATGCTTGTTTCAACGGAAACAAAGGAGACATGCCGATTGTAAAAACCCAGTATGGGGTGCACATTATTGAGATAATGGACAAGACCAAGCCGATGAACAAAGCTGACGTGGTAACGATCTCAAGAAAAATAGAACCAAGCTCTGCTACTAACCAGAACGTTTTTGCTCAGGCAAATGATTTCGCAGTAAGTGCAGAAAATTATGATGCTTTCAAAAAGAAGGCAGCCGAAAAGAATTTCTTCGTTGTAAAATTCCCAACCGTTCGACCGTCCGATAAGCAGGTTAATGATCTTACTGAATCACGCGAGCTGGTTATGTGGACTTACGGCGAAGAAACAGAAGTAAACACGATTTCCAAAGTTTATGAATTTAGTGGAAAGTATGTTGTTGCTGCGTTAACAGGAGTTAAGGACAAAGGTATTCCTTCTTTTGAACAGTTAAAAGAAGATTTGGAGCCACTAGCAAAGCGTGAAAAGAAGGCGGATAAGTTTGAAGCTGAATATAAGGCAGCAATGGCTTCTGCAAAAACGATCGACGCTCTTGGTACTAAGATGAATCTTGCACCTGATGTCTCTAATTCAATCAATTTCGCCGCTTACCAGGTTTCAGGACATGGATTTGAGCCAAAGCTTATCGGAAGTATTCCCGTTGCTAAGCCCAATGTATTGTCCGCACCCGTGCGCGGTAATTCAGGAGTTTATGTTTTTGTAGTAGAAGGCGCTCCGGCATCTGTTACACCGCCTGCGGATTTGTCGGCAGAGAAAAAACAGATCGTTGGTTCGGCTCAGGGCCGCGCTGATAATGGAATATACACCTCCCTCCTTAAGAAGGCAAAAGTGGACGACAAACGTTACAGGTTCTTCTAAGAATAAAACCTCTTTATTGAAAGGCAGATCTGAAAAGGTCTGCCTTTTTTGTTTGATCGTTTTGGTTTGAAGAACTGTCTTTTTTTGGGCGGCTGTGCACCCTTGCGGCAAAGCCCGCAGTGTGCCCACCGGGCTTTTTGCAGTACTCCGTTTGCGCCGGAGCCTCGACAAGCTCAGCCTCCGGTGCAATCCGTGGTACTTGCGCCAATCCCTTCCGCGGACTTCAAAAAGTCATTTGCTTTTCAATCAGGCTGAAAATCCCCTTATCAGAATCTCAAGAACTCCCTGGGCAGCTTTAGGAATGCTCGTTCCCGGTCCAAAAACCGCAACAACTCCTGAATCATACAAAAACTGGTAATCCTGCTTTGGAATTACGCCACCAGCAACA
>Ga0105044_10004739_pt1 | contig 18677 bp, 9 predicted proteins | sample MAT01_FD_78092 | JGI IMG/M metagenome (GOLD analysis project Ga0105044, IMG submission 78092) | Freshwater microbial communities from Lake Fryxell liftoff mats and glacier meltwater in Antarctica - MAT-01 | ecosystem: Environmental > Aquatic > Freshwater > Ice > Liftoff microbial mat | place...
CCCGCCATCCAGAGTTGGTCTACCGCAGAATACAACCCTCAGAAACGAGGCTAGCGTCGGAGTGGTTGCAAATTCGGAAAGCTGTCAGTTCGTTGCACCCTTGCTACTGATGCGGAATATTGTGGAGGTAGCAGCAGTAGAGGTTACATTCTCAAGCAAGGTTTATCTAGCTACCCTCCTGTAAAACAGGGTGTAGAAGAGATTGATTATGCTGTAGGCTATCGCTATGTACGATCAGGCAAAGCAATTAGGTTTTACTAGGGTAGCGGTACTTATTTTGAACGCAATAGTATCAGAACCGAGAAACCTGGTGAAGAATGCTTGAATTTTACTTGTTTGGAGGCTTTTTTTATCAATACTGCGGTTATGACCAAGCGTGAATAATTTTTATTTTCTAAAAACCTAATGTCACAAGTAACAACTCCCAACAATTCGACTGCGCCTTCTTCCCCAATCCTGCCCTCCCCCCCCCTTGATGCAGGTGGTATGGATATTCAAGGCGTCGAAACACAGCCATCATCCGTGGGTTCAGGTGGTTCTACAGCGCCGTCAGCCGTGGGGTCAGGTGGTTCGACACAGCCATCATCCGTGGGGTCAGGTTCGACAACGCCATCATCTGTGGGTTCAGGTGGTTCTACAGCGCCATCAGCCGTGGGTTCAGGTGGTTCTACAGCGCCGTCAGCCGTGGGTGCAACAGCGCCTGCTTCTCCAATCGGGCCATCATCCCCAAGTAATGGTTCTTCTACGGAGTCAATACCACCAGTAACAACTCCCAACAACTCAACAGCGCCTGCTTCTCCAATCGAGCCATCATCCCCAAGTTCAAGCCCAACTCTCATTCCCACCCAAGTCAGCTTACCCAATTCAGACTGCCAGTGTCCAGAACTCCCAGAACCGCCAACGGTGATATTTCAGCCACCGGTGCAACAGCCAAAAGTTACCAACGATGGGCGCATTACGATTATTGGCGATAATGGCCGCACTTTTCCCGGCAGTGGGGTTAAGGATGACGTTTTGCTCTTTGATGGAGGAGGCAAAAATTTCATTTTCGGTGGCAAGGGGAATGATATCATTCATGCCGGCAAGGGCAACGATCAAGTATACGGTGGTAAAGGCAATGACTTAATATGGGGCAAACTCGGTGCTAATACCTTAATCGGTGGCAGTGGCGATGACACGATCTATGGTGGTGTCGTAGATTTATTGAAGCGCAATCAGAATCAACCTTTGTCTGCCCAAATGCAGAATCAACCTGCATTGCTCTTTGGTGGTAGTGGTAACGATCTACTGTTTGGGATGGAACAAAACGATACCATCATTGGCGGTAATGGCAACGATAGCGCCTATGGGGGTAAAGGGGATGACTTGATCTATGGCGAAAAAGGGCCTGATACTTTTTATGGCGGTCAAGGTCAAGATACGATTATCGGTGACTACGGCGATCTAAATACTACGGATACAAATGATGAGGGAGATTTGCTATTTGGCAATGGTGGGGATGATTTGATCGCGGGTGGCATGGGCAACGATACTATTTATGCCGGAAAGGGTAATGATATCGTTTTGGGTGGCAAAGATAATGACTTGCTCTGGGGCGAAATTGGCAATGATACCCTTGTAGGCGGTGAGGGCAATGATACTTTATACGGTGGTACTAGAGATCCGAACAATCTAGATTCTCAAGGGCGTGACTTGCTATTTGGAGGGTCTGGAAATGACTTGCTCTTTGGCAATGAAGGTGAGGATTCGCTTTCTGGCGGTGAAGGTAATGATACATTATACGGGGGTAAGGGTAATGATATCGTTGAGGGCGGCAGGGGAGATGATTTGCTCTTTGGCGATGAGGGCAACGATATAATTTGCGGTGGTGAAGGCAATGATACTCTTTATGGCGGTACAGGAAATAACACCTTGTGTGGTGGTGCCGGCAATGATATCTTGTTTGGTGGTGCCGGCAATGACTTAATGACGGGGGGCGAGGGAGCCGATACGTTCCGGTTCCAATATTTCCTCGAACCAGGCGAATCAGCGGTATCAGTTGCTGGTGCTCAAAACCGAAATCCCTTTGGGTTAGATACATTGACTGATTTTACACCCGCACAAGATAAGATTCAATTAGATCGCAGAGTCTTGCCCGTGTTGCAGCCCGGTACTTTGCCAGCAAATCTTTTTAGCGTTACCAATAATTTTAATGTTAATAATCAGGGTGCGACTCCGGCTCAGGTAATTTACGACAAAACCAGCGGTTTGGTGTACTACAATCCTTTGGGTACAGTAGGGAATGAAGTAACCTTAATGCAGCTTCAACCGAATCTGAATATCAGTTCCAACGACTTTGATATCGTCTAAAGTTAAACCTGTTTTTATAGAAAACTGGCAATCCTAATGTGTCAAGGCTTTTGGGTTGCCATTCCCTCATTCTCTATTTTGTCGCGATCGTGGAAAACAATGCAGATATCTACAGTCGTAGTAACGTCCTTTACCCACAAGGAGAATTGACGGACGCGGAAACTACATATCGACAAGCGATCGCCCGCGAACCCAATAATGCAATGGCTTACTATAATCTTGGAGTCGTCAAGGACGATCAGTATCTGCTACAAGAGGCTCGGAGCAACTACCGACAAGCGATCGCCCTTAAACCCGATTATGTCAAAGCCTACAGCAATCTGGGTTGCGTTCTTGTGAAGCTGGATAAGTTAGAAGAGGCGATCGAGGTTTTCCGACAAGCGATCGCTCTTTCTCCCAACTGGGCTACCTTACATAATAACCTGGGTCAAGCACTTCAGGCACAAGGAAAAGTCGGTGACGCTCTATCTGCTTACATCGAGGCGATCGCATTGCAGCCAGATATAATTTTAGCTCATTATAACGCTGGCAAAGTTTGGCAGAGCCAAGGTCAACACGAGTCGGCGGGTCGGTGTTTTGAGAAGGTGATAGAACTCGCACCTGATAACGCTTCAGCTTACAGCGATTGGGGCTATTCTCTCATGGCAGAAGCCAAAATAGATGCGGCGATGGCGTGCTTTCAGAAAGCAATTTCCCTACAACCGACATTTGTTGAAGCTTACTGCGATCGCGTTTTCCAAACCTTACACGAAAGCTCTGTAGAAGGTAAAGAAATTGACGAACTGGAACAGGCTAAAATTGCCTGTACCCGATTTCTCCAAGCACTACAGCGGCAATCAAACACTCCCGAAGTTTATGCCCATCTCTGGGAAACTTACGTTCATCTGGGAAATGTTTTATTCGAGTATGGCGAATACAAACAGGCAGAATTTTATTATCATAAAGCTTTACAGGTTAAACCCAATGACGCCGATATTTTATGGCGATTGAGTCATTGTTTAGCAAAACAAAAACGACATCACGCGGCGGTGATGGTATGCCACATGGCAAGAATTATTCAACCTAATGCCAGCGCGAGCTACTATCAGTTGGAAAAACTTAGGTCAAACTCAGTTTCTAAAGGCGCTTTGTCTGCGAAAGATTGGGTTGTTACCGTGCAATTAAACGGAGCTAACTATATGGCTGTTGATTCATCAGAATTTGACTCTAATCTAGTATCTAACAAATTACCTGACTCCGATGCCTCTCAACCGGAATGTGAGGGATTAAACTGCACACCGTGCTTGAAGCGGATTTACCAGCAGTTTGCTCCCATTTATCAGGGGTTAGGCATTCATATTTTTAACAAAAAAGCGGATATTTCTCTCGATTCACCCAGTAACTTTGTAGCGGTGATTCCCAATGGACGCGCTTGGATTGTTCCGCAAAAAAACTCTTGGATGATTTGTAATGCCATTGCTATTATTACTCCCGATAATTATTTGTTGGCAGATATTTCTCGCGAGTATCCGGGTTCTTTGCCGGGGTGTCTGCAACACAATACAAACAAACATCGGGTTTTTAATTTAGAAGAATTACCACCATTAGAACAAATTGATGGGACAGTTGCAGTGTTATCAGGACTCTCTGGAAATGTTTACTTTCATTGGATGGTGGATATTCTACCCCGGCTCGACATTTTACGTCAAAGTAAGGTAGATTTGGAGCAAATAGATGGATTTTTAGTTAATAGCATCGCGCAACCTTTTCAGCGAGAAACGCTGTCACTTTTGGGGATTTCACCATCCAAGATTATCGAGAGCGATCGCCACCCTTACATCCAAGCTAAACAACTCATTGTACCATCTTTTTCTGGTTCGATCGGTTGGCTACAACCGCGAGCTTTGAAATTTCTGCGGCAGGAATTTCTGAAACAAATTCTCTCTGCAAGTTCCCCTTACCCAGAGCGTATCTACATCAGTCGATCCAGGTCTCGATATCGCCAATTACTTAATGAACAAGAAGTGATTAATTACCTGGCTAATTTTGGTTTTCAAACTTTTGTAACAGAATCATTGTCAGTAGTCGAACAGATTGCGCTATTTTATCATGCTAAAATAATTGTGGCTCCGCATGGTAGTGGGTTAACTAATATTATTTTTTGCCAGAAAGGTACTAAAATAATTGAACTTGTTTCGCCTCACTATATTAGACCTTATTATTGTATCATAAGTCAACTTTTAGAGCTGGAACATTACAATCTAATCGGGGAGGTATTTGCCTGTTATCCCATCCGAGAGTTGATGTATCAAAATCCACTGACAGAAGATATTAAAATTAGCTTGAGCCAATTGGAAGAAATGATGAAAATTGCCAATATAATAAATCCCAATCCCTCGATCGCAAAGCCGACTTCTATGCAAACTCCTATGAATTCTGAAATTACCGCAGTATATCCCTCTGTTGCCAAATCAACTTCTTCTATGCAAACTACTATAACTTCTGAAACTACCATAGTGCAGTTAAATGAACAAGCCACCGTTTATTTAACACAAGGGAAATTAGAAGCAGCAGAAGCAACTTGTTTACAAGCTTTGAAACTTCAACCTAATTCAGCACCGATTCTCAAAATGCTGGGGAATATTCTGCACGCCAAAGGCAATATAGAAGAGTCCCGAAAGTGCTACATTAAAGCTATTGAAATTCAGCCTAATTTTGCCGCCGCTTATGTAAATTTAGGCAGTTTGTACGCACAGCAGCAACAGTGGGATTCTGCCATAAAGTATTATCAACAAGCAATACACATTGACTCTAATTTCACGGCAGCTTACCGGAATTTAGCCAAAGTTTGGACGCAGTTAAAAAAACCTGCCGAAGCGGCAGACTGTTGGTATACTGCATTGAGTCTGGAACCGCAAAAGTTTTCGGCACAAGAATGCGTCAATCTGGGAAATACTTTGGTACAATTGGATGACATTACGCGGGGCGTTTATTGTTACCAACGCGCTTTGGAATTAAACCCCCATTTGGTAGGAGCTTATCAAAATTTGGGGGAAGCTATGAAGCGACAAGGAAAGTTAGAAGAGGCGCTAATTTATTATCAAAAAACCATAGAACTAACTAACAACGCGGCGGATACGTTGAATTTATCTCAGCAGAAAAAAGGGGTAAATAACAGCCCTGAATCGGCGGGTGTGTTAGATTTATCTAGCCAGAAAAATGGGGGGAATAACACCCAAAAATTCCCAAAATTCCTTACTTCCGAAGATGCGGAGGCGTTGATTGTTTTGGCAGGACATTATTATAATAAGGGGAAATTGTCTGAGGCGATCGTGCAGTGTCAGCGAGCAATTTCTCTTCAACCCCAGGCTGCTGTTGCTTACAAAATATTGGGGGAAGCACTGCAACTGACTGGGAAACTAGAAGAGGCAAAACGTTGTTATTTTAAAGTATTAGAAATTCAACCCAATTTTGCTGATGTTTGGGCAAGTCTTGGCAATGTGTTCGCACAGCAGCAAAGCTGGCAGGACGCAATTTATTATTACCAAAAAGCGATTACTTTAAAGCCTCAAGTTGCGGAATTTTATCGGAAATTGGCGCAAGTTTTCGAGCAAATTGGTTCCCCAGAACAAGCAGCAGTTTGTTCGTATAAGGCAGTGAATTTAGAACCGCGAGGAGTCACCGCAGAGCAATGCTTAATTCTGGGGAATACGCTGTTGGGACAGGAGAAAGTAGATGAGGCGATCGCGTGTTACCGTCGGGCTATTGAGTTGAATCCTAAGTTATCGCCAGCTTATCATAATATTGGGGAAATTTTGAGCAGGAAACAGGAGTGGGAAGGGGCAATTAATGCCTACCGTCATTCCATTCAGGTAAAACCAGATAATGCGGGGTCGTATTATGGTTTGGCAAAAGCTTTGTTCGTGCAAGAATCTTGGGAAGAAGCAGTTGCTAGTTACCGACAAGCTATCCAGTTTAATCCTAATTCGGCGGAAGTTTATCATCAATTAGGAGATGCGCTGACCAAGCTACAAAAGTGGGAGGAAGCTGTCAGTGTGTATCGTCGGGCAATTGAGTTAAGCCCTAATAATTCTTGGTCGCACATTAATTTAGGAGATACACTGATTAAATTGAAACGGTGGGAGGAGGCGATCGCCCCCTACCGTTATGCTACGCAGCTTAACCCCAACTGGGTTTGGACTTTCTACAATTTAGGGGAAGCGCTAGGGCAATGCCAACAGTGGGAGGAGGCGATCGTCGCCTACTCTCGCGCTGTGGAAATCAACCCAGAATTACCGGGGATTGAAAGCAAATTAGCGAGTGCTTTCCGAGAACGAGCTAAATTAGATTTAGATGCAGCCTCTAGCTGGTATCACAAGGCGATTAAAGTCAATCCCGATCGAGTAGAGACTTATCATGAATTCCTAGAAATCAAGCAAAAGTCGCCGGAAATCTGCTTAAAGTTGGGCAATACTTTGGTGAAACAAAATCGGCTGGATGAAGCGATTAATTTATATCAAACAATGCTCCATACATTCCCGGACAATCCAGAAATATACTTAGATTTAGGTAAGGCTTTTGCTCAGAAAAATGACTGGGAGCAAGCACTGACTGCCTACCACCGTGCCCTAGAGCTAAACCCAAATCATTGTTGGTCTCATCACGAACTCGCGGAAGTTTTAGCAGCACAAGGTAAGCGAGATGAAGCGATATCAAGCTACTATCGAGCGATTGAAACTAATCCTTCTCCTTCATTTTGGCACTATCATAACTTAGCGAAGGTTCAATCGGGTAAAGGTGAGTGGGAGCAAGCGGTACTCTCCTACGGGAAAGCGATTGAGGTGAACCCAGACTACTCTTGGTCGCACAGAAATTTGGGCGATATTCTAGCATCGCAAGGTAAAATTGACGAAGCTACTGCCTGCTATCGCCGCGCTATTAAACTAAAACCGAGAATTTTCTAAATTTTGAGACCAAAATCTTATGTCTGACCAAATTGATAGACTAATTGCACATTACCAAAAAGCCTTGCTAATTAAGCCAGATCGCGCTGAAGTTTACACTCAGCTAGCAGAAATTTATTACAAGCGGGGTCAACTAAATGAGGCGATCGCTGCTTACCAATCTGCAATTGAGCTAAAACCAGATGCTTATAAAGCGTATTATAGATTAGCGGAAATATTGCAAGAACTACAGCAATGGCAGGATGCTATTTATTATTACTGTAAAGTGATTTCTTGTTACCAAGAAAGTTTCGACGTAGAACCGATATTTGCTGAATCTTATTATAAATTAATAGAGATAAAAAATAATTTCCCGCTCCAAGAAGTGATTAGTAGCTACCGTCAGATAATTCGGGAGAAACCAGATTTATACCTACCTTACCTTGATTTGGGAGATATGTTGACTCAGCAAGGAAACTTAGAAGAGGCTATTTTTTATTACAAAACTGCTAGTTATAAACAACTTTTAGATTCTCATCCCGATTTTGCCAAAAACCATTGGAATCCACAGAATCGGCGCGAACCCAATTTTCTAATTATTGGTATTGGAAAAGGAGGCACAAGTTCGCTGTATTATTATTTAGGGAAGCATCCTCAAATTTTGCCTGCTATTAGAAAAGAAATACGTTTCTTTAGTAAAAATATTGAGCGGGGATTAGACTGGTATTTGTCTCATTTTCCACCCATTCCCCAAGAATCTAATTTTTTGACAGGAGAAGCGACTCCTTGGTATTTAGGAAGCTGGGAAGTAGAAAAAAAAGTAGTTATTCTTTTCCCTAATGTTAAGTTAATTGTAATTTTACGCAATCCTATATTTAGGTCTTTTTCTCACTACCAAATGCAAATTAAATTGGGAGTAGAGCAGAGGTCGTTTGCCGAAGTAATTAACTCAGAAATTGAAGCCCTAAAAAATCTCTCATCTCCTGGTGAAGTTGATTCCAATTATTGGCACACAGAAAAAGGCTATTTATTGTTGAGCTTGTATTTTTACTTTATCGAGAAATGGATGGCTGTATTTCCGAGAGAACAGTTTTTGATTTTAAGAAGTGAAGACTTTTATGCCAACCCCGCTGCTACCCTAACTCAAGTTTTCGAGTTTTTGGGGGTGCCGGATTATCCCCTTCCAGAATATCGAAATTACAATCCGGGGTCTTATAATCCAATAAGCGACGATCTACGCCAGACTTTAGCCGAGTTTTTCCAGCCTCATAACCAGAAGTTAGAGGAATATCTCGGTATGAAATTTAACTGGGATGAGTAATAAAGCATAGGTTTTCGCAGCATTAAACAAAACTCTCTTGCCAAAAGACTGCACGTTGTCCGTTTTGGGGTTAATAAATCTCATTATTTTAGTCAAACCTGAGTTTTTTCAATAGATTTTAACGCAGCCTGTGTCTTTTGCAGATCTGCTTGCAGCGTGTCGAGTTCATCTTGGGTTTCCAGTGCTGTCTGCATCCAAGCTTGGGATTGAGAAGCTAAAGCTTGATATCGATTTTTATCTTGCTCAAGTTGCCACATTTGGCTTTGCTTTTGTGTCTCCGATTGCCAAAGTTGCTCGACGCAGGTTAAAAGTAGATTGAGTTGCCGTTGAGTCCATCGAGAAGCCTCTATTTGAGATAGGTATTGACGTAAATAATACCGTTCTTTTGGAATTTTTGCTGGGTTAATAACGAAGTCAGAATGGGAGTCAGAGAGGTAGAGGGGATAGGGATAGTAGGCAATTTCTTTACCAGTGGCGATCGCACCAGCTAAAATATGCCAATTTAAAGCGAGTAAATCCCTCACCTCGGAATACCGAAACTCCCGCAGCAACTCCACTGCAAATAGGGCGCACAAGTCTCGACTTTGGTTAAATTCTAATAGCTTGAGTAAAGAACCGTCGTTCGAGTTTATAACTTCCAAATCCTTGTCTAGTGTCATGTCTGGACATACTACCGCTACGGCATCGGAGTTACAAGTCGCCTTGACAAATTTTTCTACCATTATAGGTAATGCGATGCGATCGCCCGTAAACTGCAAGAAATATTCTCCCGTAGCAAGTTCTACCAAGCGGTTATAAGCCACTCCCAAACTCTTATTAACATCAAACTCCACAAACTGATAACTGGGAAAATGCACTTTAGCCAGAGCGATCGCATCTGATTTCGACTCCCCTGCTGATGTCTCGTACAAAACAATAATTTCTAGTTCTTGATAAGTTTGTCCTGCTAGGCTTTCCAGGCAATCTAAAACCTTTTCCTCGTCATGGAAACAAGTCACCCCAATCGTTACGCGGGGATTTTTTGGTTCTTTCGGTGCCGATTCGATAAATGCTTCACTCATGTATTCAAGCCTTTGATTGAGTAATTTTTGATTCACTTGTTCCAAGAAAGTGCGATCGGGAATAGCTGGCGTTTCAGGACAAGCTGAGATGGCTTGACTGATGGAGTAAGCGAGTGTGTGTTCGTCTCCTGGTTTAAACCAGTGTACGCCATCTGTTCTTGAAATTAAATTTAAGGTTTCCCGAAATCCCCCCGTGTCAGAAACTACCAAACTGACGGCTAACTGTCCCATCTCCAAAGCTGCATTGGGAAAATTTTCTTGCAAGCTGCAAAGGCAGACAATCGGGGTGGGTAGCTGGCTGACTAACTCAATTGCTTCTAGGCTAGATAGATCTGGTATAGTCTGATAGAGTAGTTTTTCCTCTAAAGCGCGATCGATATACTCTTGACTATCCAATCCTTGAAGCTGAGTTGACTCTAATTTGATAATTTTGCCAAGAAAAAGAATGTAAATTTTCTCGGCTATATCGGGGTTAAGCAACTGAACCGCTTCTACAAAAGTACAGAGTCCTTTTCTTTCTTCTAACCGGCCGAAAAACACGATCGGTATCCGTTCCGTATCAATCTGAACCGACATCCTGATTGCCTTATTTTTGGGATTCCCTTCATTTTCTGCTACTAGCAAGTCTAAGGAAGGGACAAAATAAGGCAAATGAACGGCACGAGAAGTTTTCCAGCCATAGCTTTCTACTTTTGAATTCAAAAAATAGGAGGGAAAGCAGGTTAAATCGGCATTGTCATAAGAATATTGTTCGTAGTGGTAAGCCTGCCAAAACCACCGGGGATGATCTACAGCATATCTGCTATTAGTTTCCCGCAACCACTCAAAACCACCGTGATCCGTAACTGCAACGAGGCAACTATTACCTAGTACACCAGATTTTTTAGCTTGAACCGTGCGATACCCGAATCCCCAAATCGCGGGAAATTCCACATAAACAACTGCTTGGGGGAAACTCGCAACAATCGCTTGAGTAAAGAACAAACAGCAGAAGCTTTCGTAATCAAACCATTGACTGATAGAGTCTTCTTGGCTTCTCGATAAAATTGCTTGGTGGATTGGTTGAATATCTAGGACTCTTTCGACTTCTCCAGTAGAGAAAATGTGCTGGAGAGTTGGCAGTTTTGAATTTCCTTGGAAGTCCTCTTGGCTGTGGCAAAGCAAGAGGATAACATACCAACCTTCTGCTGCTAATTTGTTACTCAATGTAGTATAATAAGTACCGATGCCCCCATTCTTGGAAAAGCCTTCAAATTCGCTAGTAGCAAGAATGGCAACTTTTTGAGCAGAGGTATTCAAAGCCTCTACAAATTGGGGCAAAAAGCGTAATTCTGATTTCTCAGGAGAGAGGATATGGGATACTAAAATTTCCTGTTTTCTATTCATAAAAATACCAATTAAATAGATATCGTAGATAATAGTTTTGCTACTTCTGGAATCTCAAGAATATTTCCAAAATTCTCTCTGGCTTTAATGAGTTCGCGTTTAGCTTGTTCTAAATCTCCCCAATGAATAAAAGCCATTACTTTGGCAGCGGCAATGTTTGGACGCAACCCCTCTGTGACGATTTCAAACGAGTATTCAAAAGCTCGCTCAATATCTTCGTAAGAAAAGATACTAAAGGGAGTATCCTGGTCTAGGAGTAAAGTATCGATTGACAGAGGGTTGACATATTGAAAGACTGCTGCTTGATAGAGATTACAATGGTGTTTAAAGTAGGGCCGAAGTTTGTAAATTAATAGATGAATCCAAGCAGTATAAAAGTGGGCAAAATCATTATAGTGTACCAGTGAAGTCATGGGGATTAGATGGGGATAAAAATTTAGGAAAATGCTTTTTGTCAGTTCCCAGCTTTTCATGGCATCTACAAATAAATATTCTATAGGGCGACGGTTCCAGCCAATTTTTAACACATCTCCTGGGTAAACTTCAATAGAGTGACTCCAGGGATTAACTCTGCGAACAAACTCATCCAGAAAACTATCTCCTACTTTATATCTGCCTTCGATGGAAGTCCCTTTGACACACCCATCCATATAGGATGGTGCCCAAATGAAGAGATCGTAAGCATGAATGCGTTTGTCTTTGACAGTTACTTTAAGATTTTTTTCTAATCCTTTGGCTAGGGATATTGTTGCAGAACCCAACCAACAACCCAAATCGATGATTTCGCCTTTACCAGAATACTCATTTTCGGCATAATTTTGGAGAAAATCTTGCTCTTGGGTAGAGGTCATTCCTAATAAGAAAGACGTTGATACATCTTCATTTGAGGAATAATTGTGACTGGAAAATGTTTGAACAAATACTCGGTGCATCTGCTCTAGTCGCTGGTTAAATAACCCTTGATTAAGTTGCTCTAAAAATGCGCGTAGAGGAACGGAGGGAGTTTCGGGATAAGCGCCAATAGCGCTGGCAATTTGGCACGCGAGAGACTGGGAGTTTCCGGGTTCAAACCATCGTACACCATCCGAACGGTCAATCAAGTTTAAGGTTTCCCGAAATCCCCCCGTATTTGAAACGACTAAACTTACGGGTAACTGTCCCATTTCTAAAGAACTATTGGGAAAGTTTTCTTGGGGACTTGTCAGGCAAACAATAGCCGGTGCTAATTCGTGGACGAGGGCAATCGCTTCTTGGCTAAATAAATCGGACAATATTGTGTAATCAAATTTGTTTCCTAGTTCTTGCTGGATATATTGCTGACTGTCCTGTGGCTGAAGTTTAGCAGCATGAAGCGGAACGATTTTGCCTAAAAATATAATGTAAATTTGCTGGCTGATTTTTGCTTCTAACTGCTGGACTGCCTCGATGAAAGTCAGGAGTCCTTTTCTTTCTTCTAACCGGCCAAAAAACATAATGGGTATCTGTTCTCGTTTGAGGTTCAGCGAAACCCTCGCTAACACGGGTCGATTTTTATCTAGGGGTGGGACAATAGGGAAACAGTAGGGCAAATGAACAGCGTGGGAAGTTTTCCAGCCATAACTTTTGACTTTTGCTTCCATAAAAGAAGACAGGAAAAATGCTAAATCTGCATTCTCGAAGGAATATTGCTCGTAGCTATAAACATTTCTAAACCAATTGCCACCCTCTACAATATATTTCTCATGGGCCTCATTTAACCACTCTTGACCGCTGTGCATTGTTACGGCTGTGACGCAATTTTTTTCTAACAAACCTGAACGTTTTGCTTGAATTGTGCGATATCCCAGTCCGCACAAATCAGGGAATTCTACATAAATTGGAGATTGGCTAAAGTGAGTGGCGATTGCTTGGATAAAAAAGAGGATTTTATAACTCTCTGATTCTACCCAGTCCCATTGCTTAAACTGAGATAAAGTTGCTCGATGAACTGGCTGTAGTTCTAAAATTTGCTCGGCTTCGTAGGCGGAAAAGATATGGCGGATATGGGGGAGAGTGGATTGTCCCTGAAATTCTTGTTGAGTTTGGCATATTATTAGAATAATAGATGCACCTTGGGCCGCTAACTTTTCACTCAAGGTCGCATAATAAGTGCCAATTCCACCGTTTCTGAAAATGCCTTCATATTCTGAGGTAACGAGGACTGCTACGGGCTCGGTTGATTGAGATAATTTTTTAATAAAATGTGGCTGAAAGTTTACTGCAAAATTATTTGCAGAGACTTCGTTGAACAAAGTTAGTTGATTCATTTCGAGGGTAATTTGCATTATGCTGGTCGAGATTTATCGCGCTGATAATTTAGCTAATTTAGGACTTAACAACATCACCACATAAGCGGGTCAACTACAGGGGGTTTGCCCCTACAAAACACTATATTTAGAGGGGGGGACGATGATTTGTTTAAGTTGGACTTGCATAGTTTCCTCCAGTAGTGTTAGGGATTCGCCCCTGAATTATCTCAGCCAGTCGAGTTTGGTGCTGCTGAGAGTTCACTTTTTGCAATTCTACTGTTTTTTGATGCAGTTGAGCTTGAGACTGTTCTAACTCTGCCTGAGTGGCGTGCAGTTCCAGATCGGAGTGTTGTAATTGAGCTTGGGTTTGCCGTAGCTGTTGTCGAGACTGCTCTAGTTCTGCCCGATCTTGCTGCTGCTGAGACTGTAGTTGTTCTACTTGCGATCGCGTCTGGTTCAGTTGTTGGCGATCGACTCCTAACTCGGTCTGAGTTCGTTCGAGTTGCGATCGCCCGTGGGAGTGTTCCTCTGTTAATGCTTCCCATTCTCTCGTCTTTTGGTACAGTTGCTCGTTAGATTCTGTTAATTCAGTTTGTAGTTGAGTGCACGACTCTTCGAGTTCTGCTTGCGTTTGGGACTGTTTGACTGTGAGTTCCTCTAATTGCACTTGAGTTTGCTGGAGTTGCTCGTTAGACTGTTTCAGCTCATCTTGAGTTTGGTACAGTTGTTCTCGATACTGTTCGAGTTCCGTTTGAGTTGTCTGCAATTGTTCGCGATACTGTTCGAGTTGCGATCGCCCGTGGGAGTGTTCCTCTGTTAATGCTTCCAATTCTCTCGTTTTTTGGTGCAGTTGCTCGTTAGATTCTGTTAATTCAGCTTGCATTTGAGTGCAAGACTGTTCGAGTTCTGATTGTGTTTGGGAGTGTTGATTTTTTAGTTCGTCTAATTGGTTTTGAGTTTGGTGTAGTTGCTCATTCGACTGTTTCAACTCAACTTGAGTCTGGGTTAGTGCGTCTTGAAGTTGCTGTGCGGTTAGCATCCAACCTTGAGATTGAGGAGAGAGTTGTTGGTTATTTGTTGAGTCAACCTGACTATCTTTTTCGAGTATTTCCATAAGTTTTTCTGGGGTAAGTGGTTCGACTTCGTAGTTGAAGAAGCCTAGACTTTTAACGCCTTCTGTTTTTTTACCAACGATGTAGCGATCGTAGAATTTATCGTCTACTTCAAATAATTCTATTTTGTCTGAGGTTGGAGTTTCTCTATAACAGAAAGGGGTTAATCTTTTGATAATCTCCTTTAGCTAAATAACCATTTTGAGCATGATCGTCTCGTAAAATTTGCTTTGATAATACTTTAGCCTTTACGAATCTCGCAATATGATTTAGGTAACGAAAGCAAAAGGGCAACGCGCTCTTGTCGGCGAATCATCGCCATCACAGTGTCAACCGTAAGTTCGGGTAGAATACCTAAAGCTGGTAAAATGTCTACACCTGAACAGATTAGGGGTAGGTCATCGCCCTGCCAGACCAAAATTAGTTGACAAGATAGATCAATTAACCATGCTTTTTTCCCGGACTTCACTGTGCTTGTCAGGACAATCTCTGACTTTACAGTAACACCTTTTTTAAAGGCAAGGCGATCGCCCTTGACAACTTCCCAGAGGTTAAGGATGCGCGATCGTATTATGCCCAAACTAAAATCAAGTTATTATACGAGAAAGTCAGGCGATCGCACTTTAGTAGTATAATAAACTTAACATAACTCTACTGCCTACTCTCAGAAAACTTATAATTAAGCTACGTCCCGTTAAAAAACAACGTATGACCTACACCCCATCCAAACTACTTAGCTTTGAGGAGTTTATTGCCCAATACGGGGATAATACACGCTATGAACTCATTGACGGAGAACTTAGAGACATGGAACCAACTGGCCCTCACGAAGCATTTGCGGGAAGTATTGCGGGTAGAATTTATGTCGAAATTTTTCGGGCTAACTTCAATTGGTTGGTTCCCAAAAATTGTTTGATAAAACCCCTATACGCTGAGGCAACAGCGCTGCGTCCTGACGTAGTTGTTTTAGATAAAGCAGAACTTGGTACTGAACCCCTTTGGCAAAAAGAACCAGTGATTTGTAAAGGTACTACCATTAAGCTTGTTGCTGAAGTAGTCAGCACTAATTGGCAAGATGATTATGCTAGAAAAGTGGAAGAATACGCTTTTTTGACTATCGCAGAATATTGGATTGTGGACTTTCGGGGCTTGGGTGGTTTCCAATTTATCGGCAATCCCAAACAACCTACTTTCACTATCTGCCAGTTAGTGAATGGGGTGTACCAGCAACAATATCGCTTGGGAAATACTATTTCTTCTTACCTATTTCCAAATTTACAATTGCGACTAGACGATATTATGCCCACTTGAAACTCTGGTATCTCTGTTTTGTTACTCTTGCGTGTGGCTTGCTTCTATCATCAAGATTGGGTTGCGAGTCAGGGCGATCGCACCACACCTATTCTGAAATTCCTCTCTTCTATCATAAAAAGCATGGATAAAAAAGATGTACTTGAAATTTATAATGACGACTATGCCCAAAGCTACAATCAGAAATTTCTTCTCAACAATTTATCTAAAATAGATGCTGATTTTGAGCAGGAAACGATTCGTAAACTTCTAGGTGAAATAGGCGAAGGTGTAAAGTGGTTAGATGTTGCCTGTGGTACGGGGTACTTTCTGAGCCGCTTCCCCAATATAGAACGAGCGGGATTAGATATTTCGCCTGCAATGCTCAAGGTTGCCAAGCAAGCAAATCCAAATGCTTTGTTTGTTCAAGGTGACTATAGAGATAAACGTCCGCAGTGGGAAGGGAAATGGGATCTAGTATCCTGTATGTGGTGGGCTTACTCTTATGTAGAGTCATTATCAGAGCTAGAAAAGGTTGTTGAAAATTTTGCACATTGGACATCTAAGCGAGGCATTTGCTTTTTGCCCGTTTGTGATCCTGCTGAATTAGGGGCTGGTGAGCTAAAACTTCCTTACACCAGCAAAAATATAGGCGAGGCTGGCGGATATTGCCGATTTGAAGGAGTAATTTGGAGTTGGATAGACGAAGAAGCTGAGAAACATCATCTGGCTCTACTTGCGCCACAAGTAGAATATATGGTCAACCTATTTAAAAACTACTTTGAACAAGTAGAAGTTATTGAATATCCCTTAGTTAAAGGAGCGCAAAGAAAAGCAATAATTGCTCGCTATAAAAAGCAAAAATTAGCTCCTGAATCAAAATTTGTTAATGAAATACCTTTAAAAGCAGGATTGCCATCATCATTTTTTAAGATTATCCGAGCCAGTGAATGGTGGCTTTATAAAATAGCACCTCTACTTGCTGTTGCTTATGCTGAAATCTTACTAATTAACCTCCCTCCTTTTCAATCAATAATAACTGTATTGACCTTTTTGCTATCTATATTTTCCGTAGCTGCTTATGGGTATATTGTCAATGACATCTTCGATATCGAAGTAGATCGCAAGGCAGGTAAAAGCAATGCGATGGCTCAATTTATGCCCTGGCAACGCTTTCTATTTTGTCTTTTATTTGTAGCCACAGGTTTTGCCGTACCCGTCTTGATGAAATTCGGCACATTTGCAATAATCTTGCTGGCTATCAACTATTTACTACCAACCCTCTACTCCGCTCCACCATTACGCTTGAAGGAAAGAGGAATTTTGGGAATCCTTAGTGATGCTGCCGGAGCGCACCTTATTCCAACTCTATTTGTAGCTGCTACCTTTTTACACCTCAGTACCGCACCACAACCCAACGCTCTAACCTTTTCCATCGTTGCTGCTGCCTGGGCATTTTTTGTAGGATTACGAGGTATTCTCCTGCACCAACTTTGGGATCGAGACAATGATTTAAACGCTGGTATTTCCACCTTCGTCACTCAATTTCAACCTGAATCAGTCCGTCTTTGGATTAATCGCTTAGTCTTTCCCTGTGAAATTATATTATTCGCCGGGTTAGCTGTAGTTCTGTCTCGATTTTCCCCTTTGCTTTTCGGCTTCTTTACAGTCTATGTGCTAGTCACTCTAACGAAACTCAACGTTACTCAAACACCGCTCAATCCATCTCCCCCAATCGGACAGAATATTATTCCTCACGACTTGTATGAAGTCTGGCTCCCTGTGGCTTTAGCGATTTTGCTGGCTACTCGCCATCCAGTTTTTCTAATACTTTTCGGCTTGACATTAGTGCTTTTTTATCCCTCGATCAAAATCCGGGCGATGGAAGTTGTTAATGTTTTCAAGGTTGTATTCAGTCACAGCAACCTAGCAAGTGAAGAAACGGGTGACAAAGAGCAATTAGAAGAACAACTGGAGAACTTACGAGAACAACTCGCTTTCAAAATTCAGGAACTAGAAGCACAGCAGCTTGAAATTTTGCAAGCGAAAACAGAAACAGATCGAGATCAAGAAAGCTTACAACAATTCCAGGAACAATCTCAAAAACAAATCGAGGAGTTACAAACTCAGTTACAAGAAACAAAAACCCAACTGCAACATACTCAATCTGAACTACAGATCGCACAAACTGAATTGACACACTCCCAGTCTGAATTACAGATATCCCAAATTGAATTAGCACAACTCAAATCTTATCTCCAACAAACTCAGGGAGTAGAAGGATTAATGAGCTATTATCACTTTTGCATCGCTTCTAACCCTGACGACATTCAACTTTACCATCAGGCATTGACAATTAAGCCAGATGACGCTCAAATCCATTTACAGCTAGGCAATGCTTTAGTTCGACAAAATAGCTTTGATGATGGGATCGCTTCTTACCAAACCGCACTACAATTTCAACCGGATAACTTTGAAATACACTTGGAGTTAGGGAAGGCTTTAGAGAAAGTGAAGAAATGGGAGGATGCGATAACCTCTTACCGACGTGCGATCGAGTTGAATCCAGATTACTCGCGATCGCACCAACACTTAGGGGATATACTAGCAGAACGAGGTCAGCTTAACGAAGCAAGCGCCTGTTACCGTCGCGCTTTGCAGCTTCAACCGAGAATTCTTTGAATTTAACAAAACTACATAATTATTGAGATATGTGTTAGGAAGCAGTACAGAAATTAATGAGAATAAGTCCTCATAAGCTTACAAATTATCAACGCGGTCAACGCGCTATGTCCCTGATTTTGCCTGTGTTGTAATTATTCTTGTTACCCCTTTACGAGGAAATCACGCATGAATGCCTTTGAGATCGAGATTACTATCCAAAGTAAGTCCGGCGAGAGTAGCTGGCCCCTGGTGGTTAGGTGTAAACAACCAGATGGACTAATCATCCATTCAAAAGAGACTCTACA
>Ga0105044_10004741_pt1 | contig 18676 bp, 26 predicted proteins | sample MAT01_FD_78092 | JGI IMG/M metagenome (GOLD analysis project Ga0105044, IMG submission 78092) | Freshwater microbial communities from Lake Fryxell liftoff mats and glacier meltwater in Antarctica - MAT-01 | ecosystem: Environmental > Aquatic > Freshwater > Ice > Liftoff microbial mat | place...
AGCGGGCAGCGGGACGCCGTATCGGTCCAGCCCGTCCCACGGTTCCGAGTGCTTGCCCGCCCGTTTCGGTGCGGCAGACAACAGCGTGCGTCGGAGCGTACCGGCCTCGTCGTAGACCGCCAGAGATACAAGACAGTCTTCGGCAAGCTCGTACTGGATCGAAACGCCGGGCGGGGCGACGGGCTTTTCGTCGCCGACGCATCGATCTCGACAGAAGAGAGCGGCGGTGACGCACGAAACCACGATGGACGACACGATTACCCAATGACGCATCAGCGATCCCCCATCTTCCGCCCTTGCAACACCGGCCTTCGCTGTTGCCGTAACAGGCGATTGTACTAACCGCCCTTGCCCTGACAAATAGGCTCACGGGCGATTCCGGCTTCCGTCGCCCGGTTTTCCGTGGGGTTTTCCGTTGTGGCTGTACAGCCAGGGTGCGGTACATGCTTCGTATCAGGCAGCCTGGCGGTAGCGGTTTTGTCCGGACTCCCTGGTTTCCCTAGCTTGCCAAAACACTTTGAGCGGTTGGACGTCGCTGAGGTGGTCGGCTCGCAACTGTAGCATCTCTTCGGCTCCTTGCTCGTTCCAGAACTTTTCCGTCCCCTTCACTCGGTAGTTGAACTGCTTTACCGCCGACTCCACGTAGCTCGACGTGATCGGTAATCCCTGTTGTCGGTACTCCGCGTACTTCATTCGCTCGCGGTTGTTCCGCAGGTACTCCAAAGCCCGTTTCACGACTTGCCGCGGGCTACCGACTGGGTCCGCAGGGGTTGGCTCGCCCAACTCGGCCAGCCACTCCGCCAACTCCTTCAGCACTTCGTCCAATCGCCCCTGCCAGACCCAGCCGATCCAGCGTGCGTAACACTCCCAACCGGGCTGGAATGCTCGCCCCACCATCGCGGCCGCGAACACGTAGGACAAGGCATGGATGAAATCCAGAATCGGCGTGAACGACGAGAAGTAGTTCCGCCACAGGGTCCAGTTACTGGAAGCGCCATCGCCGAGAAAAGCTTTACGCTTCGCTCCGTAGAACCCCGACTGCCACGCGGCCGTCGCCACCAGCGGACCGAACACTTCCCACGGACGCCGACTCGCCACTAGTGCTTCGTGGCGACCTCGGGTGGTTCCCACTCGGGGTCCTCGTAGGCTTGTTCATCGGCCTTCGGATCCGAGCTGTCCTTCGCCGCCTCGCCGGTTGCCGGCACCTGCTTTTTGAATTCACGGGCCAGCTTCAGAATCCGCAGTGGATTCACGAAATGTTCCGGGATTTCTGGGCACGGATCGCTCTGGTGCTCGTCGCTAGTCATCGTCATCAGCAGTCCGATCTTGTCCTCCCGCCAATGTTGGCCCACCTCCTCACGCTCCGCAGCCTCGTCGGTTGCTTCGGCCGCGCTGGCCGCAGCGGCGGTCACGACTTCGGCCGCCGCCGAACGCTCGAAGATCTGCAAGCGTCCGCCATCCGTGCCGACTACGGCCAGATCGGGGGCCGTCATTCCTTCCGGCACATCCTTGCGATCCATCAACGGCTTGGCTTGATACTCGGCCGCCTCGGCGTCGCGTTCGGCACAACGCTCCGTGCCGATCTGCTTGCACACCCGCCGCACCTGCTTGCCGCACACCCGCAGTTCCGCCAATTCCCGTAGGTCTGCTTCCGCTTGTTGATAGGACGCATTGTTCGAACCGGCATAGACGATCTTGGCTTGCACCGCCAAGCTGTACTGCGAGCGGTCAATGCCCAGACTCTTCGACTGAGGAAAAAAAATCCCGCCGACAGCGGGTACAACGTTCGTGCGGCTCTTGCCATTCGGCTCCCCCGCCGCGGGTCTGCACATAACGGGGTTCGGGATCCCGCTCTCCCGTGGGTCCTCCGCAACTGGGGCAGGCACGGTACTCGGCCGGACGCTCCGTGGCTCCGCCCGCCTGTCGCTGCAAAGCCTCGTGCAGCATCTTTTCGGAAATGACTTGGCGAATCGCCACGACCAGGTCTTCCAAGGCCGAGAGCTTGGTCCCCCAGGGCGGTCCGTTCGGTCCCCACAGGCGATCGGCCAGATTTTTTGCCAGTCCTTCGAGCAGAGGCCGCAGTTCGTCGAAGACAGCCGAGGAGGATTTCGTGAACGCCGTCCATGGCTCCTGGTTTGAGTTACGACAATCCTGTCGAGGCAATTTCCTCCGAGAGTCTACCAGAACCCAAGGGACGATTGCAAACCATGTACTGCACCCCGTTGAGTGCCCGGCAATCATCTCCCGATTGACAATCCCCCCTTGCCGGTAGTAGTATACGGACGAGTATTTCGGGCTGTAGCTCAGCTTGGTAGAGCGCTTGGTTCGGGACCAAGAGGTCGCAGGTTCAAATCCTGTCAGCCCGATGTTTCATAACTCCTTTCACCGATAGCAACTTACGCTAACCCACCGATGGTCGGTGGTGCGGTCTGAAAGCCCAAGAAATCCAGTACTGTACTGGATTTGGCTCTCACCCCCCGCACCAAGATGCCGAACAAGAAGAACCCGTCCTACCGTTTTCACAAGGCCCGCAAGTGTGCGGTCGTCACGATCAATGGCCGTGACCATTACCTTGGCGAATACGATTCCCCAGAAAGCTGGGAAAACTACCACCGGCTGATTGCCGAGTTCCTTGCTGCTCGCCGTGAGCCAACCCCACCCGTCCCGACCGACACGCCTTTGACGATCGTCGAGCTGATTGCGCGTTACTGGCGGTTTACGAAGGGTTACTACGTCAAGAACGGAAAGCCGACGAGCGAAGTGGCCTCGATCAAGCTGGCACTGTGTTTCGTTCGTCGACACTACGGCAGGAGGTCGGCACGGTCCTTCCGACCAAAGCACCTCAAGGCTGTCCGCGAGGCCATGATCGTCCACGAGATCGCTCGAAAGGTGAAGGTCGTTGATGAAGCTACAGGTGAAGTGACCTGGGAACGCAAGGTCATCAGAAAAGGCATGACTCGGAAGTGCATCAACAAGCTCATCGGTAGGGTCAAACGGATGTTCGCCTGGGGCGTCGAGGAAGATTTGGTTCCCGTTTCCGTGCACCAGCGTCTTCAACGAGTTCGAGGCTTGCGACGCGGGAAGTCCGCTGCACGTGAGACTCGGCGAGTCCAGCCCGTCTCACTTGAGCATGTACAGGCAGTATTGCCGCTCGTACCGCCGACGATCCGAGCCATGATTGAGCTCCAATTATTGTGCGGCGGACGACCGCAAGACGTGGTTCAACTCAAGGCAGCCGACATCGACATGACCGGTCCGGTTTGGGAATATCGACCAAGCCTGTACAAAACCGAACACCTCAACGACGACGCCGATCCCGATCTGGAGCGAGTCGTATACATGGGGCCACGTTGCCAGGATATCCTTCGTCCTCTGCTTCCTGCTGACCCGAACGAATACATTTTCTCTCCCAGGCGATCCGAAGCAATGCGGAATGCCGATCGGCGAGAGAAACGAGTTTCGCCGATGACTCCTAGCCAGGCGGAACGAAAGCCAAAGTGGCGAAGCAAGGCGGCACTGCGAGAATACTACCCGGTTGCCAGTTTTACTCAGGCGGTCCAGCGCGGCCTGCGCCTCCTGGGTCAGCCGACTGGCTGGCGCTCCCTCGGCCAGGGTCTTTAACACGGACTGCGATTCGCGCATGCTGACCCACTCCAATACCTGGATGACACACCACCGCCGCAGCTGGTCGCCGAACCAGGCCTGGCGTCGGGCCAACAGAGCTTTCACGCGCTCGCGCGTTTCTGGCGGGGACTTGCCCTCCAGAACGACACGCAACACCGACTCGGCCAACTCGCCGAGCTGTTGCAACTCCCCACTCGCCTTCTCGCGCACGGCGAAGCGATTGTTATCCAGGTCGGCGGTGTGACCGACGCGCCCACGAAAGCCGACCCATTGCCACGAATGCAACTCTTCCGAGTGAAGGATTGGCGTATCTTCTGGATCGCCGTGGAGCGCGGAATAAACAAAGAGCATATCCACCTCTGACCGGTTAGCCGTGACGATGGGCTGGCAGAGATTTGTTGGCGACCATTTTGGAGGAGACCATGGCTCAAGTTCGATGGCTTTACACGAACGCATTTACCTTGGCAGGCCTGACGCTCCTGCTGGCTAGCCCGGGCCACGCGCAGCAATTCGTGCTGTTCGACGCCACCTTCACGTTTTCCAAGGAGGACGCGGACAACTCCAAACCCAGCAAGTCGCACTACTACGTCCGCGACAAAGCACTCAACGCCGAGCGGCCCAAGGACTGGACGAGCCCAGTCGACTTCCGGAATGGCACCGTGCACATCCGGGCGGAGGTGCTCGAGAAACCGGCGGGCGGCGCACCCACCACCTGGACGCTGTGCTATATCCCGAACAAGGGGCTCAAGAGCGGCTACGGCTGCACTGGCACAGATGTGTACAAGGAAAAGGGCGTCTACGAGCGGGACGTGAAGATGACCTCGTTCTGGCAAAACGACAACATTGCCTGGGAGGAGGGCATCAAGGAGATGCACCTGGTGATGAAGGACGACAGCGGCGGCAGCGGCCACGCTCATAAGCGGCCCGACCCGGAGAAGTTCTTCCCAACCAAGGTGCGGATTACCATGATTCAGGTGGCGAAGAGTTCCACCTACGACCCGAAGCTCGTGCCGAAACTTTCTGGGAAAAGGTGATCCCTACCGCTATTCGATCCGTTAACCGCCGGACACCATGTCCGGCACGGCACTACACATGCACTTCCACCCGACCGCGTCCTGAAGCAATCCAGCTGCTCAACTTTAGCAGCGCGTCCAGTCGTCGGTTCAACCAAAACGGCAGCCGAATTCCAGCTTCCTCACCATGTGGAATCAAAAACCGTTTTTTGAATCGCGGTTGTTCCCAGGCATTCGAGGCATGGTCGGACTCCGCCTCCACACCTGATGGGAGGTTGAGAATCTCGACGAACATGGAATCGCGCGAGGCCTGCAAGAGGGAAGTAAACTTGGAAGGATCTTTGGCACATGTCTTGAAGCAAGATGCTTGCCTCGCCGTTCGTTTTCTCTGGTGATATTTCAACGACTAGCCATTCCGTCTCTCTTGAGGCTTCTCATGTCTATCTGGCGAAGCCCAGGCGGGTATTTTCTCGTCGCGCCATCCGTCAACGGCAACGGGCCATACGTTTGGCAGGCCGACCTCGACACGGTGCGACTGGCCGACGCGCCCGAGTGGCCCGTACAGTGGGCCATCGGTGACGGCACGGCAAGCGGCAAGCCCGAGCCAAGCAAGTGGACATATCGTAGTGAGTCCGACCGCGACCTAGTAGTCCGTCGTGCAATCGCCTATCTGGGCAGGATGTCAGCGGGAGTATCTGGAGAGGATGGACACGGCGCATCCTATGCGGCGGCCGTCGCACCCGTCCATGGATTCGCCCTTGACAGACGAACCGCGTTCGATCTGCTGGCAAAAGAATTCCACCCACGATGCAAACCTGAGTGGACCGACAAAGAACTCTGGCACAAGATCGACGATGCCGAAAACAAATCGCACGACAAGCCGAGAGGATGGCTACGGGACGCGGGACAGCAAGGCGGGCAATCGGCCACGGTGGGCAACGCATCGACGCACTCGAATACGTCAACGGGTACGCAACCGCCGATGCCCACACCGTTGAGCGTCCGCGGAATCGTTCGCCTTTACCCGCACATGCGGCCGCCACGGATCGAAGGATTACTCCGCGATGGCGAGACAATGAACATCATCGCGGCCAGCAAAATCGGGAAGAGTTGGCTTGCCAAGGCCATGGCGATACACGTTGCAACCGGTCGCAACTGGTTGGGGCATGAGTGTCAGGCCGGACGTGTGTTATACGTCGATAACGAGTTGCATGCGGAGACGTTTTCAAGTCGTATTCGCAAAACCGGCGGTTAAGACGGTTACGACATTCCTTTCGAGGACGACGCGGACAAGATCGACGTTCTTCCCTTACGTGGCCGGCTTCAAGACCTCTACGGAGTTGGCCGGTATTTTGAAACGATTCAGCCGGGCGAATACGCAATCATCATCCTTGATGCGTTCTATCGCTTCCTCCCTGCCGAATGCGACGAGAACAGCAATGGCGATGTAATGCGGCTTTACAACTACATCGACTCGCACGCCATGCGCCTGAATTGTTGCTACGTTCAGATTCATCATGCCTCAAAAGGCGAACCAGGCAACAAATCAGTAACCGACGTAGGGGCCGGTTCGCAGTCCCGCGCTCCCGATACTCATCTCGTCATTCGACCACACGAAGAAAAGGGCCTGCATGTGGCGGAAGCGGCAACCCGTTCATTTCCGTCGATGGAACCATTTGTGCTTACGCTGGGAGTATCCACGGTGTAGGATCGACCAGGAGGCCGATCCTACACGACTGGCGGGCAAGCGAGCGCAGGCCGCTGATCCGGAAGAACGCGAACGTAAGAAAGCCGAGCAGCAGGCCACCAAGGAACAAGAGGCTCGCCATCGGCACGACCTCGATTGCGAGACGGCACTCGCCAAGTTGAAGGAACTCAAAAAGGCGACGGTTACTATCGGGAGAGATGAACTCGCATGGAGCGGCAAAAAGATCACCGCAGTAGCCGAGAGCTTGCTAAGCATGGGGACGATCAAGACCACGAGCATCAGGAAAAACAAACGAAACTACGGCGGTTATATGCCGACTACGAAAAGCAAAAACAGACAGTCGGACAAGTCGGACAACCCGGACAAGAATGATGAATCCTGTCTGGATGAAACGGCGTCCGGCTGACCCGGACAGAATCAGTCGGACAGCCTGCCCCCCCATAGGGGGCAGGCGTCCGACTGGTTGGCCGGGTGGGTTGGAAGAAAAGGAATCGAAATGGCAGAAGCTGAACACTCACGACCCGCCGACGATTGGCCTGCCGAGACGTGGCTCCGCGTTCGTGTCAAGCCGGGCGACACCGCGGCAGCGATCCGAGTGAGGCACTGGCTCAAGAGCGGATTGCGGACGTGGGGCATCGTGGTTGAGGAACTGAGGACAAAGCCGCCTGCATTACATGACTGACTCGCCAGTCATCGAATGCGGGCCGATCTTGACCCGGCTGGACGGGAAAAGGCGGCAGAAGCGAAATGATAGGTTCTTCCGGCGGTTTTAACAGGCGGGACCCCTCAGGGAACAATGCGTGTAACAACGTCATGCCTTTCAGGAAACAAAAATGAGCGAGTACGATGGAATCCTTATCCGAATTCTGGCCGGCGAATACGCAATCCGCCTCCCGCTGCGATCCTGGAACGGACACGCCAGTACCAATCGGTATCTCGGCTCACGGCGTCTCGTCTCGACTGGCCTGCCGTACAGACAGGGAGCGGTGGGCGACGAGGCCAAACGGAAGCGGTTGGAAAAGTCTCTTGCCGAATTGGAAGGCGATAGGAGGATCGTCGTCCAGCGTGGCCTGCGAAAGTTCCCGGGTGTTCGCTCGACGCCGGCGGGCGATGTTCGCGCCCGAGCACTGGTGGACTTGCCGGGCCTGGACGTTGGCCGAATGATCCTGGGGGCTGTCGCCGAAAAAACGAAACGCGAACAATCGACCATGCCCGATTTGTGGCTCCCGGAAATCGAACTGAACGGCGGGAAGGGCGACACTCCCGATGATCGACGCGCCCTCTCGCGAATCGAACTCGACTACCTGCCGGCCGCACTACTGATTGGCTCTTCGCACATTCAATGATCTATGGCCAGAATGGCACTTGCGCCGCAAGGTTTGAATCTGTATTGATTTAGGAAAATCGCTTGACGAATGTCATTCGGGAACTTGTTGTGAGTTTCGATGTGATCGGACGCTTGAACCTGGGCGCGTTCCGATTGCCTGCCGGTTCATCCCGACTTCGCACGGATCAATGGATTTTGATGCGTATTTGTGCGTTCCCTCCTCGCGTCAATCGTTGAATCGCATGACTCTTGCCCGTCGCGGCAGGACTGGCGGGCCCGGGCGCGCGGTTGTGTCGGAAGCGGATATTTATGGCGTCGGCGTTTCAAGCGTCGAGGTTCAAATCGTCCCGGGCGATCGCCCACTCGGTGCGTCGCGATCGCGATTAGCACCGTTCGGCAAAGAGATAGTCGGCCCGCCGAATCGGCGGTGAGCAATGCCATGCCAAACGCTTCCAAGGTCTGCACCGTTCCCGCGAAACTGATTTGCCGCGGACTCAAGCCGCGTTCCAACGCCGCTTGGGCCGCCACCTTCCGCGCCAAATTGTAAGCCAGCAAATAAGCCCAAAATTCCTTACGAGCCATCGCGGGAGTTTTGCAAACCAATTCGTCCATGCCCAGCGTTAGCTTGATCGAGCGCAGATCGAGTTCCGCATGCCAACGTTGAAGGTAGAGGTCCGCAATTTCATCTTTTGCATAAGTGTTATCATCAACTAATGTCGTCGCCATGACAATTTCATTTGTGCGGAAACCCGGTCTCTCCACATTGAAGCGCAATTCTCGGATTGTGAGTGTCTCCGGAATAGTGTGATACGTGGCTGCGTCCATCCATGTGGGCCGTTGCGGCTGAACCCATTCCACGATGTGATCGTTGCGGCCCAAACGCTGGCCGCGTCGGAAATCATAGTGACGTCTTTGATTCATGCGGAACACCACATCGACGCCCCGCTGCATTAACAGAGCGATCATGAAGTACGAGCAGTGATACCGGTCGGCAATAATGACGTCGGCCTTACGCAGTTGGTCGAACAACTGACGAAACAGCGCCGTCTCGCCCGTTTCCTTGCCCGCGAAGGGACCGAAGGCGGCACCGACGATGACGGCCGTCGCGAAGGCGAGCAGCACGACGAACCGAATCACCGGGACGCCGAGTCCGGGCCGTTGGGAGGGAGATTGCGGATAGCCCCGTTGATTCTCCGGGGTACGGGCAACGTGCTCTCGCTGCCATTGAGGAGCAGCGTGCGGCGATTGTGCCAACGCCAGGCTGCTGGTGCTTGATCTTCGAGTTCGGTGCCGACTTCGTAGGACAGCCGCTGGAGAAATTTCTCGGGTAGCTTGGCTCGGGCTATACAGTACGCCCCGGTGGCCGACGAGCACGGTGGCCGGCCCATCGCTGCAAGCAAGACCATGACCCGCGCCACGGCGGCGACGCAGCAGCCGCGACCGGCGATCATTTGGCCGACGAAGGCTCAGAGGACAATCGCTGGCGTGTAGACGACGTTCGGACCGTTGCCAAAGGTGACGCCTTCTTCACGGGCGGCGCGTTGAATCTGTTCCTCGGTGAGGACGGAGGCGAAGGGCAGGCCTTCGTCCTTGACGAAGCCGCGAAGAATGCTGGTGAAGCGCGTGCCGAGCGATGAGTGAGTACAAAAGGACATAATGGACCTTCCTTGTCCGTCGCAAAAATGCGATTTACGGAGGGCAAGGAAGGCCCGAAACATGCGACAGGTTACAGGAAGGCCCGTCGCGGTTTCAAGAGCAGCAGCGAAAATCGCAGACGGATCTCGCAGGTATCATAGAAACTCGCCGCAAGAAGCGAGACAAGGAACGCGCGCCTTCAGCGGAAGCGCGCAAGTGCCATTCGGGTCAGGTCCAATACTGTTCGGCTCGGCGTTTGCTTGGTCCGATTAGCATAGACGAAGATATACCGATGTATGAATTCGATCACCTCGAACAGCGAGGAATCTGGAAAATCGAGGTGGGGGGCCAAACTAGCGATGTGACCAGCAAGCAGCATCAAGCCGGGCGGTCCCGCGAGGCGCAGGCCGGCCCAACGTTCACTCCGTTGGTTTTTTCAAACGCTCCAAGTGAGCGACCAGCTCATACATACTGGCCATGCCCACGAAGTACCAACAGACCATTTCATACGTCCGCAGCGCCAGCTTCTTGCGGGACCACAAGCTGATCCGCATGCAGGCAATGATCGCACAGTACGTCTGAATTTCGATGCCGTTCTGGGAGCGGCTCAATAAGTGACGGCAGCCCAAAATCTGCTTGAAAAACCAGAAAACGATCTCAATCGTCCAGCAATAGTGGTCCAGGTCGCAATGATCTCCGCTGGCACGTCGAGCAGGTTCGTGGCGATGCGGAAGGCACCGTCGCACGACGGCCCAGTCGATCCCCGCCGAGCATAGTGCCCGCCCGACTGGTGGGGCTTGGCGGCGATGGTGACGAGCCGGATCGTGAGATCGGGCTGGGTCCCCTTTTCTTCGCCCGTGAAAGGAAACGCCCTTATCCGGTCGCCTCTATTCAAACATGGCCGTCTTTTTCTTCGCCCCGACTGGTGGTCGCCATCCAGGCGTTATGAGATGGGGGGGGCCGTTCCTGTTATTTCTTTGGCGGTTTCTCGGCCAAGAGTGCGTCGATCGTGCTCGTAAGCTTCCTGTACCCCTCGTCCCCAAGCTCACCCTCCGCGTGCTCGCGAATGTTGCCCGACTTATCGACGATGTAGACCGTGGGCCAGTAGCGGTTGCCCCAGGCCTTCCAATTCGCGCCATCGTTATCCACGGCGACGGCGAACCTCAGCTTGTTCTTGGTCATCCGTGCCTTGATGCGCGCGATGTCTTTTTCAGCATCGAACTCCGGCGTGTGGATGCCGACGATGAGAAGGTCCGGGTTGCCTTGATACTTGTCCTGCCAGGCGCGGTAGTGCGGGTAGTTGTTGATGCAGTTGACGCATCCGTTTGTCCAGAAGTGGACCACGACGACCTTCCCCTTCTGTTCGGCAAGCACGATCGGCTTGGCGTTCAGCCATTCGGTCACTCCGGTGAATTTCGGAGCGGCGATCGGCTTCGCCTTCTCGTCGCCGCCCTTGCCAAGCGCGCACCAACCCCACACCAATGCCACGACGAGCATGCCCGAGACAGCAAATTTAGCTTTCATGTCGAACCCCTGGATGAAATGGTTGAACCGGTGAGCTGCCGGCGGTCGAGTGAGTCAGCCCAACCTTGTAGGGCGCGAAGCACTCTTTGAATCGGGGCGGCGCGGGGCGTGGCCCCGGAACCGGGCCGCGCTGTCGCCCCCGAGTGGATCACCACTTGCCGTCGGAGTGCCGTCCGCGGAACAGGCCGAAGACGCACGGAAAGTTGCTGAAGGCGTCGTCATTGCCGGTGACCGCGGCCCGAATCACGATCGTCGTTCCCACGATTCCGGTGACCCCGGTCCGTATTACGATCGTCGCCATTCCCGGATCGGCCCTCGCGGAGCAGGACCACCTCGACACCTTGCGGATGGGCGTTGGCCGGTACGTCGGTCGTCGCGAAAATGACCGGTGCGATCGGTTCGGACAGTGTGCCGTCGCGCGCGACTTGCAACGTGTGCAACTGGTTTCCCTGCGGGAACGATGGATCGGTCGCTTGCGTGACCGCGAACAGGAACCGGCCGGTCGGATCGAGGGCGATTTCGAACACGTTCGTGCCCGTCCCGTCCGGCGTTCCCCGTGGTCCCCCGAGCGGCAACTCTTGAATTTGCACCGGGTGAAGAGGGTCGGCCAGCGAGAACACACCGATCGAATCGGTCGCGGTGTTCGCGACGAATAACGAGCGGCCATCCGCACTGATCGTACACCAGCACGGTGCCGCCCCGGTGCCCGCCGCGGTACCCACGAAGCTCGTGCGTCCCGTCTCGTCGTAAGTGAACACGCCGATTTGCCCGGCCGACGTAAAGCCACTGTAGACGATATTGAACCGTGGGTTGGCGGCCGCCCCGAGCAGCACGGGCGCGTTCGCTCCGGCGCTCGCTGGACCGCCCGGTGCCGCAGTCAATGTCCCGTCCTCGTTGATGCGAAAGGTGGATACGGTGTTGCCGCGGGCGTGCCGGCCAGCGTCGCCGCTTCAACGAACAGGAACCGGCCGTTCGGCGCGACGAGCGTCTGGGTCACGAAGGAGCCGACTGGGAAGTTGATCGTTGAATTCGGGATCGCGTTCAGCGATCCATCGCGATTGACCGCGAAGGCGGTCACGTTCGGCGTCGTCGTACCCGGGTGGCCCTCGCCGGCGTCGCCGCGATTGGCGACGTAGATGGTGTCCCCGGCGACGCCGATGATGTCCGGCTGGTCGCCGCCGGACGCAACGGTGCCAATCAATTTGAGCCCGCCATCGGGCTTGATGCGGAACGCCGCGACGGTATCGCTGCCTTGGTTGACCGCATAAAGGAATTTGCCGTTTGCGGAGGCCTGCACCTCCTGGTAGCCATCGTCCGGACCCATGAGCTTGGGCACGTTCAACTGTCCGGTCCCGCCAGTAGCATACGAGCCGATGCGGGTCAGCGCGCCCGTGTCGGCATCGCGGCTGAAGGCAAGCACCGCGTTCTGGCCGTTTTGTGGGTTGTTTGTTTCCGTGTAAACGATCGCCGATTCCGCCCCAAAATGCCGATCGAACGCGCCGGCGCCGAAGACGGCGGGCACCGCCCGCTCGTTCAACGCTTCCAAATGAAGGCGAGAGTGGGGGGCGGAGAACATGTTGCGACGGTTGAGGAGTCAGGTTAACATTGAATATCCTTTCGAGCATTCGCGGACAACCGACCGGGCCGACGGGTCCGATCCATCATCGCTTAGTCGCTGCGGCCCGACAATCCTTACACGCGGAAAAGGAATCGTCTCGCTTCGACCAATTCCGAAGCGTTGCCTCGGCCAACGGATTACCGTTTTCGTCGGTAAGGTTTCCTTCATCCCAACGACCTAGTAATGCACAGGCTGCCCAATGCGTGGTGGAGACGATGACACAGCAGGAAATGAAACCGTTGGCCGCTTTCGATCCGCGGACTTGGCTCGAACGCCACGGGGATTACCTGTACCGCTTCGCCCTCGGTCGGGTTCGCACCACGAGCGTCGCCGAGGACTTGGTGCAAGAAACACTCCTCGCGGCCTGGCAAGGACGCGATGGTTTCTCGGGATCGTCAACGGAGCGGAGCTGGCTGACCGCGATCCTCAAGCGCAAGATTGTCGATCTGTTCCGGAAGCGGGTCCGCGAGCAAGCGACACTGTCGCCGGCTGGCGACGCCGAGGAGGGCGCCTACGATCCCTTTGATCGCGGCAGCCACTGGAAGAAGACGCCCTCGGACTGGGGTCACGGCAATCCAGCGGAGGACATGAACCGCGCGGAGTTCTGGGCGACGATGCACGCGTGCTTGGACAAGCTGCCGCCACGATTGCAAGATGTTTTCGTGCTGCGCTATCTCGACGAGCAATCCGCCGCGGAAGTCTGTAAGGATCTGGGCCTGACGCCGACCAATCTTTGGGTGATGCTGCATCGTGCTCGTTTGGGTATGAGCTGTTGCCTCTCCGAAAATTGGTTTGGCGCGACTAAGCGGGAGGGACCCTCATGTTGAGTTGTCGGCGGGCCAGCGAACGACTCTCCCGCGCTCTCGATGGCAAGCTCGCGCCGGGTGAGCGATTGGGCCTCTGGGCACATTTGCTTCTGTGCGGCCCGTGTTGCCGGTATCGCAAGCAGCTTCGAATGCTGCACGAGGCGTCCATGCACAACGCCGATCGTGCGGCGAATACGGACGATCGGCTTAGCGAGTCGGCCCGTGGCCGCATCGCGGGCATCTTGGAGCAACATCTCGCGGACGGCAGTTAATCGACCCCGTCCACGTTCGCTTTGAATTCGGTTGGTCGTGTTTTTACTGTGGATGTTCCACGGCACGGCCGTGTATTAACTGTTCGCAAAAATTTGGAGATTCATCATGCGTTGGATTCCGCGGATCGCCCTGGTCGTCATTGCGTTCGCCATCCCGTTCGTTGTCGGCTGCGACAACAAGCCGACATCGAACAAGGACACGATGGGCAAGGACAAGATGTCGATGGACAAGATGGACCCGATGGGCAAGGACAAGATGTAGAAAGACAAGATGGGGAAGTAACGCCTTTTTCCCTCGTTGTAGGGTGGGCCGAGGCTTTACGAGGCCCACCCTACAAGACTCCCCGACGGCCCGTCCCGGAATATCGCATGCCGAAATTCACCCCCAAGCATCCGTTGCTCATTCGTATCACGCACTGGATTAATGTGCCGGTACTTTCGGTGATGGTCTGGAGCGGCTTGCTCATCTACTGGGCGTACGATCCGTATCAGATTCAAATCGCGGGCGTCGTGGTGGTGCGCTTCTTCCCGCAATGGTTTTACGGAGCACTCGATCTCGAATACGGCCTGGCCACCGGCATGGCCTATCACTTTGCCTTCGCCTGGCTGTTTACGATCAACGGCCTCGTCTACGTCACCTACTTGCTGCGGTTTGGAGAATGGCGGGTACTGGTGCCGAAGCGGCGTTCGTTTCGCGAGGCCTGGCATGTCGTGTTGCACGACTTGCGATTGCGCAAGCAGCCGTTGCCGCCCGCGAAGTTCAATGCCGCCCAGCGGTTCGCTTACACCGGAGTGATATTGATGGCCGCAGGGTCCGTACTCACGGGACTCGCGATCTGGAAGCCCACGCAACTTTGGTGGCTGGCCACGGCGTTTGGCGGCTATCAGACCGCTCGGCTACTGCACTTTGCGCTCATGATCGGCTTCGTCCTGTTCGTGGTGATTCATCTCGCTCAAGTTGCCAAGGCCGGTTGGAACAATTTTCGCGCGATGGTCGCCGGCTACGAGATCTTTAAGTCCAACAAGGAGTAACTTGATGTCGCAGCCGTCGTCAGCACCCGTTGAAGGAATCGAGGCGACGCCGGCCCAACTTCGCCGTTGGAGCCGGCGGGCATTCTCCGCGTGGGCAGCCGCGGGCCTGGCCGGCTTCGGCGCTTGGCGCTGGCTGCGGACGCGCGCCGCCGTCGATGGCCTGCCCTGGCCCTTGCGGGCCGCACACCGATGGAACGAACGCGTCTTCGGTGCCGGTTTTTCAACGTCGCGACTGGCACCGGAGTATCCCCGCGAACGAGCCGGCGAGCCGAAACCGAATGGGCGGTACGGTCGCCCGGCCGCGGGATCGGCAATTGGGCCAATCCAAGCCGAACAGCCGGGCGAGCCCCTTCGCGTCTTAAGCGCGGCGGAGATCGTCGCTGGGTTGCCGCGCGTGGAAATCACGACGGAACTCAAGTGCGTGGAAGGCTGGAGCCAGATCGTGACCTGGGGCGGCGTGAGCTTCGCCGACTTCGCCCGCAAGCTCGGCACGAACGCTGAGCGGCATCCCTACGTGTCTCTGGAAACGGCCGACGGCACCTATTTCGTCGGCTTTGACATGCCAAGCGCTCTCCACCTGCAAACGCTCCTTTGCGACTCAATGAATGGCGAGCCGTTGTCCCTAAATCATGGCGGTCCGTTGCGGCTGATCAGCACGGTGAAGTACGGCATCAAGAATATCAAATGGCTTGGTCGCATTCGCTTCGTCGACGAGCGCCCAAGCGATTTTTGGGCGGAGCAAGGGTACGATTGGTACGCGGGGTTGTGAATTCATCCCCTGCTATGTTGGTTTTTTAAGAAAAACAACGGGGCGCAGCTCGTTTCTCGACGCGGCTGCCTGAGGATTTTCTTCAGAATTGCGGTCTCGATCTTCGCTTGGTTACAACCGAGTGACTGCTCTCGAATGGTAGAATGTCCCGTTGTTATCCGTCTTCGTTGTCCGTCCTCGGTTTCGGTCCTCGTATTCCGTCCCGAGAAAAAGAAGAATTTTCCGTTTTCCGTCTGTCCGAACGATTCGATCTCAAAACTGATCCCAGAGAATTGAGGGATCTATCGGCCATCGAGAAGCCACGAGCGGCGGAATTGGAAGCCAAGCTCTTTGCCCACTTCAAGTCTCTCGGCCACGATCTGACGGCCCGACGCTGGGGAGTCGGCATGAACCCCGTTTACAACTCGCAAGGGAAGAGGCTGTTCAAGAAATAATGATCGCCTCGGTAATCTGTTTCATTTCATTGCATTTCACACACACACTTTTCGTTGCAGGAATCGCGCGTGCAATGCAATGAAACGAATCAAGAAGCCCCAGCCGCCGATGACACCTTTTTTAGATGTGGCATTTTGTGACATTTTGTGGCATGCCTCCCATTTGGCACGGAAGTTACTCGGAAAAGCGACCGCGAAGCAGCGAACCCCCGTGCCAAAGGCTTCGGGCAGCAGCACAATTCGCCGCAAAGAAGATAGCGCGGCTGGGTGGCGAAATGAAGAGCAGTTTGAGGAGTTTCTTGAGATTAGTTGGTCCCGCTCGGCGACGTGATCGGCGGGCGGGGTCCGGGACATTCAATTTTTCGCTTGGATACACCCGCCCGCCTGCTCTCGGAAAGTCCCGATGAACTGTTTTCTCTCCATAAACTCCCCATGAACAGTCTTTCTCGGCCGCCAATCAACGCATGTAAATTCGTGGATTCCTAATCCATTTTGGGCAAAGCCCCCTACCCCCGGCCAGCTTGGATTGGGGACGAATGTCCCGTTTTTCCCACCCGGGGCTGACCGCGACGGGTCAGCAGCATCCTGGAATTGAGGCTAGAAGATCATGAAAAATTCATGTACACGAAGCCGGAGTGGAAATCGCCTAAATGGTCTTCCTATAAATGAATGTTTTGGCTTGTAAAAGCACGAGCCGACAGAAATCTGACTTCGATTCAAGATGATTCGAAAATGGAAAAGGACTTCATGCCGATGTCTTGGCGATTGCTGAGCCTCGCTGCACTGTTTTGCACCGGGCTGTCGAGCGCGGTCGCACAGGAGCAATTCTCTGCCGATCCGGCTCCGAGCGTGGAACAAGAAACGCCGGCCGAACAGACACTCACCCAAAAGACCCCCGCAGGAACGAAGGGACAGCGTGGGATGGCTGGGATGGGTGGCCCAGGTGGTGGAGGGGGACCGGGATATTTCACGACCTGGTTTCCGAGCCAGCCTGTCGATGGACGGCCCGATGAAGTCAGTATCTTTCGCCAAAATCTCTCGCTGGGTTTCCCGGTTTGGCGGGGCGAGGGCGACATGCTCATCCTGAACACCGACCTTCGCTCGACGATGTACAACACCGAAGTCACTTTGCCGCGAAGTGGGCGACAGATTCCCGAGCAGCTTTGGAGCGTGACCGTCGGCACCATTTTTCGGCACAAATTCGAAAACGGCTGGAGCGGAGCCGCCCTGCTGAACGTCGGCTCCTCCGGCGACAAGCCGTTCAACTCGCTCAAGGAACTCAATGGGACCGTGTTGGCTTTTCTGACCGTGCCATCGGGCGAGCAGAACTCGTGGATGTTCTCGTTGTTCTATTCGCCGCTGAGCGAGATTCCCTTTCCCATTCCTGGAATCGCCTACGGTTGGTACGTCGACGAAACGTTCCAAATCAACCTGGGCATTCCTTTTCGCGTTATGTGGAAGCCGCATCCAGATGTGTTTGTCGAAGCGTCGTACATGCCCGTCACGACCGTTCATGTTCAAACCGGATGGAAGGCGTTCGGTGGGCCGCTCACGATCTTTGGCGGCTACGACTGGAGCAACGAGGCGTATCAGTTCTCGGATCGTGCCTCGCACAAGGATCGCTTTTTCTCGTACGCGATGACCCTTTCGGCCGGCCTACGCTACGACTTCCCGAAGTACGGCACGATCGAGGTGTTAGGCGGCTACGCGTTTGATCGATTCTTATTCATTGGTCAGGGCTATTCCGATCGCAATCAGGATCGCCTTAATCTGGGTGCGGGCCCCTACCTGGGTGCGAACTTCCGCCTTCGCTTTTAGTCTGAGTGCAAAATGCATAAATAACGAGACCTGCCCCCTTTGTTTTTCTCCGGGTTGTGAGTCAGCGGCAATGTTTCGTCGTAAGTGATTCACAAAATACACTTTCGGAACTGGCAGCATTCCATTCACGCCTTGACATCGAAACAAGCGAACTGTCGCACCTCTGGCAGCCAGCGGAAGCCAGAAGATCCTTTGCTGGCGCGGACAAAAGCGGACATTTTGGGACACTTCAAGCCGAAGATGAGCCGAATCGGAATTCGCGGGAAAGAAGATAGCGCGGCTGGGAGGCGAAGTGAAAAGTAGTTTGAGGTGATTCTTGAGATTTGTGGTCCCGCTCGGCGACGTGATCGACGGGCGGGATCGGGGGCATTCACTTCTTTGCTTGGATCCAGCCGTCCGACGACTGCTAATTGGTGCTTCCTAGTCAACTGAGAACAGTTCGTTGAGTGCTTGAAGAAACTCATTCGCTTGCATCTCCTGCCGGTAGTATGGGCTCTCTTTCATCCGCAGCATTCCCAGGCTCGTTGTTGATGCAAAGTTCTCCTTCACGATGCGAGTCGCTTCATTCATTGCTGGTTCCTCACGATGTCGCCGCTGGAGTTCGAGGGCTTGATCCCATTCCTCTTCACTCGCTGTCGCGAGAACTGCGTAGAGATCGAGCGCGTGGTATCGGCCGTACTCCTTATTCTCGTTTTGCGAGCGGTCGCGAAAGGCGAACAGTTTCATCATTGCGAAGGTCAGAGGATGGGGCAGGTAAATCTCGGCCGCATGATTTGTACCGTTGCTTGTCGTCCCTTCAACCTTGAGAGGCAATAGATGCTCTTCGAGCGTCGTCGCTTCATCGACTGGATGGGCGTGAATTTCAACCGATGGTTTTGGACGCACTCGTCGCTCGTCCACTTTTGCGTTCCAGCAAGGCTGTCTTCAGAGTCGGAAGGTCGTCCATTAGGCGGGCGGCAGAAACTACTTTACCAACAACGCGGTGATGTTATTCTTGTAGGGTGGGTGAAGGCTTTGCGCAACCCACCGGTTTTGCGAAGAGGTGGGTTGCGCAAAGCCTTCACCCACCCTACAAGAGGATTCGGCAATCGCCTGG
>Ga0105044_10004742_pt1 | contig 18676 bp, 19 predicted proteins | sample MAT01_FD_78092 | JGI IMG/M metagenome (GOLD analysis project Ga0105044, IMG submission 78092) | Freshwater microbial communities from Lake Fryxell liftoff mats and glacier meltwater in Antarctica - MAT-01 | ecosystem: Environmental > Aquatic > Freshwater > Ice > Liftoff microbial mat | place...
CGCTTCGGGCGATGGGTTCGCGTCCCATTCGGCGGCAATCGGTCGTGTGGTCATCGCCATCATTACTTCCTCCACTTGGCCCGCGTGATAATGAACATCGAAACGAGGCCGGTCCCGATGACGATCATCGTGATGGCGCTTTGGCTCTTGAACGCGCCGCCCCAGTATTCCTTAAAGCCGATCCAGTGTCGTTCCATGGCCGACCGCGCGAACAACGGTTCCGCAGCGCTGGCATCGACCGACAGAAGTGCAATCGCCAGTAGCGCGAACGCGAACCGTCGGAGTGTGATTTTCGTCATCGAGGTTGCTCCATTGCAAAATAAAAACCGGGTAGAACGGCGAACATCGTTCGCGATTCCACCCGGCCGGTTGCAGTGTCTTTAGGGCGGTTATCGACCGCCGCCACCACCACCACCGCCTTGCTGGCCGCCGCCGCCGCCTTGCTGGCCGCCGCCGCCTTGCTGGCCGCCGCCGCCTTGCTGACCGCCGCCAATACCCATGATGCCCGATTGATACTGGCCGACGAGGCCGCGAATCGAGTTCGCCGGATACTGGGCACCGAAGCCCGGATCAGCCGCGTCGATGATCTGCGCTTCGAAGGCCATCGGGTGGCCGGCGGTTTGCGCGTTCAAGTATTTCAAGACCGAACTCGCACGACGCTGATCGATATCGCGACGCGAGTCGGCGAATTTTTCGGGGGCCGCGCCGTCGTAGCCGATGTCGCGCGCCGCTTGTACGAACACCTTCGAGTCCGGGGCCGGACGGCGACGGACGAGGTAATCGAGTTTTTCCAGACCGGCAGCGGTCAGTTTGTCCGAACCCACTTCGAAGTGGTAGTTCCAGACGGTTTGATCGAGGATCGCACCGTTCGAGGCTTGCGCCTGGAAGGGGGCGAGCGTTTCGGCCCGCGCCACGGAGCTATAACGTTCTGGCCAACTCGGGTCGACATAGTTGCGGTATCGCTCGCCGGCATCGCCGGTGCAACCGATGGCTCCGAACCCGCTGGCGGCCACGGCTACTGCCGACGCCAACCGAATGAATCCCTTCATCGCATTCCTCCTTGAACACCGGCGAGCGTCCTGCTCGCGGTCGGGGGTTAACCCCCTGGGGTTTTGGACAGCAGTTGGCGGTAAATCTGGATGGCCGCGGGGCCGACCAGTACCACGAACACTGCGGGGAAGATCAGCAGCACGAGCGGGAAGATCAACTTCACCGCAGTCTTGGCTGCCTTCTCTTCGGCTATTTGACGTCGCTTTGTTCGCATCGAATCCGATTGAACGCGCAACGCCTGGGCAATACTCGAACCGAACCGGTCCGCTTGAATCAGAATCGCCGCCAAACTACGGACATCATCGACGCCCGTTCGCACGCCGAGGTCGTGCAGCACTTCCCGCCGCGGGCGACCCATCTGCAGTTGCAGGTTCGCCAGCGACAGTTCTTCCGTCATCACCTTCGCGTGATTCTTCATTTCGTCGGTCACTTTTCGCATCGCCGCATCGAGGCCCAAACCGGACTCGACGCAAACCACCAGCAAGTCGAGCGCGTCGGGCAGCGTCAGGAAAATTTCCATCTGCCGCGAGCTGCGCAAGAGCGAGAGTACGATCTGCGGCAGGTAGAATCCGATCGCCCCGAAGGCGACGATCCAATACCCGGCGCTCTTGGTGAAGCCCATCGCGGTGACGAAGAACAGCGTCGCGGGCACGAGGAACACGAGCAAACTCGCGATCCGCAGGCCCTGGTAGATCGCCGCCGCGTTCTCACTGCGGAACCCCGCGTTGGCGAGTTTCACGCGGAGCGCGTTCTTTTCGAGGTCCGACTGCGGATCGACCGTTTGGCCGAACTTCGACAACCTTTCCTTTATCGTCTTAAATCGGTTCTGGGACTCCTTTTCATTGAGCTCCAGTTCGGCTAATGATTTCGGTCGGCCGATTCGTTCGAGCCGTTCTTCGGCCTGGCTGTTCCGCTTCGAGATCGCGGTCATCAGCATGAACGTAGCCGCCACGATCGCAATGAACACGACGATCGGCATCAGGTCTTCAGCCGTCATAAACCCAAGCAGTTCCACGGTGTCTCTCCCTCGGTGTCAGCTAGATGTCATTCGTGTTGCAGACGATTACACTTTGATGTCGACGATTTTCTTGATTACGTACGAGCCGACCAGCAAGGCGACGAGCGCTCCGATCGACATCTTGATGCCGATCTCATCGGTCCAGAGCAGCTTGATGTACTCGGGCTTCATGAACAGCATCAGGAAGAACAATCCGATCGGGAGCGAGATCAGCACGACGCCGGAGAGTCGACCTTCGGCGGATAGCGCCTTCACTTGGCCGAGAATCTTGAAGCGTTCGCGGATCACGTAGCCGATGCGGTCGAGAATTTCGGCCAAGTCACCGCCGGTTTGTCGCTGGATCGAAACGCTGGTGACGAAGAATTTCAAGTCGAGGTTCGGCACGCGATCGGCCATGTTCATGAGTGCTTCTTCGATCGGGATGCCGAGGTTCTGTTCTTCGTAGACCCGTGCGAATTCCTTCGAGATCGGCTTCTGCATTTCCTCGGCGACCACGTGCAGGCCAGAGGCGAGCGAGTGACCGGCACGGAGGGCACGGGCGATCAGTTCCATCGCGTCGGGCAGTTGCCCCGCGAAGGCATTCAAGCGACTTTTCCGCTTCCATATCAGCCAAAGGAACGGCAGCGAGAAGCCCATAATGAACAGTACGGGTGCGATGTACGGGCTGACCATGAACCCCAAGACCACCGCACTGAAGCCGCCGACCGCGAGGGCCGAGCCTAAGATTGCGCCGGGTTTGTAGTTCGCGTCGGCCTGCTCCAACATCTTCGTCATGTTGAAAAATTGGGGCGTCAATTTGTCAAAGAACGTTTTGCGATCGACCTGGTCGAGCGCCTGCTTCAACAGCATGTCGGCCGAGGAATCCTTACGATTCCCGCGTCCGACCAGTTGGTCGAGTCGGTTGTTGGCGCGATCGTCGCCGCGCCCCACGAATGCCGCCATCAGGGCCAGTACCGCACCGACGACCAGTGCGCCGACCAACAGGGAAATTACCATCGGATTCATGGAAGGATACCTGGAGCGTAAGACCGCCCGTCGGCTCGGCACGCAACACCGTGGCTGCGTTCGCCGTTCTCCATCCGTGTGTGGGCGGGCCGTTCGGCGACCGCCAACTCTCCGCGCAGCGAATCCTTTGCTGCGACAAACACCGCAATTAATCCCGCATCAGGACGCGCTCGGCGAACATGTTCGCCGGAAGCTTGACGCCCTTTTGTTCCAGCCGCTGCACGAACGACGGGCGAACCCCCGTCGCTTCGAACTGACCGTACGCCCGACCGTTTTGGTCGACGCCCAGTTGCTTGTAGCGGAAAATCTCTTGCATGATGATGACGTCTTGTTCCATGTTGTTCACTTCCGTGATGCTCGTGATCTTCCGCGGGCCGCCTTGCAGACGGTTCGCTTGAATGATCAAGTCCACGGCGGCGGAGATCTGCTGTCGCATCGCCTTGATCGGCAATTCGATCCCGCCCATCATAATCATCGTCTCGAGGCGGCTGAGTGCCTCACGCGGTGTATTCGCGTGCAGCGTCGTCATCGATCCCGCGTGACCGGTGTTCATCGCCTGGAGCATGTCGAGCGTTTCGCCTCCGCGACACTCGCCGATGATGATCCGCTCGGGCCGCATCCGCAGGGCGTTCCGCACGCAATCGCGGGTCGTGACTGCCCCCTTGCCTTCGATGTTCGGCGGTCGCGTTTCCAACCGCACGATGTGATCTTGTTGCAGTTGCAACTCGGCCGCATCTTCGATCGTAATCACGCGCTCGTCGCTCGGAATGAAGCTCGACAGCGTGTTCAGTAGCGTCGTCTTTCCGCAACCGGTACCGCCGCTGACGACGATGTTCAGGCGGGCTTTAATGCACGCCTCAAGCAACATCGCCATCTCGGGCGTGAACGCTTTGTAGTTCAGCAAATCTTCCAGCTTCAGCGGGTTCGCCCCGAAGCGACGAATGCTGAGGCTGGCCCCATCGAGCGAGATCGGCGGGATCACCGCGTTCACCCGCGAGCCATCGGGCAGGCGGGCGTCGACCATCGGGTTCGTTTCGTCGACGCGCCGCCCGACCTTCGACACGATGCGGTCGATGATCTGGAGCAAGTGGTCGTTATCGCGAAACTGGACGTCGGTCTTTTCGAGTTTACCGCGTCGTTCGACGTACACTTTCTTCGGGCCGTTCACCAAAATATCGCTGACGGTCGGGTCTTTGAGGAGCACTTCGAGCGCACCGAACCCGAGCGTTTCGTCGAGGACTTCTTCGATCAGCTTTTCGCGTTCGATCCGGTTGAGCAGCGGGTTTTCGGTATCGCACAAGTGCTCGATGACGCGGCGAATGTCCTTCCGCATCGCGTCGCTGGACAGATCCTTCACTCGGGAGAAGTCGAGCCGCTCGACGAGTTTGGAGTGAATCTGCCGCTTGAGTTCTTCGAGGTTCTTGCCGCCACTACCGGGGCTGGTGCCGCCGAAACTCGGGCTAGAGAGCCGCGACAGGCCCGCGAGGCCGCCCGTGCCCTGATTGCTCAGGCTGTTGAGTTTCGAGATACCTTGCTGTAACCGCGACATAACTTATATCCTTGGTGTCAATCTCGATCATCGCTTGCCAAACAAACTCCACGGCGACTTCTTCAAGTCCGTGCCGACGGCCATCGGCTTGCCGCTGAGCGACTGCGCCAGCCCGTAAATGCTCTGTTGCGCCCGGCACTTCGGGTTCGCTTTCACGAGCGGCTGCCCGGCGACACGTGCGGCCATCACCGCTTTCGAGTCGTTCGGAATCTGCCAGTAAAACGCCTTACCGATGACTTCTTCGGCCTTCTTGAGGCTGATGCCTTCTTCGATGGCTTCCGAACCGACGCGGTTAACGACGACTTTGACTCGCTCGCCGAGGTTCTCCTGCGTGTTGTTCAGAAGGTGCATCAACCGCACCACGTTCCGCAGACTGCTGAGTTCGAGTTGCGCGACCAGCAAGATCGTGTCCGCGAGCCGCAAGCCCATGAGGTCCGTCGGCAAGAGCGACTTGCTGAGGTCCAATATCAAGTGCGTGTAGCTGATCTTGAGCAGGTTTACGATGCGCTCGACGTGCGACTCGTGAATCACCGCCATGTCCTGGATTTCGAGCGGGTGACGCAAGATCGACAATCCCGTCGGCGCGTGCTTCACCAGTGCGCGTTTCAGGAAGTTCATGTCGAGGCGTTCGATGTTTCGTGCGAGATCGGCGATCGAGATGTTATCCATCCCGTCGACTTCGATCGCGATGTCGGCGTCGCCCATGGCGAGGTCGAGGTCGATGAGGGCGACTCGGTTATCCGGGTCGGACGCGAGCGTGGCGGCCAGGTTCACGGCGAGGCTGGTGGTGCCGACACCGCCGCGCGAGCCGAGAATCGCAATGACCGACGACTGCGTGACTTGCCGGGCAAAGCTGCCGGAGACTTGCGAGATCGAACCGGAGTCGCCGCTGTTGTTAGCCGATTCGCCGACGGATCGTTGGAGTGCCGAGAGCAGGTCTTCGAGCACGACGGGATCGGTCAGGAAGTATTTCGCCCCGCGTTGCAGGGAAAGCAAGAGCGCTTGGTGGTCTTTGCTAATCGTTAGGATCTGGAGTTTCGGGTACTTGACCGAAATCTCGCCGATCATCTGTAGGGCGCGTTGTTTGTCCGAATCGAGGTGAACGATCGCGAGGTCGGGCATCGAGTCTTTCGACGCATGAATCACGTCGAAGAAGTATTCGTAGCGGGCACATTCGGCTTCGAGCCAAACGAAATCCACGCTGAGTAGGAATCCCCGGAGGGATTCCCGCGTCGCTTCGTTCGGGTCTACGATGGCAATTCGTTGCATGACGGTTACCGGATTACTCGGAGGTCGCTGTCCAATCATTCGCACCCGGTGGGTGCGACAAACCGCCGATCCCCGCTTTCGCAAGGGATCGGCTTTCACGTTTCACTCGCGTCGCTTAGCGGATACTCGGGATGTTCACCGGTACGACGGGGGCCAGCGGGGCACCGGTCGGCTCGGCTAACGGTATCGGCAGCGGTTCGGGCAAGGCGGTTTCGACCTGGCGGCCGGTCGGAATCTCCGTCCCGTAATTCGTCATCGAGGTCGGCACGATGCTGGTCGTCGGCATCGGTCGGATCACCGCAGGCAGTGCGGAGGGGAACACCGTCGCCCCGCCGTTACCCGTCAGAATCCCCGTCGTCGAACAACCTGCGGCTCCGTTGCCGTTCGACCCGTTGCACACGTTGCCTTTGCAGGGGTATGTGCCGTAGGTCGGGTCGCACTTGTAGGCGGCGTTGTAGCAGCGGCCGTTCCACACTTGGCGTTGGCCGCGGGGAGCCTCGATCAAGCCTTCAAGGTATAGCTCGTAATCGTCTGAGCTGCGGGTTTCGCGGCCAGGAACCCGTTTCGGCACCTGGTTGCAATCGAGCGGATCGACCAATCGTGGCGTCACCATCACAATCAGTTCCCGTTCCCGCTCGTCGTATCGGATGTTGCTGAACGCGGTCCCGATAAAGGGCAGGTCGCCCACGAACGGAACCTTGTTGTTGATCGCCTGCGTCGTCGTTTCGAGCAAGCCACCGATTGCGAAGGTCTGACCGCTTTCGAGCATCACCGAAGCTCGCGTCGTCTGTTCGGTGAAACCGGGCGAGAAGCCTGCGGTCGTCTGGATACCGGACCCGTCGTTGCGTGCCCGGATCGTCGGGTTCACTTCGAGGTAAATCTTGCCGTTCCCGTAAACGATCGGTAGAACTTCCAACTGCGTGCCGACCGGTTCGAGCGTCACGCTGATGCTGCCGAGGCCCCCGCCGGTCGCACTCAAGACGGCTTGCTGGCCACCGGAGCGGATGAACGCGGGTCGGCCCGATTGCGTCGTCACTTTCGGTTCCGAAAGGAACTTCGCCAAGCCCTCGGTTCGCAAGGCCCGCAAGGCCACAAACAACTGAGCGGGCACGAGGCCGAACTGGAGGTTTGCGTTCGGCGAAATCAGCGTCGCGCCGCCGCCCGTGCTGATCAAACCATTCAAGAGACTACTGAAGTTCGCCGTGGTGCCGTTAATCAGGAAGTCCGCACCGCGTTCGCGGAGTTCGGTCCGGTCCACCTGGGCGATGACCACTTCGATCATCACGTGTTGAACGCCACCGACTTGGATCGCGTTAATAATGTTCGCGTTCCCGCCGGTTGCGGCCCCGGCTCCGCCTGCACCAGGCCCCGTCGTTCCGGGCGTTCCGACCGCACCGCCCGCAATGCGTTCGATGATTGCGGCATCTTCCGGTTTATTCACGTAACCGGTGAGGATGACCGCCGTCCCGACGCCGGGTAGGACTTCCACACTGGCCGTAGGGACGGCTCGCTGGATCACTCGCTTGAGCAGGTCGTAATCGGGCTGGACGACCACTTCGAATTCGGCTTTCGCGCCGTTATCGAGTGTGAACGTCAGCTTCGTAACGCCGGGGTTCAAACCGACGAGCAATACCCCGTTCGGGTTCGTCTGGCTCGGGCGGGTTTGGAGAACCTGCTCGTTCCCGGTGAGCGTATCTTTGATCGTTCGTTCGCCGGGAATCTTGGGAACGAACTCGACGATTCCACCGAGTGGAACCAGGAGTTCGCCGGTTTTCCCGACGCGGACATTCGAGGGCTTCGCCGTGGGGGCCGCGGCTGCCGGTTGAGCTTTCGCTGCTGGTATTCCTTGGAATCCAACAACGGCGGCCAAACTGCCGATTAATAATCGGCGGGTCAATTCAAAACGGTGCATCCCTTCACCTCTCCTCGCCAAGTTCAGCGGGTAGGAACCCGCCCATGTTCTGGGTCGATTTCAAGATCATTCGGCCAGTCCAACCCGGCCGAACCGGCACGGGCGATGCTCCCAGCGATCGGGAACATGTCTCAGGTTGCGAGGCGCGAATCCGTGCGCCCGGCAGGTTTGTTTCGTATCACCCGCAACATCACTCTCAGGTGATGCGGGGTTCTGGCGTACCGTTCGGCATCGGTGCCGGCGCGGCGGGAGCCGGTGCGGGGGGCGCTTGCACGCCGTTCACCGTACCGTCGGGCAACACTTCGCCGAGCAACTTCCACTCACCATCGCGTTGCTTCTCGTAGCGATACACCTTCGCGCCGTTCGGACCGACGAACGAACGATCCACCGTGGGCTTCCTCTTTTCAGCTACTGGCTCCAGCTTCTTTTCGACTTCCGGCTTGGCTTCGGGCTTCGGCGTCGAATCGTCGTCGGACGGCGACGCTTTCGGCTTCTTCGGTTCTTCGGGCTTTTTCGCCCCGACGAACGACTTCGGCACGAACTGATCGCGATACACGGACTTTTGCAGGAACTGGCCGATGTACGGCTTCAGGTCGGCCAACGCACCGTCGGGCACGGTCAGGTGCTCTTGCGTCTTGAACTTGCTCTCCAACACTTCTTGCGTCAGTTCCGTGCCTGCGGGCAAATCTTCGACTGGTACCGGAATCTTCGTCGTTTGCGGGGCCGTCGGAGCCACGGGTGCCGCCTTCACTTCCAGCACCGCGTCGAGTTCGTCGTTGAGCGACTTATTGATCCACTTGATGACTTCTTTCACGTCCCAGTTCGCGGGCTTCATGCTCGGGCCGGTCGCTTCGCTTCGCAGGATAAAGCTCAGTTGCACGCCCGCGGTTTCGGCCATTCGGATCAATCTCGCTTCGTCGGTCAGTGCGGCCAGCGTCACCACCTGAATCGCACGGCTACCATCGGGTTTGCCCGATTCTGGCACGGTCTGAAGGTCGACTGCCATCACCAGCATGTCCGGGATCAGCACGTTGCCGTGGACTTTCCCGGCGTGCGAGGTTAGTGTTCCGAGCAGGTCGACGCGGCTCGTCGGCTTGACGAACTGCGTGAACTTGTCGATCGGAAGCTTGATCCCCACCATGCTGTAGCCGGGGGGAGCTTGAATTAGCTCGAACTTCCCGGTGTCCGTCGTGGTGAGAACGTCGTCGGCCCGCAGCGAGCGGACGAGCGTCTTATCGTCGAGTTCAGATTCTTCCATTACCGCGTTCTGCGGGACGTCGGCGACGTTGACTTTCTTCCGCTTTATCTGATCCTTGATCGAGTCTTTCGTGAACTTCGTACCGGGCGTCAGCTCTTTGGCGGCCACGATGATTTCTGCCAACTGTGCGTCGGGTTTTTGCCGACCACTCACTTGCGAAGTCAGGAAGGCGGCGATGAGACCGCATCCGACTGCAACGACCATGAGGATTAAATTCTTCTGCTTCATAAACCGCCCCTCGAATCAGGTTGTGAAACTCATGAACTGCTGGATGCCGCTTTCAAGCGGCCGAACGACCTCACGAGGGGGAGGAGGAAGTTCCACAGTCAGCCGCCAGTGGGAAGATCACCTTCCTGCTGGCTGTTGTGTATGTGCGATCCGAAACCCGCTAAGACTGACACGATGTGGGCGGACGGTAAACGCCTGCCCTGCCAGTTTCGCCATCATCTGATGGCACCATCCGCGAATCATTCGCGGCCGACCCCTCGGTACGGTTCCGGTTCGAGTTGAACAAACCTAGAGCGCATCTGAAGGATCGCAAGCACAGAGCCGTCTGAATCGTCATTTCCCGGCTTATCGGGTTACTTTCTCGTAGCGTTTTGTTTCCCACACCCCTTCATTCGACCAGTCTGGGTAGCTTCCTTCAGTATTTCCGCAATTGCGGATAATGCGGACTTTGCCAGAATTATCTCGTCTACCAAACGCACCGGGGCGGCCGGTCGAAACAATATCGACTGGCCGCCCCAAATGTTCTCGCAAATTATTCGCTCGAATTGCTGGATTACACCGCGTAGATCAGCCGGAACCACAAGTAGGCGAGGAACCCCACGCACAGTGGCACGCCGTACGGCAGACGCACCCATTCCTTGCGGCGGGAGTTCGCGCGGGCCGCCGCTTTCTCCGGGCCGTGCGTGACGAGTGTTTGCAGGTCCGTCAGGATTTCACGGAAGTTTCGCCCGTTATTTTCGAACTGACGGCGACACACCATGATAACCAACCCGAACACGCCGCCGATCATTACGCCCAGAGCGAACGACCACCAGATCATCGCCGCACCGCTCATGCCGAACGCGCTGCCGTCGCCGAAAAACGCACCCATCCATGCCCCGAAGCCCATCGTCATTTTGACATCGCCTTCGCCCATGCCGCCGATGGCGAGCGCCGGGAATAGTACGGCGAACCCGATGAGCGTACCGAGGAGCGCCTGCCCGATTCCGCCCTGGCCCGCATCGACCATCACGCCGCACGTGTGCAGCAAGCCGAGATACCAACCCGCCACAACCAGCGACAGCGTCAGCCAGTTTGGCACCTTGAAGGCGTAACCGTCGATGACAGCCGCCAGAACCATACCGATACAGATGACGACGATCGAACCGTAATTGACCGATCCTTCCGTCGAGGTGTCCAAGGCACCCCAGATCAGGTGGCCGATGTACGCCGCGACCGTCCAGAGGATCGCCGTCAGCGGCACTTTCGCGAGCATCATCAAAAGTTCGCGATCGAATCCGATGTCATCGGTCGCCGGAGCCGCTGGTGTTGGTAAAGTCGAAACGGCAGGCAAAGCGGGGGCCGTTTGCAAATCAGTGGCCATGGGTGGTCCTTCCTCACGTTGGACGGTCGAAAAACGCAGACGATGATTGAGCCTAGAACAAAAAAAATGTCGGGGCTACAAAGTTGCGAACTCTTTACACTCGCGTTCCCGTTTCGCCGAGACGCATATCATAGCCGCATGAACAACACACTTTTGCCCGTTTGGCTCGATGCCGCCGTGGAAGCCGCGCGTCGTGGGGCGGTCGAACTCGAAGGCTGGCGGAATCGCTTCTCCGTTCGCGAGAAGTCGCGCGCGGACCTCGTCACCGATGCCGATATCGCTTCGCAGAAAGCCATTTCGCAGTATCTCCTCGGTCGATTCCCCGAGCATCAGTTCCTCGGCGAGGAAGATTGCGTCGGCAAGCCACTCGCCGGGATGCGGCCCGTGGCGGGGTCGCCGCCAGTGTGGATCGTCGATCCGCTCGATGGCACCGGTAACTACGCGCACGATGTCCCTGCGTACTGCGTCAACGTTGGCCTCGTGGTCGATGGCGAAATCGTCGTCGGCGTGACGCTCGATCCGCGCCTAAACGAGCTTTTCACGGCCACCAAAGGCGGCGGAGCGTTCCTGAACGGCGAACCGATACGAGTCAGTACGATTGCCACCATCCGCGATGGTCTGCTTTCGACGGGCTTTCCCACGGACTATCAAAAGCAGCTGAAAAACCTCGAGAAATGGAAGCGCGTCTCCGCCCATTCGCAATCGCTGCGGCGAACGGGTTCGACGGCGATCAACATGGCGTACGTGGCCGCGGGGCGGTTCGATGGCTACTGGTGCTACGACAATTGGCCGTGGGATGTGGTGCCGGGTGCGCTGTTGGTGCAAGAAGCGGGCGGTACGCTGACCGCATCGGATGGCTCGCCGTTCGACCCGTTCCGCATGGACCTGGTCGCCACGAATGGCCACATGCAGGCGGAACTGCTGAAAGTGCTGAACGAGGCGTAATTTCGTCTCCATTAGTATCGTGCGATCGTTTCCCTAGAATTTCCTCATGAAACCGACCATTGCTGTCATCGGCGCGAATTCTGACCGCCGCAAGTTTGCCAACAAGTGCGTGCGGGCGTACCTCGCGGCCGGTTACGATGTCTTCCCCGTTCACCCGATGGAGACGCACGTCGAAGGTTTGACGGTCTTCCGTTCGGTGGCGGACATTCCGCTCAGCCAACTCGATCGCGTTAGCGTTTATCTGCCGCCGGTAGTGGGCGTGAAAGCGATGGATACATTGGCTGGCAAAGCGATTGGGGAAGTGTGGCTCAATCCGGGTGCCGACGCGCCGGAGGTGGTGGCGCGTGCGAAAACGCTCGGTCTGAACGTCGTCACCGCTTGCAGCATCGTCGATATCGGCCTTTCGCCCAGTCAGTTTCCGGATGCGTAATCTATGATCGAAATCGTCGAAGTCACCAAGCGCTATGGCAACAAAGTGGCGGTCGAAAACCTCAACCTCGTCGTGCCGAACGGCGAGTTGTTTGCGTTCCTCGGGCCGAACGGCGCGGGCAAAACGACGACGATTAAAATGCTGTGCGGGCTGCTGTTTCCGACGACGGGCACCGTGAAAATCGGCGGCTACAATATGTCCACGCACGGCGACGAGGCGCGTGCGCTCGTCAGTTACGTGCCCGATCAGCCGTTCCTATACGAGAAGCTCACAGGGCGCGAGTTCTTGCAGTTCACCGCCGATCTCTACGGCATGCCCGTCGCTTATGGTAAGTCGCGCATGGAGCGCGTGATCGAGTTGTTCCACCTGGATGAATTCGTCGATACGCTCACCGAACGCTACTCGCACGGGATGCGGCAACGCACGGTGTTCGCGGCCGCGCTGTTGCACGAACCGAAGCTGCTGATCGCCGACGAACCGACGGTCGGCCTCGACCCGAAGAGCATCCGCGAGTTGAAGGTATTGCTGCGCGACCTCGCGAAACAGGGCGTCACGGTGTTCCTCTCGACGCACACGTTGGACATCGCGCAAGAACTCGCGGACCGCGTCGGAATCATCCACAACGGCACGCTCATCGGTTGCGGCACCCTCGCCGACCTCCGCAAGAAGGCCGGCAGCGACGGCACACTCGAAGACGTCTTCTTGAAGATCACCGAGTCGACCGCATCGGGACTCGTGTAGCAAGATCTGGGTGTTTACACCCGCTCGCCAAGAACGATCCCGAGTGCCGCGCAGAGCTTTGGTAGCGATTCGCCCGATGGGCCGTATAAGCCGATGTCGGCCATTGCGCTCGCTTCGGTTTGCGTCAAATTACACTCGATGACGGTCGCTGGTGAAGCGCGATCTTGCTGTTTCGCAATCGGAATCAGGCTCGCGGCGGGATAGACGACCGCCGATGTGCCGACGACGAGCAGTACGTCGCACGTCTCGGCGGCGCGCTCGGCGCGTTGCCACACATCCGGCGGTAACATCTCGTGGAACCAGACGATATCGGGACGCAGCATCGCGCCGCAGTCGACGCACATCGGCAACTCGGCCAGTACGTCCAGGTGGCGATCGCAAATGATGCCGCATTGAGTGCAGCGCGTGCGCCGCAGGCTGCCGTGAATTTCATGAACGCGAACGCTACCCGCCGCTTGGTGCAGGCCATCGACATTTTGCGTTACCAGCGTGAAGTTCTCGCCCCAGTGGCGTTCCATTGCGGCCAGCGCGTGGTGCCCCGCGTTCGGCAGCACGGTCTTCACGTTGGCCCGTCGCGCGTTGTAGAACTTCCAAACGAGTGCCGGGTTCCGCTTAAAGCCCGACGGCGTCGCGACATCCTCGATGCGGTGGCCTTCCCAGAGGCCATCGGATGCGCGGAACGTCGGTACGCCACTTTCCGCCGATGCCCCCGCGCCGCTCAGCACGGCGACCGTTTTCGCATTGCGGAGTGCCGCAACGGCCTTCGCAAGTTCCTCGGCTGGCATCGGTGTCTCCTCGAATCAGGGCGATTTCTTCGTTGGAACGTGATCGTACACCACTTTGCCGATCTTGGCGATCGTCAGTTGTGCGGCATTGTCGAGTATCCAGCGTTGGTCTTCGTTCTCGTTCGTCAGTACGACGACGATTACGGGTGTCTTTCGCTTCTTGGCGGTGTCCGTCGTATCGGGAATATACAGAATACCCGCATCGGTACGCACCTGATTCGTCGCGCCGGATTTGTGCGCCATCACGGTGTTTTCCGGCAAATAGCGCACGAGCAGTTCCTTGTCGTCGTTCGCCTTTAGGTGCGCAATCATCGCCTTGCACGACTCGACACTTGCAGCCTTTTCGGTATGGATGAGTTCGAATAACTTCAAGGTTTCCTTCGCGGTCGTGGAGCCGAGTTGATACTTTTCCGAACGGGCCACATCGACCGTCGAGCTGCTTCGCTTATAGACCTTCGAGTTGACGCGCGTTTCCGGTATGCCGAGCTTCACAGTATTACTATTCACATTCTTAATACCAATGCGGTCGAGCACCATATTCGTGGCCGTATTGTCGCTATAGCGAATCATCAATCGAATGCCGTCGCGAATCGAGAGTGTCGCACCATCGGAGAAGTGATCGGTAAGGATGCCTGCGCCGGGTACTTTGTCGTCTTTCGCAAGCGTCATCATTTTGGTTAAATCGATCGTCTTCTCGTCGGCCTGACGATACGCTTCGACCATGACCGCGAGTTTGATCAGGCTCGCGGTTTGCATTACTTCGTCGGGGTTGTGTTCGAACGCTTCCCCCGTGGTCAGGTTCTTCACCGCGATGGCGATTTTCCCCTTGTGGGCATCGATGATCGGCTTGAGTTTCTCCGCAAGCGTCGGCTCCGCAGCCGAGAGTGGAACCGCAATTGCGAACGCGAGAACGGCAACGAATAGACGCATCGCTTACCCTTTCAGTGTCGGTTTTTGAAGCGAACCCGCGGCGAAAACCGACTTGAGAGATAATAGAAAGCCCGGCAGCACGGTCCCACCATCGAGCGATGTGTCCGCATTGAAGACTTCGAATTTCGCAGCCGAGGTGTAAACCCGCGCAGTTTCGGTTTTCGGGTCGATGACCCACGCGAGGCGACAGGCCGCCGCGAAATAATCTTCCAGTTTACGATCGATTTCGGCGCGCGTGTTCGATTCGCTCAAGACTTCGATGGCGAGAACGGGCGGTAACGACGAGAGCTTTTCGATGCACGCATCATCTGGGATTGCGGACCACGGGACGAAACTGACATCGGGAAATCGAATGCGTCCCGCCGTTAGCAGGAATGGCCCGTCGGCACCGGCCACAATACCCAGTTGATCGAGTTCTACATGCACCCGGATTCGCGTACTAATATATACGCCGATGATCGATTCTTGGAACCCCATCGCTTTCTCCACGAGAGTACCATCGACGAGTTCGTACAGTCGCTTGTCGCTGGCATCCAGATGGCGAATCACATCGTCTACAGTCGCCATACCAGGCACGGGATCCATACCAATACGGTGCAACGGCACACTGCCTAACCGAAGGTGGAGATCTTCGAACGTCGCGTTTTTCCAGTTGAAATTCGCTAACATTTCGGCCTCGTGTCGCTGGTAGTTGTAGTGCAATATACTCGATAGGCTTCACTCGCCAGTGCCTTACGTCACAGCGGCAGTCACAGTAATGACGACGGAGGCAGATTTCCCCGCCGGCCCTTGAACCGTGATGGTGTGATTCCCCGGGGTGGTAATTGGTGGAATGGTTATCGAGAAGGCCCCATTAACGTCAGGCTGAGGCTCGCCATCTTCGGGCGCTGGCGGCGTATCGATTGCAATTGCCATCCCATTGACTTTGATTTCGCCAGCCGGGCCATTGATGCCCGAAAGCGTGATACTCTGGGTCGTTGTGAAGGTCGCCCCGGCTTGGGGCGAGAGAATCTGGATGGACACGGGATTTTCTCCGATAACGGGTTACGGGCTTGGGAATCGTTCGATCCGGCAGTTCCGGACCTGTACCTGGCAACTGTTGACATACACCCCGAGGGCTCCCCGCGGGTACCGCGGGCTCAGGACGGAATTCGCGACCAAACGAGCGGGACCAGGCGTGAGAGCCACGGCGTCACTTTTGCCGAGGAGGATGTCGGGGGACACTTCGAGGGAAACTTGTCGCCACGGCCCCGGCATTTGGTTTTTCACTGCTGGCGGTGGGTACCATGCCCACCGGATCGCCCCCAGTTCCCACGCCCCTGCCGGCGGGTCCGGGGGCCGGTATCGGAACCCCTGAAGGTTCAACGCGCTCCCCGCCTGTCCCTTTGGTCCCGGATACTTATAGGCCAAAAGGCCTACGTCGGCGAAGGACAGGATGACGAACCGGTGTCCCGAATCTGGTGGGTCGGTGACCTCAACGTGTCCGCAATACAGCCCGACTTCGGCGTCCTGTAGCCCGGTCATCTGGCGTAACTCGGCGGTGAAAAGGTACCGATCGTACGGGACGTCCGGGAGTAACTCCACGAGGCATGGTCGCGGGCACTCGGCGAAGAAGTAGTTCTCGGCCGACACCCCGGTTTGAGCCAACGATTGATTCACCCGGACCAGGTGCGTTTTGGGGAGGCCGGCCGATGGAACGAGGTCGAGCCGGCCAACCCGATCCAACGCGGAGACCAGTTCCCTCGACTCAACTGCGTGGCGTTTCACTGGGCTTTTCGGCCATGCCATTAAGCCCATCAGGCTAAAGAGTGCGAGGCCGATCAGCCCATACAACCCTCCTGCCTTCAGGCGACGTCGGAATCGAACTCGGCTGGACCAACTCTCGAGGTCTCGAGCGACGGCGGCGGCCGTCGGGTAGCGGCCTGTCGGTTCGAACACCAGACACCGCAAGGCGATGGCTTCCAACCTGCGAGGAACCTCCGGACGGATTGAGCTCGGGCGTGGCGGCAGTGTCCGGTGAATGTCACCCGCGGCCTCGGTGGGGTACGGCAACCTTCCGGTTAGACATTCGTACAAGACAACCCCGAGCGACCACACGTCGGCGGTCGCCGATACTCGTCGAGGCCCGCCGACTTGCTCCGGGGCCGAATAGGCCGGCGTTCCCGCCGCCGCTCCGGTCCGGGTGAGGCGGGTTTGAACAGTTCGCCGATCGTCGGGCGTATCCTCCGACGAACCGCTGACCGACTCGCCCGCCAACAGTGCGGCCACCCCGAAATCGCTCACCAGCGGCTGCCCCTGGTCGTCGAGCAGGATGTTCGATGGCTTCAGGTCGCGGTGGACGATGCCGGCGTCGTGCGCGTGGCCCACCGCCCGCGCCACCTTCGCGACCAGCGCGGCCGCCCGAGCCGGCGTCTCCGCGACCTCGTTCATCCGCTCCGCCAGACTTCCACCCGGAACGTACTCCATTACCAGGTACGGGGTGACACCCGTCAACCCGGCCGAGTAGACGGACACAATGTTCGGGTGACGAAGTTTGGCCAGCGCCTGCACCTCCCGCTCGAATCGCTTTCGCGGAACCTTGCCGTTCGCCGCCCGGAACGGGATTTTCAGGGCCACCACCCGGTCGAGGCCGATATCCCGGGCTTTGTACACGACTCCCATCCCGCCTCGGCCGATCTCATCGTACAATTCGAACCCGGGAACGCTTGCCGGAACGCCCTCTCCCGCCAAGGCCAGGAGCGGGTCGATCCGGGCAATCTGTTTCACCTGCCGGAGAAAGTCCTCGATGCGCTCCGGGCAGGCGCGGCAAAGCTCCTCGGGCGTGATCGGCTCGCCGACCGCCTTTCGCTCTTCCCACTCGACCAACAGGTCGAGAAGCACCGGATCGAGTACCGTTGTGTCGTTCACCAAACACCCTCACGAGGCCCCTGCAATGTAAGCGGATCGGCCGGTTCCGAGGGGCCACCGATTTCTACTGTTCACACGGGATCAGGACGGCCAAGGCGAGCCGCGAGCCGGGCTTTCGCCGCCATCCACCGCCGCTTCACGGTTCGCTCCGAGACGCCGATCAAGGTGGCTACCTCTTTTTGGCTCAGGTCGTGATACCAGTGCAGGTCCATCACCTCCCGCTCTTCGTCCGGGAGTTGCGCGATGCGGTCGTGCAGTTCGGCCCACTCCGTGAGAATCGCCGGGTCGTCACCGGCATCCGCAGGCTCGGGAATCGATACCCCATCTCCGGGCGGGGTGGCGTGGTTCTTCCCGGCCCCCTCGTCGCCATAATGGTGGCGGGCCAAATCGATCAGCTCGCGCCGTATGTTCGTCGCCGCAAGGCTGAAGGAAGTCGCGAGCCGAGCCGATGAACACCTGGTCCAGACAGCGGAGCAAACGGATCTGCACGTTCTGGAGGACATCGTCGCTCTGCTCCCAGCGGCGCAGGCCGGGGTAGTGAGTCATCAGGCCGCGGATCATCGCTAACAGACGGTCGTATGCGATCCGGAGTAACTCGTCTCGCACGCCCGGTTCGTTCGTGTTCAACCGCTCGATGCACCGTTGAATCGCGGTCGTGTGGGCGATGGACACGCTGGCAACCTGGGTGTGGGACAAGGTGTTGAATGAAATCGATTTTAGAAAGTGATACGCTTCTTTCAAAAATTTCTGACCCATAAGAGTGATCCAACCCGCTCTTGGGTAAGTGACTTCGATACCCACCTGTCGTGGGTTATCTGTTAGCGACGGAATCCCCTATTCGGCGAGCAGAGCCACTGCTCTCGCCGAGGTACAAGGCTCAGTGGTGAGAGTACGAGTGATGCCGCAGATGCCTGTGATGTATCCGACTGAGGCCAATTTCCCAGCGGACAGAATCCGTCAACAAGATTGGACGACGCACTGGCAGCGAAATCCCGGCAGCGGTGGTCAGAATTACGGCCAAAACTACAGTCCCGGCCCAGGGTATTTCGTCATCGGGTGGGACTACGAGGAACACTCAAACATCCGCAGCAGCGGCCGTCACGACTCCCCGGTCTTCGAGGCACGGGGGAGCATCAACGTCCCGGTCGCGATCGGCAACGGCACTCGCTTGGAGCCACAGGGGTCTTTAGGAGGAGGAGCGTCGCGCTTCGCTGCGCGGCGCGGCTAAACACCGATATCGATTTCGTTTCGCCTACTTCTCCATCTTTGCTGGGATTATCGCGCGA
>Ga0105044_10004744_pt1 | contig 18673 bp, 47 predicted proteins | sample MAT01_FD_78092 | JGI IMG/M metagenome (GOLD analysis project Ga0105044, IMG submission 78092) | Freshwater microbial communities from Lake Fryxell liftoff mats and glacier meltwater in Antarctica - MAT-01 | ecosystem: Environmental > Aquatic > Freshwater > Ice > Liftoff microbial mat | place...
CCCACTTCTCGCCATGGCAATCGCCGCCACACAGGAAGTAGAACAACATACCGTTGTAGCCACGGTCCACGTGCTCTCGCACGACGTGCACAAGGTTATTTTTGCGGTCGAAGAGTGTCATGGGTTTCTTTTCGCGATGCACTCGAAGCACGTGGGAACTGCATCAGCGCACCAGCGCCACGCGAGAATCGTGTCTTCGCTGGCGCATTCGACGTAGACCGTGCTGCCTAGATGTTCGTGCTCGGTCTGAGAGGCGATATGGACCAGTCCGTCCTTGCGCTCGAGACTGCGGATGCTTCGGTAGTGGACGTCGGTCACAGGTCGAACATCCGCCCCGGGCGGTTCCCTAGACACGTCAGGCACGTTGGAAACCCTTTCTCATTCACGGTCTGAAGAAAGACCTTGGGCGCGTTGCACAAAACGTCGTAGTTCCATGGCTGCATGGGATCGACGATTGCGATGTGAACGACGTGGTTGCGGTCCCTAACCAGGACCGACGCCGACAAGCTGCTCCTCGAGAAACGTGCGTGTGATGACGGCACTGCGTTTGGCCCACGCGTCGTCGGCGTCTTCATCGGGGATGGTGTTGCCAGGTCCAAACAACCGCCGCATCAGTTCGACGACGGGTCCCAGCCCTGTGTGGGACGTCCGCTTTTCAGGTACGTCGAACAGCGCGATCTCTGCGAGCAACGCGAGCTGCAGGCCCAGCGATTCCTTGCTGCGGGCGTACATCGCGGGCCGCGTGCCCATTGCATCGATGCGTTCGTAGATGAATTCGCGTAGCGTCATTTCGTCACGTTTTGGTTCCGTCATTGCATTCCTTACAGGTATGTCGAAACGAACTACGCCCACATCTGAAGCCGTCTCCACACAAGGTCCCGAGACCACTCCGGATGTTGCAGAAAACCCGTTCCGTGCCGAGGCCGAGGCGAACATGGCCAAGATGGACCGGCTGCGTCTCGAGCACATCGCGCAGGAGCGCGGTGTCACAGTCGCACAGCTGCTCGAGGCGGACGGGGCGCAGGCGCCCACCAAGCCCGCAGGTGACTCCCCTCGCAAGAAGGCTGTTACGGGCGTGCTGGAGGCTGTCGAGCATGTGAAGGAGTCGATTCGCGAATCCGAAAAACACGCACGGCACTAGTCGTCATCGTCTTGATAGCTAGTGCCGTCTTCGTCAACGTCATCGAAGAGATCCCGTGACGGCGAATCGACGAACGTGAACCCGACGCACGTGAAGCAGGTGAGCACGGGCTCGTCTGTCACCTCAGCGTCTCGCACCACGCCGTCGTCGTGTTGGGGCGCGTACATACGGTCACTGCCGACACGCAACGCTGCGTGGATGAGTCCCTTGGAGCACTTCAGGTGCAGTACCGGGAACTTTGCGCCGTCGAGCGTGACGATGTCGCCGATCAGAATTCACCCAGTAGGCGACGAAACGCGTTGGTCAGCTGGTTTGCGTACCATTTGTAGTACGCCTGCTTGGTCCATCCATCCTCGGGATCGTAGTTGTCCGCGAGCATGAAGCCCTGGTGGTCGACGTTGAAATGAACACCACGCTCGTTGACGTTCACTGACCAACGTTTGCCCTGTGGACATTCGCTACCTGCGAGTAGTGTTCTCTCGCGCGGCTTCGCTTTCAGGTGCGGCCTATATGCAAGCCAACCATCGACCGTCCAGTTGACGACCCACTTCTGCTTGGCGTCTGCCGCCCAGTCCGGCCCGATCAACTCACGCAGATGCTCTTCATCGGTGAGTCCAGGGTAGCGTGGCAAGTAGCCGAGCTTGGAAATCAGCTCTTGGGTGAATTCCATCCAAGGCAGCCCGCCCTCGCGCGGTGCACTGTCATCGACGATGCACGCGTTGCAGCGAGATGTGCCTGTTGACTCGTGCACGTGTTCCCACGGCAGCCCAGTCACGGCGTTGTAGAGCCACGGAGGCGATTTCTGCGTCGTTCCATGGTTGTCCGGATTCCGTGGGTATGTGGCCGCATGGGGACGACTGATTTCAGCAACGTCCACGCACCACAATCCACATAGATCGCATTGCTCGTGGTCGGGCGTGCGGGGCTCGGTCGGCGCCTTTCGCTTTGCCTTGTTCGCCGCGTTCGCGCTCTTGTAGCTCTCGCGCTTCGGCTTCTTCGCTGGCACACAGATACATGGCGGCGTTCCGTCATGGATGGCACGACGTGCCTTGCACTTTACTTCAACGCGATCGTAGTGCCCCTCTCCCTGTGGGATCGATACGTATTGACGCTTGCGCGTCGTCTTCTTTTTCTTAGGTGTCATCTTCGTCCTCCGAAGTCCAGACAACCACCACTGTTGTTACGGTTAGCTTGACGCTGTACCGCGTACCGCACTTCTCACATGTTACTGGACCGTGTCGGTTGACGTCCGTCAGGACGTCCGACGGCGCCTCCTCGAGTGTGTACTCCATGAGCAAGCAGTCGCCGCTCTTGGACTGAAAGCCCGCGACGGTTTGACACGTCGGACACGGCACGTTGACGGTATCGAACATGCCCATGACTACTTCTTCTTCCTCTTGGGCTTGGCCTTCGTCTTCACGGGACCAACGACGTCCCACTCCATCTCGCATTCACCTTCCGAAGATAGACGGCGGTACACGTTGCTCTCGTCGACGAAGTTCTCGATGTCCATCCCGTTCTCGAGGTTGGCGAACTCAGCGTCCGTTAACGCCTTCGTCAAACGCATTTCTAATCGCACAGTGACTTCGATGGTTTTCATGTTGCCTTCTTCAGCATCTTCCTAAACGTCGCCATGTTCTCAGGACATTGCATCGCTACGATATCGATCCAGCCACCGTCCATACCGAGCCATGTGGCAACGGCGTTGGCTGCCCAGTACATCATCTCACCGTCCATCTGTGTATCTTTTCCGTAGTGCGACCGCACTACCGTCAAGATGATTCAAGCAGTGCCGTCCGCTTGCATCATGCCTTGAGTTCCGAGCGTCGCCTTCTTCGCAGCGCGCTTGTCTTTCTTGGTTAGCGTGAGCGTTGCGTCTCTGTTCATTATGGCTTCCTCCAGTAGCGGGTGACCTTGACGACTCCGTGGAGCCGCGTGTGAGCCTTGACGCGGGTCAGAAACCCGAGCCACTGCATGACGATGTTTATCATGTAAACCTTTCAAGCGAGCGCACACACGAAGCACGTCGGAACACGGGGTTCTTTCGTCTTCGCAAAACTACGCGGAGAAATCGTTACGACGTAGACGGGTTCACACGGCAGGTACACAACCGTGGCCTTGCCAAACGATTCCCAGTCCGTGACAACGTGCACGAGCCCATCGCGCTCGAAGTAGCGACGCTTCTTGTTAGGGTCGAGAACGCGCGGGTTTTTCACGGCCGCCCTTTTCGCCGATGTTCCGCGATGCACCAGAAGCAGGTGGCCTCGGGCGCGTCATCGTCCGCGTGGCATTGGTTCAGGTAGAGCGCGTACTCCGAGAGACACCACGCGACTTTTGAGCCGTTTGCTATCAGGTACCGCGTGATGTGCGATGCCGGTTGAATCGATCCATCGAATGACCATCGGCCTCCGTGTCGAAAAAAGAAGGCGCCGCATTCCTGCGACGCCTCCAGTATAGCCCCTCCAGTGATCACTAGACCAATCCGCTCACAGCGTTTCCAATGCAGCATATCCAGTCATTCGCATGCACGTCCTCACCTCCGTCGTCCGTTCTATCACCGCGTTTCCAGTCATCCCCGCCACCATGCATGACCATTCCTTTGGCGTTACCGCCATTGTTTCCCGTTTAACACCCATCCAATCACCCCAAACCCATTGCAGCCATTCCGGTGCGGTGTGCTCCCATCAGAGCCAAGCCTTCACGGCCCGTTCCGGTGCAGCCATACCATTGCTCTCCGAAGCATTGAATGCCCCGAGTTTCCCCTGCAGCTGTCCCCCTGTATCGTAGCCCTAACATCACCCGTGCACGCCTATGCGGCCCTACATCTCCAGTGCTTTCCTTCGACGCCTACCGTAGGCCGCTCCGCTCCAATGCCGCCGTTCCTTTATCTTGCGGACCACTCGACGCCTCACGCTTCCTATGCAGCCATTCCTAACCGCCTACTTTCCCCACGCCTCCGTGCCCCACCTGTGACCTCGCCGCCTCTGCAGCTTCTCCACTCGTCACAGTGCCAACCATCACCCGACATTTCCTTTGCAGCCTTTCCGATGTGCTCCACGCGAGACAAGTCCTACGTTGTCCACTGCCGCCGGTCCGTTGCCGCCCCGCCCTCTCCACGCGCATCGCACCTAGTCCATAGTACGCTTCGCGCACCCGCCCCAATGCTGCCTTTCCATCCCTCAACTTTCACTACCTATCAGGTCATTTCCAGTGCTGCCGTTCCAATGCGTCCACTTCATATCCCATGACGTCCTGTCGCAATGCGGCAAGTCCGCCCGGCACCACTGCTCGCTCTTCCTCACGCAACCTATACAGCCTATCCACTCCACGCAGTTGACGTCGCACCCTTACACCTCATCCACGCTCCACTGCCGCCCTCGCAATCGCGCCCTTCGACTCCTTACATCCACAATCCGATGCAGCATCTCCATTAAGATCCAACACGGTCCTGACCCATCAGGTCCGGTCGCCTCCCCTGCCGCCACTCACTCAAAAAACAACCCGCAAATCGAATCCATTGCTCTCCGATGCGATCGTTTCCTCACCCTTCAGAACCAACCCCACGCCGCCTATCCAATGACGTCCGGTGAAGATCGAACCAGCCTAGACGTTCCCTCTGCAGCCACTCACCCTCACGCCGCGTTGCTGTCGAGGCAACGAAGCGTAAAGCCGCTGGCTACTTCTTCTTCGTCTTGGCCTTCTTCACCGAAGCCTTGACCGCACGCATCGCAGCCACGATGCCAAGGCATCGCAGCCTTGGCCCACCCGTACTTCGCGTGCCGCGCCTTCCACGCCTCGAGCTGCGCGAGCGCCTGCTCGATGACCTGGTCGGCCAGGTCCGGCGTGTCGAACACGAACGTTGCGGCCTCGTAGCTGCGATGGTTTTCCGAGTCCCGTACGTTGAAGTACATTTTCATCGGGACCTTCTTGCCCTTGGCGTCCTCGAGCACCACCTCGATGGAACGGAGCAGAGCACGCGCCTGCGTCAGCCGAAACTGATGGGCTGCTTTGTGATCGTCCCATTCGAAGTAGCGGTACATCGGCGAGCCGGTTTTGCTCGCCTCATTGAGCACACGCTCTGCCGTCAACAGTCCGGTCTTCTTGAGCTGCTCGAAGATCTGGCCGAGCACCGGAGCATCCGATTCGCGTACCCGAGAGCCGGGCGCGACGCGAAAGGTCATCTTCACGCCTGGTTTTCCTGCCGTCATTCATTTCTCCTTGGTCAACAATCACAACCCGAAGTTCTTGCGCATCTTTGCGATCTGCTCGGGCGTCGCGTTCGCGACCAGGTCTTTGAAGCTCCCGTCCAACTTCTCCAACTTCGGGCGACCCGGCGGACGACCGGGCGGACGCTTCAGCACCTTGTTGGCCACGGTCACACCGTTGCTCTCGCTCTTCTTGGGGCGCCCCGGCTTGCGCTTCATCGGCGGCGCATCATCGAGAGCCGAAGCCTCGACCACCTTCTTCGGGCGACCCAGCTTCTTCTTCGGCGCATCCACGACCTCGATGCCATCCTTCGCAGCCTTGGCCCGACCACGTGCCACCTTGGCGTCGTCCTTGGCGGCCTGCGCTGCCATCGTTTCCTTTGCAGCGATCTGAGCAGCTGCGCGGGCCTGCTCGATGATCTTCTTGCTGGCACCTGCCGGGAACACGTCGAACCGACCGTAGTCACCGCCCTTCTGCGGGCGCCACTCACCGACGCCGTTCTTGGCACCGGCATGCGCGAGCAGCGTGACCACCTGGTGCGGTGTCAGGACGGAGGCGTCGAAGCCGATGCGGAGCTTGCAGCTCCAGCCCGGGAACTCGGGGCGATAGGCCAACGAGGTCTTCGCCATGCCGCCTTGACCGACACGGACACGTGCCGTGTTCATGATCGGCTTCTTGCCCGTGAACTTGATCGGGATGAGGTCGCCGACCACGTAGACGCCCTGTTCGACGTTGCCACGTGGGATCTGGAAGTAGCCGCCCATTGCGGCCATGCCCTTCTTGAACCAGATCGCCTTGACGCAATCCTCGCCCTTGGTGTTCTTGATGCGCGCGCGCTCGCACTCTTCCTCAGGCACGCGCGGTGCCTTGGTGCGCGAGGCGTTGCCGCCCTGCTTGCGTGCGATGTCGTCCTGCGTCTTCTCGTCGAAGCGCTTCACGAGCAGGCTGGTGCGGCCGACAATGTCGACCTCCAGTTCCGTGGTCTGAATGTCAGGGACGATGATTCCGAGAGTGTTCTTTGCCATTGCCGTTGCTCCATTGAAATAACATTGGCGAACCTCGTTGAAAGAATTTCAACCAGGCCGCGGGGTCCGTACACATTCTTATGTCATGTCTATGGCGCAAGCTTAGGAACGGCCGACGTCGCGTTTTCACGGGCGATGCATGCAAGACACGTCACGAGCTTTGGTTCGAGGTCGATGACGACAGGCGCCTCGTCTTGCCAGGTACGGATCCACTCGCACCACTCGTTGCTTACGTAGTGGACGAGACCTCCTGTATCCGTACATGTCACCAAGGTTTCCACAATCGACTAATAACGCACCAGAAACAGGTAGGGAAGCGCGCAGACCCTTGCTCGGGTACGCCATCCATCCGCTTGTTGCAACACGTCCAGTCGGGGAACCGTTTCGTAACAACGTGAACTACGCCTTCATGATCAGTGTACGTAGTCACGCAGGTCTTCCTTAGCGAGGCACTGCAGACACGTGATCATGACTTGGTCGCGGACCAACTGAAGCTTGGCGTACCGCTCGGTGGTCATCTCGTTGACGTAAAGTAGGCGTCCGTTGCGTTCACAAAGAGGGTAGAGGTCAAGAGGCTTCCGCGCATGGACGATCCCGGCTACGTCAGCCATTGGGACGGCCCCTGCCCGAAAGTCTTGGACGATGAGCTTTCCCCTGCGTGTCAGCGTACGTTCGTGGTCAACGTAATCAGATTTGACCAATCGTTCGAGGGCTCCTCGACTCAATGAGAATGTTTCCCCTCGTGCATTCGTTTCTAGCCACAACAGTGCACGCGAGGACATCGTGAGCGGGTTGTCCATCTTCAAACAACCCGGACACGTTGGCGTCTTGTCACTGCGTTCACCTGTGTCGTAGTACGAACCGCACAAAGTCCAAACAGGGCCGGCGGCCTTCTGCGTCTTGGTCTCGTGGATGACGTGCCAGACGTACCCACGTTTAACCTTATAGGTTGTCTTCATGGTTCTGCGCTCCTTGCCAGACACGCGAAACATGTGGTTGGTGGAGGTGTTGTTACAACGAAACAGACTTCGTCGATCGTTCCACCGTTGTGTGAGAACGCTTCGATGATGTCAGGGTCTATAGTGAACAGAATTTCGCACACCGTCTTGCCCCAGTGATCTTCATCCTCGGGCCGGAACTGTACGTGCGCGAGTCCGTCATCTGTCTTGATGAGCACGTTACAACGGGCCTTTATCTAGCTCGCGATCCACCATCGCGATGCATTGGATGCACATGGGGAACTGTCCAGGTTCTGGCTTGAACGAGCTGTTGAGGTATTGCTCTTTGCCGCAGACGAGGAGGATGCCTCGCATCTCGTACTTCCAATGTGTGACACCGTAGTTGTCGGTGAAAAGTGTGATGTTGTGTACCGGCCTATCCATGCTTGAAGTTCCCGATGCACAAGAGGCACGTTAGGATTTTGTCGCCGCCGAAGTATTTGGCCCCGATGATCGACTGCCCACACGCGGCCCAGATCGCATCCTTGTAGATGACGTGCTTCAAGCCGTCTTGGCCCATGTAGTAGCGGTCGAATGTCCAGGTTTTACGGCGTGCCATGGCTTACGGGTCTCGGAGGGATCGCAACAGGTAGTTGACGGCGTTAAGCGTGTCGTGCACCATGTTGATATCCCCTCTCCGATGCGACGTTTACCCGATAATCTCGTGCCCGCCATGAAGCCCCTTTGCTTCTATTCCATGTTCTCGGCTGAGCAGTGCCCCAAGGCTCTGGCTTGGATGGCAGCGCTTTGCGCTTCCACGGGACGTGGACATGACGCTGAGCAGTGGCTGATCGAGCTGATCGAGTCGGTGCTGTTCACCCACCAGAACGTCGTTCGGCCGACCGAGATTGCGCTGCGAGACACTGCAAGCATGTCGTGATCTTCCGACGGGTTGGCTCGAGCTGCGCTGACGACCAGATGGAAACTTCGCCAGCGCCCTCATAGTTTTCGCAGGCGGTCACACGTACACCCAGCTCATGGTCTTGTGCATCGTGCACGAGCCCGTCGGGGTCTAGGTAGCGGCGAGGCATTGAAGACAGGTCACGGGTTGGTGAAAGACTTCTTCCATGTCCCGCATGTTGAGGTCAAACCCGCCGACGTCATCGGCTTCGCAGACCATGAGCGAGTTGGCTCCAAAGCTCCCACCGCAGACGTGAACGAGGCCTTTTCGGTCCCGGAACGTCTGTGGTTCACGCTTTTTCCACGTCATGCACCCGCCTCCGCGATGCACCAGAAGCAGTAGACGGGGTCGTGCTCCCAGATCGCGTGGTCGTTGACGATCTCCTCGAGTTCGCCGGCTAGTTCCGTCAGGGCCGTGTGCACCATGTCGTCGTAGTAACCGCCGCCCGCCATGAAGCTTTGCCTCGACTCGTACGCACATCCGCCGAGGTAGTCACTGCACGTAATGCCTTTGTACGTGGCCGACACTTTGACAATGCACCACGCCCATTCGTTGCCGCGAGCAAGCTGATCCCGAATCCACTCCACACATGTTGGGTCGTCAAACTCTCCAACATAGCTTCGGTCCTCGGGTTCGACGAAAAGTTTGACTGCCGCGACCTTTTTCAGCTTCTCTAGGTCGATCTTCATCGTCCTTGCCACCGTTCTTCGACGATGCGAACGGCGTCGTCCTGGTCCGCGGCGTCGCCCCATCCACCGCGAGCGTCTCGCCATCGCCATGCAGGCCCGGTCCCCCGGTTCACAGGCTCGAAGTTCTTGAATTCGACTTCGCCGGTGACGACACCGTCGATCACAACCTCGGCGCACATGGTGCCGGGCTTCTTACGCAGCTCAGTCATGGTTTTCCTTTCGCCCAATAGGCGATGCAGTCGAAGCACGTGACGGCTTCGACCTGCGGTCGTCGTCCGACAGCCGTTTCGATTCCGCATGAGAATTGAAACGTCGGATCCGCCCACGAGATGCACTTGAACGCTTGATGGACAGTACCCTCGTGTTCGACGAGCATCTTCTCGCCGTTGTTGTAGTCTCTCGCGCGGACGGTTTGCTGCTCGCGGTCCTTCGTGATGATGTCTTCCGTTTCCTCGGACGCATACCAACCACGTTCCCGATCTTCGAGGTCGACGACTTCTTCTTCGTTGTACGGATTGATCTGGACGGCACCACAGTGGCGGCATACGGCCGCAGTCACTTGTTGCATGCCGACGCCATTGTCGACGTACTCCGCGTCTGTATCACGCGAGCCGCACCAACCGCAGGTCACCACTGGATGCAGGTCAGGCACGTGATTGACGGTGCGACCTCAAGCGAGCCGGGGTCGCCACTGTTGATCGCGCGGCAGGGGCACATGAAGTTGAGGTACGCAACGCCTTGCGCGACGTTCCACTCAACATTGTACACTGCCGTAATGACCAACATGTGTCCAAGTCCATCAGGTCCGATGACGATCTCGTGATCGCCGACCTTGGGCAGTGTGCGTGCCTGCGCCAGGACTTCGTTGAGCTTCATGGCCACGTCTTTTCCTCGCTGATGGCCAGCTCGTAGTCTTCGTGGTTGAGGTTGATCGCCATGCCACGTGCTGTGCGTGCCGCGTCCGTGCACGGACCGACCGCCTGGACGGACTCTCGCGTCTTCTTGTCGATGACGTGGACGTACTCAACGTCAGGCTTCTTTTTCTTCAGCAACGTTAGTTCCTTTCAGCGCGTCGAGCCGGCGTTTCGTCGGACCCGCCATCAACGCGTTCAGTTCACGATCCGTCTTTTCGCTGCCTTCGTTTGTGAGCATTGCGTAGAGCAGCTCGAGGACTTCGACGTCCCGCATTCGAGAATCATATCGAGGGCGTCGCTCGGGTCTCGCGCCATGACAGCGTAGATGCCGATGGCCACACGTCCCGTCTCTTCAGACATGGGACATGTTCGGCATCTCGTCGACGTCGTCGCAGACGACTTGGAGCCGTTCCCGTTGGGCGGCTTCTGCGCTCGACCGGGCGATCCCCTGGCGAAGCTTCAGCTCCCAGATCTCGCGAGCAAACGATGCTTGCGCGATGGTGAGCGGGTAGTCCCCGTGCGTGCTCACGAAGCCGTCGGAGACGCGACACAGAGATTCCGTTCGTTGCGCCATCTCGTAGTTGCAGAGCGCGACGTCATCGCGCATTCCTTCAACACGGTCCTCGAGTAGTTCCGCGAGTGTCTCGTCGTTCTCGTTGCGTACGGACATTACGACGCAAACGACCGCGAACCCCGCGTCGTTCACGGGGCCGAAGTCCCGGCGATACTCCTTGGGCTTCGTCTTCTTGGTGTTCAAGCTCATCGCGACCTCGTGCGCATCGGAGAGCGTGTTGTAGATGCCGAGGTACCACTGTCCGTTACGAACTCGGTGCGTATGGGTGACCTTGTACTCTGTCGACATGGCTCAACCCTTCTTTCGTGCGGCCAGGAGTTCGTTGATGTGGTCCTCGTAGGTCTTCAGCCCCGAGATCTCGAGCCCGACGGACTTGGCGTAGTTGACGAGCATCAAGGGATTCCAAGACCCGCCGCCTTCGATACGAAACCGCGTGCTCCGAAGGACCCGACGTTCCTCGAATGCATTGAAACCGTGGAGGAACACGAGCTGGTTGCCTTGCTTGCTCACTAGCAGCACGACATCGTTCGCCTTGAGCGCGAGCTTGTTGCCCGCGACCCCAAACTCTGGATGTTTTGCCAGGATCTCGAGCCAGTTCGTCAGCTCGCTCTTGCCGAAGTGACAGGTCGCGACATAGCGCAACCTCATGTCACGCCGCCGTCCAGTGAGCGCCGGGTCCCCGTCCCTCGAGACCGATCAGACCGCGCTTCTTGAGCGTACGTGCTGCGCGCTTGACGATGTACGTTGTCTGTCCTGTCTTCGCGATCAACTCCGCCGTCTTCGCCGTCTTCAGTTTCTTCAGCGCCGCAAGCACGCTCTGCTCACCTTCCGTCAGTTCTTCCGGGAGGTCGACGGCGAAGTTCACCGCAGGCGGCTTGGCTTTCGCTTTGGCTTTCGCCTTTTTGGACGTCTTACGTGCAGTGCTCGTCGGCAACTCCCCGCCGACCAGCACCTGCGCAATCTCTCTGCGCGCCTCCACGATGAGTTGTTTGGCCTGTTGCAGCTTCTTGAAAGCGCTCTCGAGGCCGTGTGCGTGTTGTAGAAACGTGAGGTCGTCGTCGGTCAGGCTTACGCCTAGACCGTTGTCATTGGTGTTCGACATGAATTTCTCAATTCGGCTTGGAACGATGCCAAGCACTGCATCTAGCGCGAGGCGCGCCCGACGGGTTCGTTCTAAAATTTCACGGATACAAGGGCGCAACATGGAGCCCCGTTACGTGAGTAGTTAGCTGTCGCTGTCGCTGCGTTTGTCGACGAACTCGTCCATGAAGCGCCACGCAAGCTCCGCCTGCGCTACAGCCTCAGCGTCGTCCGTCTTCGTGTTCTTGATGAACAGTTCCATCGCCCTCGAGATACACGCGCTCGCCTGCTTCAGTGTTTGCAGGTCAATTCCGCGCGCTGATCCAGGACGGCGTGCCATCGCATTCACGAAACTGTGTTCTTGCCGCCAAGGTACTCTTTCCACGGGATGTGAGTTCCCGTGTTCGAGTCCTTGAAGCCCCAGCTGCCGACGTTGGTACCCGCGACGAACAGGCTCCAGCTGCCCTTTGCAGGGTTGAGCAGGTCCACGCGGTGGTAGTCGTTTTGCCGGATGATGTTCACCATACCCGGCTTGAATGTCCGTACGTCCATCCCCCGCTCTTCGGTGTACCCGCCCTTGAGAATGAGCGCGATGGAGCGACCCCACGGATGGTTGTGCTGATCTCGATCTTCGTCGCTTCGATGGAAGAAGTGGATGAAGACGGCGAACGGGGCCTTAGGTGTGACCTCGTCGTCGGCGGTCCGTGGACTGGACGGCCAGACGTACCACCGCGTCAGATAGGGACGCCCCTCCGGATCTGCAATGGTCCAGTGGTTCAGACGAACGACGATCTTCTTCAGGAGCCACTCAATCACGGCAGGACCTCCGCTTCCGTGTATAGCGGAAACGGGAGATGCCGATCAAGGCAGGATATGTCGGCCAGATAACCCCGCCGCCGATTGCACGACGCCAGGAAGCCCCCAGGTACCTCTTGGCACCTGTGGCGATCGCTGCGCCAACACCTAGCCAGATTGCTACGAGCGTCATCCGTCCCCCATTTCCCACGAATGCAGTTCCGCACCCTCGTGATAGTCGATGAATTCCTGGTGCGTGCCGAACACGGAAACCTTGTCCGGCTTCATACGCGGAAAATTTCGGTCTCGGGGAAGTTTGCTCATGTTCGCAGACATGATCAGGGCACCTGCGCAGATGTTGCCCGTCTTCTGGGCTTCCCACTTCTCCTTCCAGTCCGGATCTGCGTAGTCCATCGTCTGGTGACACGGTAACGGTTGTTCTATTGAAATGTTGACGATGAAGCTCCGCGGATTGGCAGCCCCAAGCCAGCCCGGCATCGCCTTGCGGCGGAACGGACAGTCGTTGCACGGAACCTTGGTCGGCTCGCGATACGTCACAAGGCCCCTGGGTTGAACAACATGTTCGCGAACATCCCCAGCGCCACCGACCCGCCCAGACACAGTTGTAACGGTCTGCGTCGACCTCTTGGCTTTCCGAGCCAGTGCCTTAGCGCTGCTTCGAGTGTTCTTTTTGTTCGTGGAACGGGCCATAACTTCTTCCTTCGGAGTAGCGCGGTCGCACGGTCCTCATGAATTGGGTCTACGAGATCAATGTCCGAAGTCTCTTCGAACTCCAGGTGTGCAAGGCGAGGGTGCCCAGCCGCCGCGAGCAGTCGGCTCGAGATGCGCATTGCTGCGACTTCGTACGTGTCACACAGGTGGTTGTGGCAATGACAGAATGCGATCGGACAGTGGCCGTAGTCGGGTTTGTTCCAACGGTCGCGTGTCTCGATGAGTGCGTGGCCTAGCTCATGTGCAGGGCCCCAACTTTGACTCGTCTCGAGCAGGTGAGGTCACGCCGCTTTCTTTGGGCACCACCTATTGGCTAGCTCGTAGAAGTCATACAGGTTCAACGTATTTGACGCGGCGGTGGCACGCCGTGCACTCGAAGCCTTCATGACCAAGACCTTCCTCTAGGCGGGAGAGGGTAATGCGATTCATGACGCCGCCGCAGTCACCGCCGCCTTTGGCGGGCGGAACACCGCCACGAACCGTTCGTCCTTTCGAACCACAGGCGACACCGACAGGCTTGCGAACAACAACCATCGGCTTCATCCGAAGTATCCCCGGACCCGCATCGCGATCATGCAATCTGTGATGTCGATGACGGAGTCCAGCTCTGAGATCGTGCCGCTGTTGGACATGTGTTCGGCGACCTCGGCGGCGCTTGCGCCTTTACCGTTGTTCTTCTTGGACACTGCTTCGTAGGCGTCCATGATTTTGCGTTCGTACGCGGTCATGGCTTCTTTTTGAACTCCTTGAGACCGTAGTGGAGACGGACTTTTTCAACGGCAGTCGCTGTTTTGGGGTCACGTCCGTTGAGACGGTCCGGGTCGTACGACAACGTCATGTCCATCGCCAGGTCGTACAGCGCCTGGAGCGCCTTGAGTGGTGTGTATGCATTCCGACTCTTCATTTTATCTTTCGTACAGGTGTTGTGAATGCCCGGTCCACAGGCCACCCACGTGAAACGATACGACGGTGCAATTCTTTGTAGGGCAGTTTGAGTACGGCGGCCCAGTCCAAGAGGAGCTTCCTTTGTCCTTGGTAGGAAACGAAACGGTTGTTTCGTTTGTTACGAGCTTGCGTCGAACGCGTCGCCCAGACGCAGTTGGAGGGTGAATAGTCCAACTTGTTCTTCTTGCGTTCAATCGAATGATTGACAGTAGGCGGTTCTTTCATATCACTAATAAAACGTTCGAATCCGCCTAAACCTTGCCAACGTTTGCAAACCCGTATTCCACGTCCACCGTAACGTTCCCAGTTTGAGCACGTTTTGTCAGAGCACCGCTGAAGCATTGCTCTGTAAACCGCGTACAAACGGTCCCTTGATCTCCCGTGTGTCGTATTTACTTCACTCGTGCGTTCTCGATTCAAACATTTGCACGACTGAATCTGACCACCTATCAAGTGAGACGAGCGCACATTGACAGTGTCCCCGCAAATACACCGACAAACCCACATGATTTTCCCGTTGGTCCGTTGCCCAGAGTCACGAAGCACCGTTAACCGACCGAACTTTTGACCCTTCAAATCGATTGCACGGTTACTTCGCATTGGTCTTTCTATTTGTGAAAGTTCATCCACATGCGACTAGCCTGTGGTCTTGGATCACGTCCGTCGCGGTATTTAGCGTTCGGTTTGCTGTCGTAACCCTGTTCCGGCGCCCCGGTTTCAAAGTAGATGAGTTGCCCGATAGGCATGCCTGCGTAGACTCGGACAGGTTGGACGACATGTATTTCAAGAGTCCAATGACCTTTGTATAATACATCGCCACGTCCCGCAGTACAGTGGATCGTGATTCCGAGCCGCCCGATACTGCTTTTCCCGTCGAGGAAGGGAACGTGCTTGAGGCTCTCGGTGTACTCGCTCGTCGAGCCGAGATAGAGCGTGCCCGGAATCAGCACGATTCCATCCGTCCCGATTTCGTATGCGTGCGTTTCATGCTCGACTTTGCAGTCGAGCAGTCGGGGCACCAGGTTCGGCGTCGTGCGGCCTTCGTTGATGTCGGGATAGCCTGTGGCGTACGTCAGGATTGTTGACCCTAAGTGCACGTCGTACGAGTTGCTTCCAAGTGCACTTGGGTCAAACGGGTCGATAACGATGTCACCCTTCGCCATCGCCTCCTTGATCATCTTGTCGCTTAGGATCATTTTTCACAGGCTCCCATTCCAGGTACCAAGCAGTGATACCGATTTCGCGTGCGCTCTCGCAATCCGAGTGACCACATCTCTTGCCCTTGCATGGGAAGAAAGTTCCGCAGACCTCACACTTCTCGAACTTGTCGCCGCGGATTGCACGCCAGACATGCTTACTGTTCGAGCAGAGAGGTTGGCGAGGCATCAGCGTCGGGTGGGTTTGGTGGTCGCGTTACGTACGAGCCACGTTTCAACGAGGTCGTCGACGGTTTTGAGGATGTCCTTGTCCTCGTTGGCAAGCACGATGGTCGCTTCCAGCGCCACATCATCCATACGGGCTTTGACGCGGTACTGGTAAGCCGTGTAGCCGAGGACCAGCACGCCGACGTCGCACTTGTCGGGGAACACGAATCCCTTGATGCGCTCGACGTCGAGCGAACGCCTGACCTGGTCTCCGAACTTCTGGGTCACTTCTTCTTTGTTGAGCATCGATAGTCCTTCCCAAACGCGTCGACAATGAGGCACTCCGTACAGGTTGGAGGACCTGGTGTGATTCGATTTTGGCTGCCGGGGTTCAGCTTGGCGTGACGACCACATGCAAGCTCCGCTTGGCGATTGGGGTCGAGTCCCACGCCGTTTGCGTCGATCCGAACGTCTTGTTCGAATCCGGACCAGCTGAGCCAGCGCAGGACGATGTGAACGCCGTCGTGACGTTTCATGTACCAGGGAGGCCGCGCGACAGACAAAACAGACATGTGACGACCTCCTTGGTTGGGGTTCCGTTTGACGGGTCTTGCATCCAGAGCCCGCGTTCGCGGCATGTGAAGCGTAGGTTCAACGGCAACACTGAGCGTGGAGCGTCGACAGCCTTGCGCAGTGAGAATTCAACAGGAACCCGTTCTCCCACGATGTCCCAAGCCTCAGTGACGATATGGACGACTCCATCCGGATCTTGAAACCGTCGGCTCACTTGCGATCGATCACTGGATAGCCGATTTTCACGTCGCCGAGGTTTGGCCGCGACATCGCGACGGGGTTTAGAACGCTTCCACCGAACACCGCGCGTTCCATCAAAGCGATCAGGCTGCTACGCATCAGGCCGTTCGGACGCAGCTTGCGGTACTGCTGCAGCGTCTTGCCTTTGGGGTCGGCTTCGCACATCCCTTGGAAGACCATCCACTCGCGCTGCACGACTACGAGAGCGCCTGTACACTCGTTGATCGTGTCTCGCTCGGCGAGTGCCTCATAACCCGAGAACACCGCCATTCGCGGGTCCGTTGGATGGCACGACATACGTGCTCCGTTGCGCAAGCCTTTCCATAACCGCGCCAAGTTGGCGGGAGTATAGAATTTATATGGGTCGGGTTTTGAGCTTTGATTGGCAAGACGCCATGGACAGTGCTTGCACGGCACCAGACACGCGGCTTTGACTGTGGCTGTCGACTTCAGAACCACCCTCTTTCTTCGGCGAGAGGCGCAGAGCCCCAACACCAGATTGTTTCGATGTTCATCGGCTTGCGCCGCGGACCGTCATGGCGTCTTCGCCGTCCGGTTGATACAGCCCATGTGGGCGTAGGTCGACCGCGTCTCATCGAACCGTTGGATCTGTGTCACGTGGCTCGCGCTCGGCCCTTGGTCGAGGGGCAGCCTGCAGACCGGACAGGTCTCGGGCTTCTCCCAAATCTCGCTTCGGTCGAGCGGGACGGGACGCAGCTTGACGTCGAACTTGCGCAGCACGGCATCGATGCAGCCCCGTAGGTCCGAGTGGCTTTGCGGATAGTTGAGGTCGGCGCGCCACTCATGGAGACCGGCGATCATCGTCTCCATCAGGTCACTCGCGAGTGTTGAGAACGGTTCGCGGAGAAACGGCTTAGGCATTAAATGTGTTTCCACTGTTTCCGGTTAACGATGAGCGTCACCTGTTTTTGACTGACGCCAAAACGTACCGCGAGCACACGGTGTAGCGCGCCATTGGCGTGCGTCTTACGCATCGCGATTACTTGCGGTGCTGTTAGCTTGGACATTCCACTACGTTCTCCGTGGGGCGGATTTCCTCGGCCCTTACGAAGCATGTCCAGACAATTGTCTCGAGTGGTACCTTTGAACAAGTGTTTAAGGTTCACACACCATGGATTGTCACACGTATGAAGTGCCTTTTTGTTCCCTAAAGGTCCATGACGCAGTTCCCACATCACACGGTGGGCCAGACCATGTCCTGTAGTTCACCCGCTTCTGTGCAGATGCCGATCATGCCGTGGAGGAGTCGCGCGAGCATGCGGTCCTGGTCACTCAACACGGTCTCGGTTGAAGCGGATGTGTTGACGAAATTCGGTGTCTTCTCCGAACGGAGTCAATCCTGTTGAAATTCATTTGGCGTCATCGAAGCCTGATACCATAACGAGACCCCAATTCGTTAACGAGATAAACCTACGTTCGACGCCAGTGTTCCAGTATCAGCTGTTCGAACGCCCTTGTTGTTGCAGCATCGGCACCTGCGTCCCGCAGCACCCGTGCGATCTCCTCGACGGGAACGCATTTGGGGTTGTCGTAGAGCTGATGGAACTTTTCATTCCAGCCAACCAGTGGCTCGAACGTCACGCTAGCTCCCTTGAGCTTTTCGCAAACGCCTTTGCACTCGTCGCAGAGCGACATCGCGCCTTTGCGTCCGTCCTTGCCCGCTTCTGCTTCACGGGCGTACCAGGTCGGTTTATTGGTACAGCGACCCCAACGTCCGCCGACGTCCCCGCCCATGATCCACGGGTTGTACGCTGATTTCACGTCCGCTTGGCAGCGTGCGTGATCGACGGACTCGAGTGGCGCGAGCTGGTTCGTAGCCTTGGTCATGTGAGTCCTCGCAGCTTGGCCTCGACGTTGAGCACTTCGAGCCATTCCTTCCAGTCCTTCTTGAACTCGCCCTCGTCACGCGTCAGCTTCGCGATGGAGTTGCGCAAGTGTTGTTCGTCCATCTCGAACACATAGAGCTTGCGACCGTCCTTGGTCTCCCACTTCCCGAGCCGCACGGTCTCCTCTCGGATGTAGCCCGGCACGCACGCAGGACAGCCGCGGCAGATCACACATTTCATGCACGACGGACCGTCGTACACGACAAGCGTTGGACCGAAGTGAATCCTGCAGCAGGTCAGGTATGAATCCCCGCCCTCGAGCCGCGCACACGTGTGAATCAGACCGTCGTCGAATTTGTGGAAGTCACGCGCAACGTTGTAGGGTGGTTCGTAGTTGCCTGGAACGACGTTGTTGCGTGTTGTGTGCAACAGTCGACGAGACTTCGTCGCCGTCATGGCACTAGTAGCCAAACCCAGACTCCGCCAGGTCGGCGCAACGGTCGCACTGGTACCCGCATTCCCGATCCGCCGGCGTCAGCACGTTCGGCGTTTTGCAGTTGGGACACGGCAGGTTTCGGGGATTCGTCGGCGTCTCGGCGCGCAACGCGCTATTGCCGCCGGGGTCCGCGAACTGAATGCCGCCGTCTCC
>Ga0105044_10004745_pt1 | contig 18672 bp, 12 predicted proteins | sample MAT01_FD_78092 | JGI IMG/M metagenome (GOLD analysis project Ga0105044, IMG submission 78092) | Freshwater microbial communities from Lake Fryxell liftoff mats and glacier meltwater in Antarctica - MAT-01 | ecosystem: Environmental > Aquatic > Freshwater > Ice > Liftoff microbial mat | place...
TAAAAAAGGGGTCAGGAACCAATAGCCAAATGGCCCGGAGGGTGCTCCGCACTATTGGTTCCTGACCCCTTTTTTAAACAGACGGACGGGAATGTCCATCCTACTTACGATGGCTTCCATTCGGGGATGCCACCGTCGGCAAGTTGTTTCTCATACAATTCATGGAACGGTCGAGTCGGTGACATCTCGGCGGATTCGTTGACCATCATGGGACGCGTGGCTTTCCACCATGTGTCGTAGGCCGAGCGGATTTCCTGGACGACCTCGGGGAACTGTTCGATCACGTTCATTGTCTGGCCGGGGTCGGCTTCCATGTCGAAAAGTTCAGTGTTGTTGACAAATCGAAACCGCTGATTGCGAACACTGAAATTCTTCCACTGGAAATCATTCGGCTCCTGGCCTGTGGCCCAGCGACCCACATGCGTGTAGAGGTAACGATCGGTCCATGACGCCTGCGTGTCTTCCAGAAGCGGAAGCAGACTGCGACCTTCAATTTGACCTGCAGGCAGTTCCGCACCGGTGATCGCCGCGATTGTGGGGAACACGTCTATGTCCCCGGCGATGCGATCGATATCGCGGCCTGCCTTCCAGTGTCCGTCCCAGCGTATGAAGAACGGGACACGCACGCCGCCTTCATCCGGAGATCCCTTGAGTCCTCGCATCCCGGCGTTGTAGGGCATGATTTCCTGACCATCGCTGTCACGTCCGAGTGGTATGCCGGGCCTACCGGAACCACCGCCCGTCATCCCGTTGTCCGACATGAAAATGACGACCGTGTTCCTGAACAGATCCCGCTCCTCGAGGTGCCTCATCAGGCGACCGATGTTGTCATCGATGTTTTCAATCATACCATAAAACGCGGCCTGTTCATCACCAAACCCCATTTCCAGAAAGCGTCTTTTGTTCTCGTCAGGAGCCAGAAACGGACCGTGCGGCGCGTTTGTGGCAATGTATGCGAAGAACGGTGGATCTGCCTTTTCTGTTTCGTCGATCCAGTCCATCGCCGCACTAAAAAAGACGTCCGTGCAGAAGCCATGCGTCTTCACAAAACGACCGTTCATTCGTACAACCGGATCAAAGTACGAATTGTGCGGGACGTCCGCACAACTGCAATCATACGCCTGACCAATCCCGCCCGCCCCGTGAATGAACACATGGTCAAATCCACGGCGATGCGGTTGATACGGTTCTTCATCCCCCAGATGCCATTTGCCAAAAATTCCGGATTTGTACCCGGCCTTACTGAGCACCTGAGGCAAGGTCGCCGCGTCCAGGGTCAATCGTTCGCGCTCAAGAATTGTGTGCGTCACCCCGTTTCGCATCGAGTGTCGCCCGGTCATGAGAGCAGATCTTGTTGGACTGCAAGTCGGGCAAACAAGGAACCTGCTGAACCGCGTGCTGGAATCGTGCAGTGCATCGAGATGCGGCGTCCTGATCCACGGGTGACCCAGCCTGGCAAGCGGCGGATACCCCTGATCGTCGGTAATCACAAGGACAACATTCGGTCGTTCGGTCGCAAGGAGCAAATTACATGAAACGGCAGCAAGTATCACGACCGCTGCGGAAACAAGAACTTTCAAGTGTGGTTTCAATGACACGTTGGTGTCTTTCCTGAAGTGCCTGGATTCCATTTCGAGAGCCAGATTAAGGATCGCTCGATAAATAACAGTCCGATATGAAGTGAGCGATCCCAGGTTGTTGTTTCAATCACCGAACATTTCATTCAGATCAATATCATCGTCAGTCGATTTTTTCTGTTTCTTCTCCCCGGACTTCTTCCGGGCTGCGACACGTTTCTCAGTTGCCACCTTTTCTGCGACGCTCGCTTCAGCGGCTTGTGGCATTGATGCGTTCTTCGCGCCGTTCTTCGAGGTGGCCGAAGCGGAATCTGCGGACGACTGCGCCAGCGCCGCTTTTGCAGGATCCTTTGCTGCTGCGGCTTTGCGTGCGGCCTTCACCATTCGAGCCTCGGCTTCACGGATTTCGGTCACCATGTCGCTGACGTTCTGCCAGCGGCGGTCTGGATCGGCTTCCAGCCCTTTCATAATGGCCGCAGCGATCTGCGGGTCAATATTGGGGATCAATTCCGTCAGCGGAATCGGCGGCTTGTTGATGTGCTGCATCACGGCATCAATCGTCAGGGCCGCGTCCCACGGAAATCGCTTTGTGTACATTTCGAAGCACGTAACAGCGTAAGAAAAAATGTCCAGTCGCTGGTCAGTCGTCTGACGTTTGATCAATTCAGGAGCCATATAACTGGCGGTTCCCGTACGGTTTCCTGGTCTGCAGAACATCGGAGTGTTAGGAACAACCAGGCCGAAGTCGATCATTTTTGCCGATTTGTCGTCCGCAATCATTACGTTCCGCGGGCAGATATCGCGATGAATCCAGTTCTGCAGATGAAAATGATTCAGAGCTTCGCCGATCTGGATCATGTACCGCAGCCGATAACGCTTCATTTCTTCGTTCTGCAGATCCACGAGCAACGCGAGGCCCACGCCTTCGACGAATTCCATCGCCAGAAACATTTCGTCTTCCAGCGTCCAGCCGAATTCGTAAGTCTTGACGATATTCGGATGATGAAGCGACAACGCGACTGCTCCTTCGGAAGGCTTGTTCAGCCCTTTAAACCGGGACTCATATTTCGCTGTCTTTTCCCTGTCCAGAACTTTCACGGCGACCGGCCGACCGGACTGCAGATCGATCGCACGCCAGACCTTGGACATACTGCCCTGTCCCACACGACCGATCAGGTTAAACCGCTTCGTGATGTCGGTCTTCTGATGAGACACACCTTTGCGATTAAACAATTTGTCAAACATGATTCGCCTCAAAACTCAGCTAACTCGTAGCGGTTCGATCAGGAACGAAGTTGCAGCAGCGATCGATTGGACCGGGTTTTACAACAAATCTGTCTGAAATACGATAGTTTAATTGGCTTGCACAGTAAACTCGATAGCTTCGAGGCGAACATTGAGAATTCAAACTCCGTCCGCTTGCGGGAATTCTGCGGCGTGTGAGAATTGTCTGTGTCGTGAACCGCGATTCGACCCCGTTACAACCATCGTTGCAGATCAGGCTGTTTCCCTGCTCCAGACTATGACAAATACTGAATTCACAAGGACAGAGTTTACGCCGGATGAAGTTGAATCATTCCATCGTGAAGGCTACTTTGTGGTGCAGGCACTGATTCCGCCTGACTCCATCAACACCATGAAACGCATTACTCAGCGGGATCTGGCCGCACATCAGGGTGACATTGAGTACGAAGCCGAACTCAGCTACCCCGGTTCGCCGGAATCACTGGATGCTGAAGGCGGACGAACGGCACGGCGACTGCGGCAAGCCATCAGTCGCGATCCGGTGTTCCTGAAGCTGGTCAAAGAACCGATTCTGGTGAATCGACTCCAGCAACTGCTGGGCCCGCACGTCGTGATGCCTCTGATTCACCACAACTGCATTATGACAAAACAACCTCGCTTCAGCAGCGATACGGGTTGGCATCAGGATACTCGGTACTGGAATTTCACGACCGGAGAACTCGTCAATCTCTGGATCGCGTTGGGCGAAGAGAATCCGCACAACGGATGTCTCCGCGTACTGCCGGGGACTCACTTTGAGCCTGCACAGCGGGACCGCCTGGATGACGCTCTGTTTCTGCGGACCGACCTGGAACAAAACCAGCCGCTGCTTGCCCGTGCAGTCCCGGTCGAATTGCATTCTGGTGATGTACTTTTTTTTCACGCGCGCTGCTTTCACGCCGCCACGCGAAATTATTCGACTGAATCCAAACAGTCGGTCGTGTTCACATTCCGCTCGCTCGAAAATCGCCCGATCGCCGGAACCAAGTCGGCTCAATGGCCGGAACTATTGCTATCGTAGGACCGTTCGAGGATTCATTGTCGCCTTTCGCTCTGGGAAAGCAGCGTTACTTTCGCGGACGGTCCCTGGTATCTGTCCAAAAACAAATCTGTGGAGCCGCGCCCGTCAGGAAGCGGAATCGACACATCACTTCCTGACGGGCGCGGCTCCAAATCACGGACATGTTTCTGGACGGGTACTTAGTCCGTTCAGCGTTGAAGAATTACTGGAGGTTTCGACTGAGATTTCAGCATTGTGCGCCCCTTTTCAGTCAATTCAATTCGCCGGGCTTGCAGTATTTCCAGATCACGAAAACGGGCAATGATCTGAACGTTGTCGTCATTCAGGCTTGCCATAGTTATCACCTTCACTTGCGGAAACGTCAGGAGCACGCCTTCCAGATCAATGCGATTCCTGTACAAAACATCCCAGACCGGCGTGGTACCGCTGCTATAAACATCTGCGTAATACGGACGATCAGAGCGATCATAAAGAATCGTCGTCCTTGGCATACTCTTTCTGGCAGGCTCTGCCGCCGCTTCAAACCATTCTCGCCTCAGCGGAATTGTCGAATATTCAAATTGGCGATCCGGAACGGCAATCTGCTCACTTGTTGCCACTGGGGGTGCTTTCGCAAGAGCCGCCAGTAACGCAACGTCCGTCGTGTTGGAAAGAAGTCGCACGGAACCGTCAGCAAAGCAGATATAGCCTCCGTCGAGCCATGCGCCGTAATCGCCTGGTCCGCTGCTCAGAGGCGACGTTAGCGACCGCCAGTTGAAAGGATATCCCCACGGCTGGTAGTTCCCCGAGACCTCGCCGCAGAGCCAGTTGTTGGCAGTTCCCGTGGTCATTTCGTCAATGGAAACACAATGGTTGCGATGAATCGCGTTCGGATTCGCCATGTAGTGGAGCAAACCAAAACCTTCTTCCGAATAGCACTGTTCTACGCCGGGGATTGTTTCACAGAAGAAAGTCTGCTTGAACACGACATCGTTGACCGGATGATCCCAGGGAATGTTGAAATCGATTCTTGTGTAAAGGTCAGACGCAGCCAGGTAGGGAACTAATCGGGTGTACCAGCCATGCTTCGCCGTACCGTTGGCCAGAACACCGCCGCCAAGCGGAAATACGGAAGAAACATCGTGGTAGTTGTGCATCGCCAGACCAAGTTGCCTCAAATTGTTCTTCGACTGTGTCATTCTCGCTGCCTGCCGCGCATTCAGGACAGCCGGAAGTAACACTCCCGCAAGCAACAACAGACATCCAACAACCACAGCGACTTGAACCCAGTGTCGCCCGGGCAGTTCGCGGACAGATCCGTTCGCACTCATCGTGATCCTCCTGAAGTACTCACTTATTGATCGAGCGATCCTGGTTGGACATAGCCACTTTTTACAAATTAGTAACCCGAAGCGTAAGCGAGGGAACGAGTTGGGTACAATCCCTCGCTCACGCTTCGGGTTGCAAAAACGCTCGGTTTCCACCAAAACTGGCGCTGGCCAACTAACATCGTCTCGCCGATTTCAGAGTATTCTGCAGCAGCATTGCGATGGTCATTGGCCCGACGCCACCGGGTACGGGAGTGATGGCCGACGCGACGGCACTGACGGCGGTGAAGTCCACATCACCCACGAGACGCTCGTTGACGCGATTGATTCCGACGTCAATTACAACGGCTCCTGGCTTGATCATGTCGCTCTTGACGAATTCCGGGATCCCGACGGCCGCAATCAGGATATCTGCCGTACGGCAAACAGCACCAATGTCTGCCGTGCGGCTGTGGCAGATCGTGACTGTCGCGTCGACGCCTTTCTGCACCAGTAATGCGGCCATTGGCTTGCCCACAATGTCGCTGCGACCGATGACAACGGCATGTCGGCCCGCTATAGAAACATTTGACACCTCAAGCATCTTCATGGCGCCTGCGGGGGTACACGGCAGGAATCGCGGTCGCCCCTGAAACATCAATCCCGTATTCTCAGGATGAAACGCATCGACGTCCTTAGTCGGCAGAACTGCATCCAGGATCTGCGTTGCATCCAGATGCTTCGGCAACGGCAACTGCACCAGGATGCCGTGGACACTCCTGTCGTGGTTCAGCGCAGCGATCAATTCCAGTAAATCAGCCTGCGTCGTCGCGGCATCCAGCCGATGCAGTGTACTCCTGAGTCCCGCCTTCAGACATGCGCGCTCTTTGTTGCGGACGTACACTTCACTCGCCGGATCGTTGCCGACGAGAACCGCTGCCAGATGCGGGACGATTCCCGTGTCGCGGATCAATTGTTGTGTTTCTGCTGCGACCTGATTGCGAACAGACTCGGCAATCGCTTTTCCATCAATGATTTGAGCGGGCATATTGATCAACCTGTGAGTGAGAATTCACCGTTCCTGTCTCTTTCGTTCATCATTCGCAACCGGAGCCGACTGGCGTTCTGCTCGTCAGCTTATCGACACTGCTGTCAGATCTCGCACGGGCGGAGACAAAGAACATGCAACTTGATCGATCGACTCCTGCCGAAAGAAAGAGTTGACGTTGTATTTCCGACGGTATTGTTTCAAATTGTTTGGCTCGAAGTCCATGTCGCACGGCGACTATGATTTTACGGACAAAGTATTTCCAGCACTTGCACACGTCCGTTTGGAACTATCTCAACGCGATTGGATTCAGCGGGGATGAGGACTGTTGTACCGAGCCGGGCAGGGATTGCGCCGCCGGGGGTTTTCACAACGGCAGTGCCTTCCAGAAACATGAGGATGCGAAACTGTTCCGACATGACGATCTCGAACGGTTCCAGCGCGCGATGACGGCGGACAACGAAGTACGGACACCGGATCAGGTCTTCAAAGACATGTGTCTGGTCGCTCAGGGTAATTGGCGTGACCGGCGATACCGGGCCACGATTAAAGTCCGTGCATTCGATCGACTGTTCGACATGAATTTCGCGAGGCTGTCCGTCAGCATCCACGCGCCCCCAGTCATGCAGGCGAAATGTCAGATTGCTTTGCTGTTGAATTTCTGCCAGCAGAATTCCCGGTCCAAGGGCGTGTACAGTACCAGCCGGGACGAAAACGCAGTCACCAGGCTTCACGGGGATCAGATGCAACAATTCTTCAATGTCGCCGGTTTGTAACCCCTGCCGCAACGCAGCGGCGTCAACGCCGGGTTTCAGCCCTGCGCAGATGCGACTCTCAGGTTGAGCATCAAGGATCACCCACGCCTCGGTCTTGCCGTTTTCATGCGGATCGAATTGCCGAGCCAATTCATCGTCGGGATGAACCTGCAATGACAACCAGTCGTTCGCGTCCAGAAACTTGATCAACAATGGAAACTGCGTGAGCCCGGATTGTCTGCCGAGCAACTCATGCGGATGTGACTGCATGAGTTGTCGCAGCGTGGTATCTGCCAACGGCCCGCCAAGCACACGGCTCTGATCGTTGCCGTGGTCGGCAAGTTCCCAGCTTTCAGCATAGTCATCGCCGGCGCCGATTGGCTTTTGCAGATGACTGCCCAGCCGCCGACCTCCCCAGCGAATCCGTTTCAGAAGTGGTTCAAAAACAAGTGGCGGCAGCATGGCAAAACTTACGGGTTCTTACGATCGAGCCCCTTCGCGGCGAGGCTTACGTTCAGGACGTCCGGGACGATCCGGACGACCGCCGGATTTACCCGCACGAGGTGCAAATGATTGTTCTCGATTTCCTTCGGCTTTGGAAATCTGCAACTGACGACCGGAGACCCAGACTTTCTTCAAAGCAAAGAAAGTTTCAGACGGCATGCCCTGCGGAAGGTCTACTGTACTGAAATCGTCAAAAATCTCAATGCGCCCGATCTGAGCACTGTCGATTCCAGCTTCGTTGGCGATTGCCCCGACAATGTTCCCCGGTTTAACCTGGTGCGAATGCCCGACTTCAATCCGGAACGTTTCCTTGTCTGCGTCATCGCGACGCGGTGCGCGGGGCCGATCATTGCGATCGCGGAAGCTGTCGTCGTTCCGTGGTCCACGATCACGTGATCCACGATCGTCACGGTGCAGCATACTATTCCCACGGTCGTCACGGCGACCACGAGATTCGAAGAACGTCTCCTGGCGGAATTCTTCCTTCAAGAGTAACGACTGACCACCGGTGGACATCACCGCGAGCGCCGCCATAATCTGTTCAACAGGCGTCTCCGGATTTTCACGACGGTACTGCTCAATTAACGAACCCATCGATTCGGCCATTGGATGCGTCATATTCTCTGTAATCTTCGCATGAAATTGCGCCACGCGCGTCTTGTTGATCGCACGATTGGTCGGCAGGTCCATCGGTTCGATCTTCTGCCGTGTCGCGTACTCAAGACTCTTGAGCATGCGCTGAGACTTCGGATGCACGAACAGAATGGCTTCACCGCTGCGACCAGCGCGGCCCGTGCGTCCGATGCGATGCACATAGGCCTCACTGTCGCCTGGGAGATCGTAATTGAATACATGGCTGATTCGCTGCACGTCCAGTCCGCGCGCCGCAACGTCCGTCGCCACAATGATGTCCAGCTTGCCGGATTTTAAATGCTCAATAATTCGTTCTCGCTGAGCCTGCGGGATATCGCCGTTCAATGCAGCAACCTTGTGCCCGCGCTGACTCAGAAATTCTGCCAGTGGTTCTGTCGTGCTCTTCATTTTGACGAATACAATTACACCGTCGATGGGTTCCGCTTCCAGAATTCGCCCCAACGCCGCTTCTTTCTGATGATTGCCGACAACGACGAATCGCTGTCGGATCGTATCGGCCGTAACGGTCTTCTGACGAATCGTGATTTCCGCCGGATTCTTAAGATACGTTTGTGCAATTTTACGAATCGTCGGTGGCATGGTGGCCGAGAACAGAGCGATCTGACGTTCAGCCGGAAGTTGCTGCATGATAAATTCAACACTCTCGGCGAATCCCATGCGAAGCATTTCGTCGCCTTCGTCCAGCACGATGCATTTCAGTGCATCCAGTTGCAGTGAGCCACGATTCATGTGGTCCGTGACTCGACCCGGTGTGCCGACAACGACATGTGCTCCACGTTTCAACTGCGAGAGTTGTGGCTGATAGGCAGCACCCCCGTAGATCGCCAGGACATTCAGTCCACTCATTTTCGCGGCATAGCGTTCAAAGGCTGCGGCGACCTGAATCGCAAGTTCGCGAGTTGGTACCAGCACCAGAACCTGAGTGCGTTTCACATGCAGGTCAATGCGCTGCAGCAAAGGCAGTGCGAAGGCACCCGTCTTGCCGGAACCCGTCTGAGCCTGTCCGAGAACGTCACGACCTGCAAGCAGATGCGGGATCGTCTGTTCCTGAATGGGCGTCGGAATTGTGTAGCCTGACGCTTCAATCGCCTTCATCAGCGGCGCGATGAGCCCGAGTTGGCTAAATCCGCTTTCTTCGCCGACTGCCGTTGCTTCCGCCGGAACATCGATCGCGACCGTCTTTATGATGCCCGGAGTCTTCGCTTTCGTGAATTTAACGACTGGCACCGCGACTGCTGCAACAGGGGCGACTGCAGCCTGGACTGCGACCGTCGTTTCGACGGCAACCGGGAGTTCGATCACGACAGGGACCTCGATCGTCGCTGATGTTTCGGTCGATACCGATGCCTCAACGATGTCCTGCTGCGGCACACTTTCGACGCTCTGTGGGTTCTCAGAGGGCGGGTTCATTGTAGTTTCTGAATTTGAATCTGTGAACGACATACTGATTTTCAACTTCTCTATCGGCTGCGGTTGGCAACCCGGAATCTGAATGTGATTGAATGTAATGTTGGTGCCACCATAGCGGGCCAGTGCCTGCATTGCTCGCTCGACCCTGCAAAACCTTGTCACCAAGGTTTACCAGCAGGGAAAATTGCGGTCCCGACTAAGAGGGTCAAGTCACGCGGCTTATGTATTCGTCCGTGCCGGGCGTTTTCGACGACGACCTGCCGGGTGCTGTTCTGTGCCCGAATTTTCCGTTGAACCTTCAACGAATAACCCATCACCAAAATAATCCTCTTTCTGCGGAGGACGCGGTCGGGCCGTTCGAGGTTCCGAAGTTGGCCGGGCAGTCATCTGAGGACGGGCCTGAGACGCCTGAGTTCGAGCTGCCGGACGACGCCCGCTGTCGGATACGGCACTTTCGCTGCGGCGACCGCCAGACGACGATTCGGGGCGTCTGGCACTGGTGTTGCCCTGGCTGGATTTTCCAGGACTGGCGTTGCCGCGTCGTTCCTGACCCCGACCTGACTCACTGCGTGCCGGTTTTTCAAAACGCCGATGAACCGAATAGCCTTCGCTGCGAACCGCTTCTCGACCGCCGGTCGATTGACGGCTCTCCTGACCATCGCCGGCGCTTCGTCCACGACCTGAACTTTGCGAACCGCGCGGAGCACCTGGTCGTCTTTGTCGCGAGCCACGTTCAGAACTGTCATTGTCGGCCGAATCCAATGCTGCTGAAAAATCGAATCCTTCGACTTCTTCCACTGGAATCGACATTCCGATCAGCTTTTCGATACTTCGCAACATCCGACGTTCGTCCGGATCGCAGAGAGCAATGGATATGCCCGTCGCACCCGCACGACCAGAACGGCCGATGCGATGCACGTAGGTTTCTTCTTCGGTCGGCATGTCGTGAATAAACACATGCGACACGCCATCCACATCAATTCCGCGAGCCGCAATGTCTGTGGCGACCAGAATCGGAGGACTCTGACTCTTGAACTCTTCCAGAATCCGCTGACGCCTGTTCTGACTCTTGTTCGCATGAATCGCTTCGGCCCGGAACCCGGCCGCAGTCATGTGACGCACGATCCGGTCAGCACCGTGCTTCGTCCGACTGAACACAATCGCCCGGCTTGGATTTGCGCGGGTGATGAGTTCAATCAACAGCCGAGTCTTCTGTTTCTGCGGGACAAAGCAAACGCTCTGCTCCACCAGTTCGGTTGTCTTTTGCTTTGGTTCGATCGAGATACTGACGGGGTTGTTCAGAATTGAACCTGCGAGGTCACGAATTTCCGGCTTCATCGTTGCGGAAAACATCAAGGTTTGCCGCTTAGCCGGGACGTACTTCAGAATGCGGCGAATGGCCGGAAAGAAGCCCATGTCCAACATGCGATCCGCTTCGTCCAGAACAAGAGTGTGGACGTCCGACAGACTGATCAGCTTCTGCTGAATCAGGTCCATCAAACGACCAGGTGTCGCCACAACAACGTCCACGCCCGCCCGCAAAGCACGAACCTGAGGCTGCTGACCAACGCCACCGTAAATCGTAGTGGATCGCACAGAAGCAAACGCTCCGTAGCTCCTGAAGCTCTCGTGAATCTGCATCGCCAGTTCGCGTGTGCTTGCCAGAATCAAAACCTGTACCGGACGATGCCCGGAATCACGTCCGGCTTTGGAAGTGATCAGCTGATTGATAATCGGCAGTGCAAATGCCGCTGTTTTGCCAGTGCCAGTCTGAGCGATCCCGATCACATCGTGCCCTTTGAGCACGACCGGAATTGCCTGAGCCTGGATTGGAGTAGCGACCGAATAGCCTTCTTTGGAAATAGCGCGCACAATGGGCTCCACGAGCCCGAAGTCTCTGAAATTCATTCTTTATCCTGGGGTTAGTTAAGAAACATTCCCAGGACCGAATGCAGGAGGACGCAGCTAAAAAGGCGAACTCAAGAAAGATGGAACTGGCAGTCGTCCGTCGGCATGAGCCAACCGGAGAGGACCGAATGCTTCACTGATCAGATCGACGCCCCGGCGACGCAATGTTCACTCAAATGAAGGCGAATCCGAAATCAGTTACGCGGGCACTCTATCCGCCCAGGCTGAAATGAACACCCAAATTTCGAAGATCTCGTCGAATTTCCGAATGTTCTCAATAGTTGACGTTCAAACTCCGGCAAATTGCCGGAAGGGAATGTCAGGAACCCGGTCCGATTCAACGGTCCAATAAACCCAATACGTCAAAAATGTGGAACAAATTCGTGGCGATCGCAGACAAGGTTCCCTATGGCTTCGCCGATGCCTGGGTTGTTGCTGCGGGACTTGCAGACTTTGGATCCACGGTGTCCACAACGATGATTTCAACGGTGTAGCTGCTACCCGCACCGCTGCCGCCACCGAAACCGGCTTCGCCGCCGCCGGGAGCTCCGGCAAAGCTGCCGCCCGGCGCTCCGCCAAAGCCCATTTGCCCAGTCGAAACGCCAGCTCCGCCTTTCTGAATGACAACATCCAGCGTGCGACGATGTCCATTTGGCAATGCCTTCACGCCTTCAATCCACATCACCCCTCGTGCCACATCGGGACGGCTGTAACCGTTGGTTCGGCTTTCATAGTGTGCGGTCAGGTCTTCGGTATCGCGTTTCTTTGCGGGTGTAAAGCTAGTTCGCGTGTAATAAACCGTTGTCGCAGCAGGAATCGCATCCGACGACTGTTCAGTCGTTCCTCCTGGAAACTGCAGCATCACAGAAACTTCAGCAGTTGCATTCTTGTGCAGCTTGACCGGCAGCGTGTCAGTGTACGGTTTCATGCTGCCAGACGTTCGCTTCAGTTCATCGCGCAGTGCCAATACCAGACTTTCTGTACCTGCGGTCCAGGAATCCATTGTGCCCGGTGCGTCCTTCGATGGTCGTGTCCTTGGCAATGCTTTCAGTATCACAAGCATCCCCGGATCATGCACGTCGCTGAAAAAACCTGACGCATTGAGCCCATCGGATCCGGAAGGGTGCAGCCGTGTAAAGGTTTCGCAAATCGCGTTTCGCACAACCGCACCGGGAATCGTTGATGCCAGCAGAAGTACGTCGGACGCGGCTGTCAGATCCTGTGCTTTCTCCAATTGGCTGACGATGGCAGCGATGGTTTTTTGACTCCACAGAAAATTGGCACCTTTTTCTACTACGTCCGGGGTCAGCGATACTGGCGGCAGCGATGATTCCGGTGGGACTGCTGCATTTGCACCAACTCCACCCATGCTCGGCGGGCCACCAAGCCCGCTCATTCCAGGACGCCCCGGGGCAGATCCGGAAAAACCGCCTTCTCCGTCACTTGTTCCACCCGGATACCCGCTTGTTCCACCCGGAAATCCGCTTGTTCCACTTGGAAATTCGCTGGAGGTGCCCGGTGCGTTGGCCAAAGGGATCTCCGCGATTGCGAAGCCCGTGAGCATATCGGTGCGAGTCGCTGAGATCGCTGCAAGCATTCTCATACATGCAGTTCTGCTCTGCGCCGGGACCGGAGTCGCACTATCCAGAAATGCCAGCAAGACAGGCTGAATCACGTCTGGATTTGAATCCAGGTTTTGAACGAGTCGTTCCACCACGATCTCACAGTTGTCCGTGTTCGGCAAGGGAGTCTTCACAGTCCCGGCGACGATTCCAAACACCGACTGCCACCCTTCCTGTGAATTGTTGGCGATCAGGCCATCCACTACTTTCGCGACCAGCAACTTGTCCTGCAACTGACCAGCAACTGGTGGCCCGTTCGCATCCCCACCATTGCTCCCGGAGTAGCCACCACTCGGCGGCATTGAACCGCCCGGCATTCCGCCAGGCATTCCTCCCGGCATTCCACCCGGCATTCCACCCGGCATTCCACCCGGCATTCTGCCAGACATTCCTCCCGGCATTCCGCCCGGCATTCCGCCCGGCATTCCGCCAGGCATTCCTCCCGGCATTCCGCCCGGCATTCCGCCCGGCGGCATCGAACCGCCCGGCATTGCACCTGGTGGCATTGCACCAGGTGTTGATGCACTGCCAGTCGCCTGTCCGGCGAGACCTTCGATCCGACCGGCAGCGCCACCGGCGATCGCGCCGACTGCCGCGCCTTGCGGCATGTAAGTGACTGCCGCTTCCAAAATCATCGCGGAAACACTGTCGATGGGAAGTCGCTGAGCAATCGCAGCGTCAATCAGATTTTCATTCGTTGGATCGCCCAGCGAACTCTGCGGAGCAAGTGCCGGAGCCGACGACGGACTGGATGACGGACTCGAGCCCGGTGCCGATCCTGGAATACCTCGCCCCGGCATTGAACTTGCAGGATTCGGAGTCCCCGATGCACCAGGGGGTCCACCGGAACCGAAACCTGCTGCGCCGGGATATGGACTTCCGGGATATGAACTTCCTGCGGCGGGCGCGCCGGACATTCCAGGATACCCCGATCCAGCACCGGTCGGATTTGTCGGTGCTGGTAGTGGAGGGAGATCGAGCAGGCTTGTCAGCAACACCGCGACGCTGGCATCGCCCGGTGCCGACTTCACTTTAAAGTCAATGGCTTCCAGAACCCTTGGATCATGCTCGCGAGCCGCCGACAAGAAATCGGCGTCGGTCCATGCGTCATAGCTGTCGGGCCGCAGAGTGATCACGGCAACCTGTCCGCTTGCGTTCCCATCCCCCGAGTAACCGCTTCCGGGGTACGAACCGTCTTGTTCACCACCAGCGTTCCCCATCCGCATTGAGCCCATGCCTGGCGCGCCGGTCATCGCCGAGCCTCCGCCCGCACCTCCTCTCCTACCCGGCATGCTCATAGTCATTCCGCCACCACCCGCGTCTCCACTCGTGCCAGGTGCGCTACTCATCCCAGTCGCACTTTCCCCTTGGCCATCTGGCGTGGAAGCCGCACCCGCCGTGGATCCGCCTGGCATGGAAGACATACCTGGCATCGCAGGTGCTCCAGAAGGCGATGAGCCACCGGCCGTCTCAGTGGAGTTCCCGGCGTCAGTGGTTGCTGGTTCTTCACTGCCACCGCAGCCAATCAGGGCGACCGCACAGCAAAGGGCAAATCCGGAAGACACACAACGCCGCAACGGACGAAACTGATTTGACAGGCTCATTTCAACGACTCCACTAACGCATTGAGCGACACTTCCCCAAAATCCATTGATTTTTGCGGTCACCAGAGACCGTCTTAGTCCCTCAGATTATCACGCATAATCGCCTGCTTGCAAGCTGCTCCTCGCAATTCACTGAATGCTGCACTGAATTTGAGTGCCTGTGGACATGCCGCAGCGACCAACGAATTCCCGATGCGGAGCATCGCGGCGAAATGGGTTGAATCGGCATCACAAGCGCTTACGCTGTGCGCATTTTACTGTCCTGGTCTGAGTAATCAACCGCGACTGGCGGTGAGGTGAGATTGATGGACGCGACGATCGTTTTGCTTCCGGGTGATGGTATCGGACCTGAAATTGTGTCTCAGGCACGGCGAGTTCTGGACGTGATCGCTCAGCGATTCGGGCATTCGTTCTCGATGCCGGAACATGCCATCGGCGGAATTGCCATCGACTCGACGGGTGATCCGCTTCCCGAAACGACGCTTTCTGCATGCCGAAGTTCGACGGCAGTGCTGTTGGGAGCAGTCGGCGGGCCAAAATGGGATGACCCGAACGCGAAGACTCGTCCGGAAGTCGGCCTGTTGCGTATCCGCAAGGAGCTGGGGCTGTTTGCCAATCTTCGCCCTACAAAGACATGGGACGAATTGCTGGATGCTTCTCCCCTGAAACGCGAGATCGTCGCGGGCACTGACATTTTGTTTGTGAGGGAACTGACGGGAGGCATTTATTTCGGCGAGTCCGGTCGTCGGCCTCATCCGTCCGGCGAAGAAGCGTGGAACACGATGATCTACTCCACGGGCGAGATCGAGCGTGTGGTGCGCGTGGCTGCTGAAGCGGCCCGAAAGCGTCGCGGTAAGCTGACCATGGTGGATAAGGCAAATGTTCTCGAATCGTCCCGTCTGTGGCGTCAGGTTTCTGAGCGGTTGATCAGGACGGAATATCCGGATCTGGCATACAACGTCGTGCTGGTCGATGCGATGGCGATGCACCTGATTTCTAAACCGCGTGAATTCGACGTGGTGGTGACGGAGAATCTGTTTGGCGATATTCTCACCGACGAAGCATCTATGCTGCCCGGTTCACTGGGCTTGCTGCCGTCAGCGTCCATCGGATCCAGCGGACCTGGACTCTTTGAGCCGATTCATGGTTCAGCACCGGACATTGCCGGTAAGAATGTGGCGAATCCTTTGGCGACGATTCTGGCTGTGGCGATGCTGTTGCGATATTCAATGCACATGAATGCAGAGGCCGATGCAATTGAAGATACCGTCAGCCGCGTATTGAAGTCCGGCCTGAGGACAAAGGATATTGCCTGCGGCGGGGCATCGGTGAGCACAACTGAGATGGGCGATGCGGTTGTAAAGACTCTGATTGGATAACCAGCCTGACACTTGTTTTTTCAACGTTCCTGACGAGACCCTGTCATGCCACAGACGCTGACGATTGATGACACTTTTGCGGAAGCATTTCCGATGTCGGCCACGCGCGTCATCATTACGGCGCTGGATGCTGAATTGGTCTCGGCGGCGGCGCAGGAGTTCTGTGGCAATGCGTCCAGCGTGATCGGGTGCGATACAGAAGCAGGCGTCGAACGTATTCTGCATGCCGAAGAAACACCGGATGGACGTCCTGGCGTTTCCATCCTGGCGTTTGGTTTCAAGTCGAAGTCATTGCAGGCGGCGGTCGTCAGTCGCATCGGCCAGAATGTGCTCACCTGCCCAACGACGGCGTGCTATTGCGGGCTGTTTTCGGAGTCAAAGGATCAACAGATTCGCGTGGGTGGTCAGTTGCGCTATTTTGGCGATGGATTTCAGATCAGCAAGAAACTGGGCAGTCGGCGATTCTGGCGATTGCCCGTGATGGATGGTGAATTCCTGTGCGAAGATCTCTTTGGGACTGTCAAAGGAATCGGCGGCGGTAATCTGATTTTTTGCGGAGTTTCGCAATCGGCGACTCTCAACGCCGCGCGTGCTGCCGCGAACGCCATTCGACAGATTCCAGACGTGATCATGCCGTTTCCTGCGGGAATCGTCCGGAGCGGTTCCAAAGTCGGATCGAAGTATCCGCAACTGAAAGCCAGCACAAATGACAAATTCTGCCCGTCGCTGGTTGGTCAGACAGAGACATCGTTAGGCGCCTCTGAGAACGCTGTTTACGAAATCGTGATCGATGGCCTGTCGGGCACCGCTGTCGCAAAAGCCATGCAGGCTGGGCTCGATGCCGCAGCAGCAATTTCCGGTTTGATCAGAATCACAGCCGGGAACTACGGCGGAAAACTCGGACCGCATCACTTTCATCTGCATCGATTGCAGGACATGATGATGTAAACCGACTCATTCCAACTCCTTGATTTCAGATTTCAGATTTCAGATCTGGAACAGCCGTTCAATCCAGAAACCAGAGCGATGCAAACCACACCCGTCCGCATGGAACAGTTTCGGTCATCTGTCCTGGCCGTGCCGCCTCTTGCGCGCGATGAAAGTGACCGCATTTGCCGGCAGGAAAATCAACGACTCATTCAGCACATCGAAGGCGGTGGTGTTTCGATGTTGCTGTACGGAGGCAATGCAAATCTGTACCACATCCGGCCTTCTGAATATGCATCCCTGCTGGAGATGCTGGAAGCGACCGCCGGAAACGACACGCTTGTGATTCCGTCCGTCGGACCATCGTACGGATTAATGATGGATCAGGCTGATATCTTGAAGAATACTCGTTTTCCGACGGCGATGGTTTTGCCGACAAAGGCAGTCATGACCGAAGCGGGACTGATGAACGGCTTCCGAAGATTTGTCGATGCCTTTGGCCGTCCGGCTGTGCTGTATATCAAAGAAGAAGGGTACATCAGCCCGGAAGGCGCAGCTGAACTTGTGCGGGACGGGCTGGTTTCGTTCATTAAGTATGCAATTGTCCGCAAGGATCCAGTGGACGATGACTTCCTCGAACGCCTGGTTTCGCTGGTCGATACGCCGTTGATCTGCAGCGGCATTGGAGAACAGCCGGCACTCATTCACATGACGAAGTTCCGACTGAACGGGTACACGTCCGGCTGCGTCTGCGTCAATCCGGCGTTGTCACAACAGATGCTGCGGGCGATCACATCGAAGGACTATGATCTGGCGGAAAAAATCCGCAAAATCTTTCTGCCACTGGAAGACCTGCGGAATGAGATTCACCCGATCCGCGTCCTGCACGAAGCCGTGGCACTCTGCGACATCGCAAAGACCGGTCGACATTTTCCGTTGCTCTCCGGCATCACAGATTCGACCGCAGACCGCGTTCGCCGTGCCGCAGCAGACCTGCTCGCCGCGGGATAAGCTTCCAGCTTGTCATTTCTGCGTGGGTCAGCATCGAGCGGAAAATAAGTGTCGCCTTTCGCTCCGCGAAAGTTGCGAATACGCTGCTTTCGCGGAGCGAAAGGCGACTCTAAAAAGCCGCACGATGCTTACTCATGACGGACCAATAATTCTGTGGTTCGCGGGTGGCGGTCCCGTCGGCAGCTATGCTGAGGGTGAGTTCCTTTTCGCTCAACGGGAACGTGGCATTTCCAACCTGTAGCTGTTTCCCGCTGTCGATCACTTTGACGGTGCTGCCGCTGACTGTGATTGTGCATTCTCCACTGCCATACGACGTGGTCAATTTTATCTTATGTGCAACGATGGAAATGTCTTCAATGAAACAAGGACACAGGCATCCTGAAGGGATGCCGGAAGCAACGAATCTGGGGTTCATCGACAAATGAAGTGCCCGACTTAGAAATGGCGGACTCTGGGGGAAGTTGAGCCTGCTTGTGGCGTTAAACCACTGTGATTCGGCCCAACGGGCCTCGGCAAGTCAGCCCAGGGCAAAGCCCTCACCGTACCACACAAGTCACGATGTTGAAGGCTTTCTGACGCAACCGAAACCTACGCTTGGCCGAAGATTACTGAAGCCGAATGCCAGCGAGTCGCAAACGACTTCCTCAAAGCCACGAGTATGGCCGCAAAAAAACGCAAAAAA